>Ga0169931_10011960_pt1 | contig 12121 bp, 11 predicted proteins | sample Kivu_15m_20L_FD_129675 | JGI IMG/M metagenome (GOLD analysis project Ga0169931, IMG submission 129675) | Freshwater microbial communities from Lake Kivu, Western Province, Rwanda to study Microbial Dark Matter (Phase II) - Kivu_15m_20L... | ecosystem: Environmental > Aquatic > Freshwater > Lake...
CACGCGGCCCGGCGCTGATTCGCACCGGGCCGCATCGAGTTGCACAAGTGAGCCGGGAGGGACTCGAACCCTCGACCAGCGGATTAACCTGCCGCACGGGCTTTCGCCCGCCTTGCGTTGCGGTCTGGACTTTACCATCTCCCGCGGGCCGGGCCCGGTGGGGAGCCGCTCGTCAAGTCTCTGAGGATTCCGACCCGCGGGCGGTCGGCCTTTCCTGCTGATTGCCCAATCCGGCGGATTGTCACGAATCGCGACGCGACTCGTACCGACGGCTCTCAGGGTGTTCCAGCATATGGAGCGGTTCTACCGCGGGCCTTTCGACCCGGGCACTCCGTGCTTAAAGTCCGCTGCTCTACCGACTGAGCTACCGGCTCTCACTTAAGGACATGTTAGGAGCGGCGCGGTTCGGGTTCAACCGGGAGCCGGGGGCGTTCGCGTCGCCACGATGCGGCCCGTGCCGGTTCCGACGATTCGCCCGACGACCGCGGCGGCGAGCGTGCCCGCGGCATCCAGCGCCCGTCGCACGTCGTTCGCGATCGCGGCGGGAACCGCGGCCAGCAATCCGCCCGAGGTCTGGGCGTCCGCGAGAATCAGGCGTTCGTGATCGGCGAGGTCCGGGGCGAACGACACCCATTCCTGGAGGAAGGACGCGTTCGCCCGCGTGCCGCCCGGAGCGATCCCCGCTTTCACGTAGGTCCGTGCCGCGTCCAGAACCGGCACGCGATCGAACCACACCTCCGCTTCCACGCCGCTGGCGCTGGTGACGTTACGCAGGTGGCCGAGGAGGCCGAAGCCCGTCACGTCCGTGAGGGCGTGCACGTCGAAGGGAGCGAGGGCCTCCGCGGCGGCACGGTTGAGCGTGGTCATGACGCGGATCGCTTCGCCGATCGCGTTCGCGTCGTCATTGTCGTTCTTCGCGGCCGTGGTGATGATCCCGAGGCCGAGGGGCTTGGTGAGAATCAGGGCGTCGCCCGGCTTCGCGCCCGAGTTCGCGATCGCCTTGTTCGGATGAACCGTGCCGACGACCGCGAGTCCGAAGATGGGCTCCTCGCTCTTGATGGTGTGCCCGCCGGCGATGGCGATGCCGGCCTCCTCGGCGACGGCCGCGGCGCCCCCGAGGATCTCCGCGAGAACCGAAGCGGGAAGCCCGTCCGGGAAGCCGACGACGCTCAGGGCCGAGAGCGGAACGCCGCCCATGGCGTAGACGTCCGAGAGGGCGTTGGCCGCCGCGACGCGGCCGAAGTCCCGCGGGTCGTCCACGATCGGCGTGAAGAAGTCCGTGGTGAAGACGAGCGCGGTGTCTTCATTCAGTTTGACGATGGCGGCGTCGTCCGCCGTGGAACTGCCGACGAGCACGCGCGGATCCATGACCTTGGGCAACTGGCCGAGCAGCGGGAGCAGGAAGCCGGGCGGGTGCTTCGCGGCGCACCCGGCCCGCTTCGCCAGTTTCGTCAATCGGATCGGTTCGTTCATCGGTCATTCGTTGTTGAAATCGATGGTTTCACCGCCGCGGGGCGTGATCATGGCTTTCAGCTTGTCCGCGGGGGTGTCGATCTTCAACCGGCGAACGGACCCGTCGCCAAGCACCACGGCGAAGTTGTCCGCGAAGATCCCGCCGAGGCGAGGAAGCGATCCGGACGAGACGACGAGTTCATCCGGCTTGGTCCACTCCACGGCGTCGCCGGCTTCCGCGATCATGGCGGTGTTCGAGAGCCCATCCGGCACGTCGAACATTTTCAGGCCGAAGGCGAGTTGGCCGGGCGTGCCGCGGGGCGGCGGCGGGAACATCGTGTTCGCGCCCGAGAAGCTGCGGTAGTGCGTGAGGCCCTTCTTCGGATCCGCACCTGGAGCGGCGTACGTCTTCGGCATCAGCGGGATCAGCTTCTTGTTGTGTTCGCTGTCCCACGGCTCGTTCAACTTGAACTGGCGGTAGAGGCTATCCTGTTCGATGAACGGGAGAATCGCGACTCTCCAACTGAGGCCGACATTCCCGTTGGAATCGTAGATGCCGGCGGGGAAGCCCGAGCCATAGGCGCTGACGGCGTTGTGATGGGCGATGGCGATCATCTTGAGGTTGTTGGCCGATGCGGCGCGATACACGGGCCCGGCGGGATGCTTCTCCTCGTAGAGCGCCTTGACGGGCCCCGAGGGGGTGTTGGGCGTGGGCATGGTCGCGGCGCCGCCGCCAGCCGGCTTCGGCCCCGGAACGTTCGGCCCCGGAACGTTCGGCCCGCCGCCGGGAGGCGGTGGAGCCATGCCGCCCGGCGGAAGGCCGGGATTGCTCGGCATCTGCGGTGTGTTCGAGGTCATGGGTTTGGCTTCGGGCTCGCGGATGCCGAACCAGTACGCGACGAAGGCGCCGCCGCCGAGCAGCAGGGCTCCGCCCACGATCGCGGCGATCACTGCGGGCGAGAGACCGGCCGCCGCCGGCTTCTTCTTGCCCTTCTTCTTCTTTGGCCGCTCCTCCATGTCTTCGTCGTCGTCGTCATCCTCGTCGTCGAGAACGACATCGCTCTTCTTCACGGGCTTGGGCTTGGCCGGTTTCGGAGGAACAGGTTCGTCCACCACCTCGAACTGCGGCGCAGGCGATTCTGCGGGAACGGCGAGAGGCTCCTTGCACTTCGGACACTTCACGGTCTTCCCTGCGGTCGCATCCGGGGCGTTCAACTTCGCGGCACAACCGGGGCAGACGACGGCGATCGGCATGACCCACCCTCCGCACGAGACACGAAACCCATCACGATCAGGATACCAACTTCGTAGAATCCGCGGGGTGACACCCGTATTCGCCTGCCTGCCCGTGCTGATGTTTTTCTCCGCCCTCGCGCTCCTCGCGACGCTCGTCGTCGTGCTTGGCGCCTACCACAAGGGCGCGCCGCCCGAGGAACCGCGACCGAAGCGCGAGTTCACGTGGCAATGGGGCATCGCGATCCTCATCACGATCGTCGTGCCCGTGCTGATGTTCCTGCTGATCTGGATCTCTCCGGACTGGTGAGCCCGCTCATGCGTACCAGTCCGCACGGGAGAGCGGGAAGCCGGAGAGGCCGTCGTCGGTCTTCACGCAGAGCAACTGGTTCAGGCCGTAGTTGCCGTACTTGAAGCCCAGCGTGGCGCCCGCCATGTACAGGCGGAAGATGCGGTAGGTCACGTCTCCCACAAGCTTCCGCACCTCGTCCTGGTTCCGCTCCAGCTTTCGCACCCACGCTTCGAGCGTGTGAACGTAGTTCTCGCGGAGGTTCTCCATGTCCCGGAGTTCGAACCCGGCGAGGGCCGCGCTTTCCTGCACGCGGAGGATCGTCTGCAGTTCGCCGTTGGGAAACACGTACTTCCGCGCGAAGGCCGTCCACCGCGGGTACGGGATCAGCGGCTTCAGCGTGATGCTGTGATGGAGGTACCGGCCGCCGGGTTTGAGGTTCTCGAACACTTTGCCGAAGAAGACCGGGAGGTTCGCCACCCCGATGTGCTCGCCCATCCCGACGCTGGACCCGACATCGAAGCCTTCAGCATCCTTGAAGTCGCGATAATCGCTCACGACGATCCGCACGCGATCGGCGACTCCGGACTCGGCGACGAGCCGCTTCGCCCAATCGGCCTGCCCGCCGGAGAGCGTGACGCCCGTGGCCTGCACGCCATAATGCTTCGCGGCGTGAACGATGAGGTAGCCCCAGCCGCAGCCGAAGTCCACATATCGATCGCCGGGCTTCATCCGGAGCTTGCGGCAGATGAGATCCATCTTCCGCACCTGAGCCACGTCCTGATCTTCGGTGGGGTGGGCGAAGCAACCGCACGTGTACTGGAAGTTCTTGTCCAGGAACAGGCGATAGAACTCGCCGGGGAGGTCGTAGGTGTACGCGATCGCTTCGCGATCCTTGTCGCGGCTGTGATCGCCTTCGGTCGGCCGCCCGGCCTTGGACACGTCCCGCGGGTTCTTTCGCTTCGGAAGTTTCGTCAGGGCCCAGAGCAGCTTCATCTTGCCGAGGAAGTTGCGTTCTTCGTTGAGTTTCAGGATGCTGCGAAGCCACGCCACGAACGCGAAGATGTCCCCTTCCACGTCGAAATCGTCGAAGATGTAGGACTCGCCGAGGCCGACGTTGTCGAAGGGCCAGAACATGGCGCGGAGGGCGCCGGGATGCTGGAGCGCGAGCGTGAAGCCCGGCGGGCCGGAGTTCGGCTGCCATGTCTCGCCCGTCCAGAACCGCACGGTGAAGTTCGCGGGATAGTTGCGGGTGAAGGCAACAAGCACGCGGGTGGCCGCGGCGATCTGCGGATCGGCAATCATTTCGGCTCCGAAACTCGGGGCGATTCGCAGGCCGCGAGCAAGACGTCCTGCACGAGTCGATCATGGTCGTACGGGAAGTCCGTGGCCTTCTCCCCACGGATGATTTTCGCCATGTCCGCGGCGTCGTCCACGTATCGCTCGTACTTCGGGAACTTCACGTCGTTCGCGCCGGCCTTCAACGTCCCGCGTGGCTTCAGCAGCGAGACTCGCGCGCTCGGGTTGTCCAACGGCTGGATGTGGAACGTGCCTTCCGTGCCGCAGACGACGAGGTGCCGGCGGTCGCCGCCGTTCACTTCGATCGCCGTGGACTTCACCGTGGCGATAGCCTTCGGGTAGCTCAGCACGGCGAGCATGTTGTCCATCAGGTCGTCGTTCGTCGCGCTGTGTCGGTTGAACTGCGATACGGCGTTCGGCTTGCCGAGGATCGCGATCACGAGGTCGAGGATGTGGCAGCCGAGTTCGAAGAAGATGCCCCCGCGGAACTCGGCGAGGCGTTTCCGGCTTGCCGGATCCACGACCTTGCTCATCACGGCGTGCACCTCGAACACTTCGCCGAGCCAGCCGTTCCTGAGGAACTCGCGAAGCATGACGATGCCGGGGTTGTACCGGTACATGTACCCCATTTGCACGAGGAGCTTCTTCTTGGCCGCGGTGGCGAGGATGCGTTCGAAGTGGGGGAGCGAGGCGCCCGCGGGCTTGTCGATGTGAACGTGCAGCCCGGCGTTCACGCACGCCTCGGCGTTCGCGAGCAAATCGCGGACGGGCGTTTCGATCAACACCGCCTGGAGGCCGGGCGTGCCAAGCAGTTCGTCCTTGGCAAGCCACTTCACACCGCGGAACGCGGCCTGACTCTCGGCGGCCTTGCGAGCGGCCTCGTTCGGTTCCACGACGCCGACCACGTCGTACTCCGGGGACGCGCGATAGACGGCGAGTTTCGAAGCGTGCGCGTGCGTGGTCCCGATCTGGCCCACTTTGATCTTCGCCTTCGCTTCCGCGGAGAAGAGCGCGGGGGCGCCCACGGCCAAGGCTCCCAGCGTGGCGCGACGCGTGATCATGAGACGCTCCGATCGCTACTTGCCGGGCTTCGGCAACATGCCGCTCGGGATGAGTTTCTTCCACGCTTTGTACGCGGCCTCGGCTTCCTCGTTCGTGCCGTTCGGCTTGAAGCCGATGGCCTTGCCCGCGGGGGCGAGCCGGACGAGATGCCACGCGGCGAGGTTCCGCACCGCGCGCTGCTCGTGACGCACGTACTCGATCAGCACTTCGAAGATCTCGGGGCGGGTGAGGTCGTCCGGCGAGAAGCCGAGGAGGAGTTGAAGGATCGTCTTGGCGTGAGCGGGCGAGTAGCCCTGCGCGGCGGAGGTGAGGATGCCGTAGAGTTTCTGATCGTAGCCGGGGCCGCGGCCGAGCCAGTGCCGCACGATGGTGATGCCGAAGTCCCACTGTTCGGCGGTGCGGGCGGAGGCGAGCGCTTTGCCGAGCGGTTCGAGATCATCGGTGGCGCCCAAGGTCACGAGCGCGATCCGTTGTTCGATCGGGTCGTCGGAATCGAGGAACGCCTTGATCGCGGCGGGCGGATTCGCGGCCCGGGCGGCGCGGAACTTCTCGATGGCCGCGGCCGTCTTCTTCCCTTCGGCGGAGAGCGTGGCGTCGGGGTCGGCCCACTCCGGGAGTTTCTCGAGCTTTTGCGGCTGCGGCCGGGCGCCGCCCACGCTGTCCCATTCCACGAGCGCGGGCCCGGGCGGGGCCTTCAACCCGAGCGAGAAGCCGCCGAGGTCCGCCGTCGCGGCCCCGTTCACGATCAGCATCACGAGCGAAGCGACCGGCTCGGCCTTCTCGCCGGCCTTGAACCGTGCCCCGGCCGGCCATCGCGCACAGAGTTCCAAGGCGACCCGCGTTCCTTTGCCGTCCAACGCGATGACCCACGACTGATCCCAGAACTTCACACGAACCTTGGCCGCCTCCGCGAGCGCGGTCAGGTCGACGCGGCCGCGATCGAGCGTGAGTTCGAGATCGACGTCGTTCGCGGCGTGAAGCGTGAAGGCGGTTTCGAGCGCGGGAAGCGGCGACTTGCCGTCGTAGTCCGCGAGGGACTTCACGGCGACGCGCCCGTTCTTCGATTCGAGGGCGGCGCCGGGCAGCGTGACGAGGAGATCGCCGGAGTGAAGATCGGAGTTCGCCGGGAGCTGTTTGAAACCATCGGCCGGGCTCGTTCGCGCGGCGAAGGTCGCGGCCGCGGATTTGGCCGCCCCCACGACGCTTCGCTCCGCAGGCTGGGCTCCGAGAAGCGAACCCAACAACGCCAGCGCTCCGAAGACACGAATCATGGCCGGCTCCCGCCGAGCCGGTGACCTGAGTCACCGGAGTTGGTGGCGCTTCGGACTCCGGTGACTCACGTCACCGGCTCGACACTCACTTCACGATGGCGATCGAGCCGGTTTCGCTGATGAAGATCAGGTTCCCGGTGCGATTGTCTTCGAACACTTCGATGCCGTACTTCTTGGCCTTTTCGAAGTCCTTCTCGCCGCCCTTGCGGGCCCGCAGGTTCATGGCGCCCTTCCACGACACGCCCTTTTTGTCGTCCATCCGCGGGGCGTTCGGCATCACCGCGATCGAGCCGGTCTCGGTGAGGTAGAAGAGCGTGTTCGCGTTCGGGTCCTCGAACACTTCGATGCCGAAGCGCTTGGTCTTCTCGGAGAACTCGGGCTCGTCCGCGGCGCGAACGCGAAGCGTGAGGCCGTACACGGGCTTGGGCGAGGCGATCTTCTTGGGGTCCGGGGCGGCGGCCGGCGCGGTCGCGGTCCCGAGCGACCCCGTTTCCGTTATGTACACCAAGCCGCCCGTGTTCTCGTCCTTGAACACCTCGAGTCCGAACCGCTTGGCGTTCTCGAACGTGTCCTGCTCCGCGTTGCGGACCTTCGGCTCCAGGCCGTGGTGCCACTTCGGCCCTTTGTCGTTGACCAGGTTTCCGGGCACCGGGGCGAAGGCGACGCCGGCCGCCTCCGAGACGTAGAGCAGCTTGTTGGAACCGAGATCGCGGAAGACTTCGACGCCCCACGTCTTCGTTTTCTGGGAGAAGTCCGCCTCGCCGGCCTTGCGGACTTTCAAATCGTGTGCAGTGACCCACTTGCTGGTCTTGTCGTTGCCGACGGCGCCGAGCGGGAAGACGGAGAGCGTGCCGTTCTCGCTGATGCCGACGGTCGCCTTCACGGTCTCGTCCTGGAAGACTTCGACGCCGATCTTGGCGGCTTTGTCCCAGTCGCGTTGCGTGCCAGGGCGGACCTTCAAATCGTGGCCGTAGAGGAACTTGGGAGGCGGGCCCTTGTCGGTGGTCTTGGGTTGAGCGGCGAGTTCCGCCGCGCCGCCGGTGAAGGCGAGGCCGGCCGCCAGAATCGCGAACCCGGCGGCGATCCGCTTCCGCATGAGACGCTCCGAAAGAAGGTGTTCAAGCCCGACCGATGGCCGGGGATTGTTACAGGACGAGTAACATCCGACGTGCTAACAGCATAGTGCGAATTCCGGCCGGGTCAAAGCCTCACTTCGACGGCGGAACGAGCCCCGCGGGCGGCGGAAGGGTTTCGACGTCGTTCGGCACCGCGGGAGAGACGCCGATCGGCGGAGGGGAAGGGTAGAGCGGCAACCGGGTGGCGGGGATCGCCGCCATCTGCGGGCGCACGGTCACGTCGCGGTCCGCTTCGAACTGCTTGCCGTCCATGGTGGTGAGCCGGACCGCGACCCGCACCTTCTGATGCGTCGGGCACTGCTGCCACTGCAGCGGCACGAAGTAGCCGGTGGCGATGAGCCCGGACTTCCACGTGGACCGAAGCTGCTCGGGAGTCAGTTCCCAGGTGCCGATCAGTTTCTTCACGCCATCCGGGCCGTATTCCCAGGCGGCGATCGTGGCTTGGCCGGGGGCCTTCACCGGAGACTTGTCGTCGTCCGTGGGCACGATCACGGCCATGAGGTATTCGTCGCCCGGGGTGGCGTCGTCGTCCACGCCACCGGTGCCGCGGCCGAGCGAGATTTCGCGAAGGGAGCAGCCGCCGCCGGCGGGGTAGTACGGTGGGGCGGGAGCGACGCCGGGAATGGCGCCGCGAGACTGTTCGTACGCGCGGTTGAGTTGGCGGGCCTGTTCGAGCGCCTGCTGGGCCTCGGCCAGTTCGCGATTGCGGGTGCGAAGCTCGGCCTCGATGCCGTCGTACTTTCCGTTCGAGCGGCATCCGGCGAGCAGCGCGACGCCGCCGAGCGCGATGGCGCGGAGGAATCGGCCCGAGTTGCGGCGGCGTCGGCGCATCCTGCCTTCCCGAGCGAACCGCACTCGGTTCGCGTCACTCCGCGGAACGGGCGTTGAGCACGTCCGGCGGCATCGCTTCGAGCACTTTGTCGATCAGCCCGAAGTCCCGCGCTTCCACGGCGGACATGAAGTTGTCCCGATCCGTGTTCTTTTCGATCTCCTCGACCGTGCGGCCCGCGTGCTTCGCGAGCAGTTCGTTGAGCGTCTTCTTCGTGCGGAGGAACTCCTTCGCGTGAATCAAAATCTCGGTCGTGGTGCCCTCGGTGCCGGCGAGCGGCTGGTGGATCATCACGCGGGCGTTGGGCAGCGCGGATCGCTTGCCCTTGGTGCCGGCGGTGAGAAGCATGGCGCCCATGCTCGCGGCCTGACCCATGCAGTATGTCGCCACGTCGCACGTCACGAACTGCATCGTGTCGTAGATCGCCATCCCCGCCGTGACGCTCCCTCCGGGGCTGTTGATGTACAGGTGAATGTCCCGCTTCGGGTCCTCGAACTGGAGGAACAGCATCTGGGCCACGATCAGATTCGCCATGTCGTCCTGAACCACTCCCTGGAGGAAGATGATTCGGTCTTTCAACAGGCGGCTGTAGATGTCGTAGGCGCGTTCTTCGCGGCCGCGGCTGTCCACCACCATCGGAATCAACGGCATGATCGTCACTCCCCGGTAATCGGAAGCGGATCGCCGCACCCTCTTGAATCGGGCGGCGAGTCCGGGTTTGGTGAGTCTTTCCCGGGAGCGCGGGCGTCCTCGCCCGCCACAGCTCCCGCACGATCGGAGAAAACCGGTTGTTGGCTTTCTGATGAACTCTCCGGATCTGTGGCGGGCGAGGACGCCCGCGCTCCCGGCTACTGCTTCTCTACTTCTTCTCGTCCGAGGCCTTCACCAGCACGTCGTCGACGAGGCCGAAGGCCTTCGCTTCCGCGGCCGAGTAGTACTTGTCGCGGTCCGTCTCGCGGGCGATCACGTCGATGGGCTGCTTGCAGTGCTTCGCGAGAATCTCGTTCAGGCGTTCGCGTTCCTTCAGGATCTCGTTCGCCTGGATCTCGATGTCCGAGACCTGCCCGCCGACCTGCCCGTACGGCTGGTGGATCATCACCTTGGCGTTCGGGAGGCAGTAGCGTTTGCCGGCGGTGCCGGCCGCCAGAAGGATCGCCGCTCCGCTCGCCGCGATGCCCATGCAGTACGTGATCACCGGGCACTCGAGGAACTGCATCGTGTCGTACATCGCCAGCGTGGCGGAGACGGACCCGCCCGGGCTGTTGATGTACATGTGGATGTCCGCGGTCTTGTTCTCGTACTGGAGGTAGAGCAGTTTCTGAATGGTGATGTTCGCGAGGTAGTCCGTGATCACGGGGCTGCCGCCGGTCTCGGGGCTGGAGCCGACGAAGACGATGCGGTTCTCGAGGAGGAGGTCGCCAAGCGTCATGGTGCGCTGGCGGGCGTAGTCGCGGCGCTGGGCGGTCGGCAGCATCGGCCCGGCGCTCAGTTCGAACGGGGAGTGCATGAAACGAACCCCATGGGTGAAAAGTGGTCCGCACGCTCGGGGTGCGGCGCACCGCACGCGGAGCGTGCGGACCACATGAACAAAACCGGGGGGCCGACGCCCCCCGCTGTGCGAATCTCGCGGTCGGTTCAATTCACTGTATGCGGCGAGTCAACTGGCGGTCGAGCCGGTCCGCGTCAGCGACCGGAGCCGACACGCGTCATCACTCTTTCGGCGCTTCTTCGGCGGGGGCGTGTTCGGCTTCCGGAGCGGCCTGCGCCTGCACCGTCGAGACGCCGTCCGTCTGCGCTTCCGCCTCGAGTTCGTACTCCTCGAAGGTCGCCTCTTCAAGAATCAAATCGAGAGCCTTCCGCTCCAAGAGATCGGTGGCGAGGGCCTCCATGAGGTCCTCCTTCTCCATCCGAGCGCGGACCTTGCGGGAGCTTTCGCCGCCCTGATCCGCGATGCGGTCGATCTCGTCGTCGATATCCTGATCCTCGATCTCGATCTTCTCGACTTCCGCGATCTTCTGCAGAACGAAGTGTTCTTTCAGGGCCGCGGCGGTGCTGCGGAGCACGTCCTGCTCGAGCAGCCGCTGGCGCCCGCGAATCTGATCCTCGGACATGCCCGAGTTGCGCATTTCCATGACACGCCGGGCCAGCGTGGTGCGGGCCTGGCGGCGGAGCATGTCCTGCGGGAGATCCCAGTTCGCGGTGGAGGCCAGCAGTTCGAGCACCTGCGTGCGGGCCGATTGGCGTTGGGTGTATTCCAGGCGCCGCTCGAGAAGCACGCCGACGAACACGTCGAACGCGTCCGGCGTGCTGACGCCGAAGACGCTCTCGAGCATCTCCTGCGTGAGTTCCGGGGACTTGATCGTCTTCACGTCCTTGACGGCGAAGTGGGCCTGCACCTTGCGGCCGCGAAGCGCCTCGACACCGAGTTCCTGCGAGAGCGTGATGTCCACGGTGCGCTCGTCGCCCGGCTTCGCCCCGGCCATCACCTTGCCGAAGTCTTCGGCCACGCCGTCCGCGAGGGCGAGCTGCTTCTCGACCTTGAATCGCACTTCGCTCAGCTTGTTGAGTTCGCGGTCGCCCAGCTTGATGGTCACGTCGGCGCTGACGTAATCGTCCAATTCCACGACGGGCGGGTCGCCGGGCTTCGGCACGAGTTGGCCGTACGGCTCGAGGAGCCGCTTCTTCTCGCGAGCCTTCTCCGCGTCCGTGTACGTGTGCACCGGCTTGCGAAGCTTGAGCCCCTTGTACGACGGCAGGTCGAACTCGGGCCGCACTTCGATGTCGAACTCGTAGATGAACGCGCCTTCCTTCGGAATGCTGATCGCGTGCGGATTCAGGTCCGGCGGGCTGAGCGGCGAGATGCTTTGCTCTTCGGCGAGCTGTTCGAGGCTCGCCATGAGCACCTGCGTCTTCACGTCCTCGGCGACCGTGTCGTAGTAGCGCTTCTCGATCATCTTCCGCGGGGCTTTGCCGGGGCGGAACCCGCGAACCTGCGGCTGATCCGAGAGGGTGAGCTTGGTGAACTCTTCGTCGAAGCGCTCGTCGATCTGAGCGCGGTTCACGGTCACCTTCACGTGCTTTTTGCACGGTCCGGCGTCGCGAATCTCGACGGTCTGGTCCAACTTCTCGGGAGCGTCCGGATCCGCGACGGCGGTGGCGGTGTCGCCCGAGTCGGTGGGGAGTTCCGGCGTTTCGGTGTCCGGCGTGTTGTCGTCGCTCATCGGGAGGCTCGGGGAAAAGAAGAACCGGGAAGCTCACTGTCGGCTTCCCGGCCCGCTGTGTTTCGGCAACGGGAAGTTTATTGGGTCGCTGGTGAACGGCAAGCGGACAGCGTGTCGCCGCACTCAGGGGGGGGTACAGGACACGCTTTGCGATGCGAAAAAGGCCTCTGGCGAAGGAGCCAGCAGCCCCCACCTCTCCCCGCTGGCCCGCTGGGGAGAGGTCGCCGTTCTCGATGCGGATGCATCGAGAACGGCGGGTGAGTAACTGTGGCGGACGTCAAGCCGTTTTTGGCGTCCAGGGCTGGCCGTCGCGGAGAACCGCGTTTGCG
>Ga0169931_10011961_pt1 | contig 12120 bp, 9 predicted proteins | sample Kivu_15m_20L_FD_129675 | JGI IMG/M metagenome (GOLD analysis project Ga0169931, IMG submission 129675) | Freshwater microbial communities from Lake Kivu, Western Province, Rwanda to study Microbial Dark Matter (Phase II) - Kivu_15m_20L... | ecosystem: Environmental > Aquatic > Freshwater > Lake ...
CATCGTCTACATACGGGATGATGGACTTTTATTGACTGCAGCAAAAACGGCTGACGTACGAACGTGCAGCAGCAGTGAAAACTCCATCATCATCACGCGGCCGGAATATTTGACTACCTCTAGTACAGAAATACAGAACATCAAATATATCGCGATGCGATGCCATGATACCATCATAGGTCCTATGTAACCCTCCTTTTCTATCCTTGATCCTCTAACGATGAATGAAGGTGCTGAAGATGCTTTAAATCAAATCTTATCTATGGCATGCATAAAATTTTATGCGATCGTCAAATTTTAAGTATAGTTCGTCTGCAAAAAATACCGACAAAAGAAAAAAAAATGGTAAAACCTTTCACTCCTACTATTTCTTTACAAGGAACTACAACACCACCACCTCCTACAACTATATCAAACCAAGCACACGAAGAGGATAAAATTTCAAATACAGATGTAGATTCTGTTATTCCAATCTTATCCTTGACTAGACTCGAAATCTCCAAGGCTACTGAAATATTACAATCCAAATTTCATGAAACCTCCCGCTCAAGGTGAGTGTATATGTTTGTAGAAATACAACATAACAAGACTTTTTTAATAAAAACACATGATGACTTTTTTTTCTAAAAGTCAAATTTTTTTGCAATCTCCCTCACTCACTACAATACACTTTCTATTCAATTCTACTATAACATTGTACCTGACGGTAGAGGAGAGACAGTAGTAGATCCATTTCTTTTAATACAAAGGTTATCATATTTAGAATCGTCTATACATACAATCCAAACTAAACTTCACGAATTAGATAAAGAGCGTGATGCCATTTCAACTGAACTTGTTGAAGCTCTTTTAATGAATTCATTAGCATTAGATAAGGTACGTTATATTGGAATGTTACATTCTACTGATTCAATCTTAGAAAACACTTTTCAATATATCTTTGTTTTCTTTTCTTATGATCTTTTTAATATAACAGTTATCTCTTGCTACCAAGGGATATTGTCAATTAGAAAGTCAAACTGATGAATTAAATAAACTAATGGGATGAATTACAATATTGAGTTGGGTTTATAATCATGAATCAAAAAGTTTTTTAAAAAATCTGGAGGTACATTTCTATGATAGCCCTAAGGGGATAGGTCTAATCATTTGGTGTACCAAATAAATCTCTTGAGTGTGAAATTATATATTTCATGTACGATAGAATACAGATTGACTACGCAGTGCTACTTGAATTTTATTCACGATTTCATCTGTAAAATATACATCGACGAAGGTCTAGCTAGATCTGGATGCATTCATGGGATAAAATAAGAAGCACATCATTATAAAACCTAACATTACTTTAATTAGGGGTCACAGTGGCATTATCTTTTATTGAACATGAAGCGAAGACATTCAAAAAAAAATTTAAACAATAATTAAAAAAAAGGGTCCATCATGAACTTTGTTCTAAAAAGTCGTATCTACACATGGGACACACTTGGCGATCATTCTGAGTATCTCGTAATAACCAATCAATAATACAGTTAGTATGATAGATATGAGGACATGCTTTGTTTGGTGAAGAGCAAATTTCATCCTCTACTTTGTATGGATCTAAACATATAGGACATGACATTATTTCAAGATCCGTTATGGGTTGAAAAGGAATCTCTGTATTCTTTTCCATGGTAGAGAGATGTAAGCGTTCTACCAAGATCTAATTTATAGCACAAAAATAAAATGGTTATATTCATTAAATGAGAGCCATATATCTTTGTAAATTCCTTTATGGTAACATACCGTTCTTGGTACGATAGATACTATGGATATTTTACGAGTAGTATTTAATTTTCCTTGAAATTCTCTTTCCATTTCATCTTCTTCTCGTCGTCGTCGTTCAGCTTCTTCATCCTGGATGCGTTCACGACGACATTTCCAACAACTATAAAGAAAGAGTATCACAAAAACGGTAGAAATGACAATACCTGTAACGAAATAAAAGTTGTTGCTCGGTCTATAGACCAAGGAATAAAAGGGAACAGTTTTACATCCTTGAAAAAGAGGTTTTTGTAAACTTGGAGCATACATTCCAATATAATATTGCTCTAGACAAGTAAAATTGCCATTTCCAATAAACAGTGTTGTTGTTGTTTCTGTACTATTATTTTGTAACTGAAGATTATAACAAAAATTGTTTGTATTCGGACAGTCAATACCCGAACCCGACGGATTGAATAATGAAAAAGTATAGGTGGTTTGCTGATTCGGTAAGGAGAAGTTTTCTTGAATCATAGTTTGTAGTCCAGCCTTGGTAAAGTCAGAAGATTTCCCTTGAAAGAAGATTTTGGATGATGTATTGTTATCTGTGATATACCAATATATCAAAGATTGACTGGACCTCAAGGTAAGTGTAAGTGTATAATATGCACTTTTTGTACCCATGTCACGCGATGGATCTATATGGGATTGTTATTTTCTATGTCTTAGTGCTTCGCTAAGGATGCATTAATACCTGAGGCTTGCAATGTTATTCTTCGCATTAAGCATATTGTTTTGTATTGGGGTCAGTTATATGAGTTATGCTGCACCTCCCTTTTATTCCTATGGAGGCGATTGCGTTTCTGATTCTTCTTATCGATTCATACAGTAGGTCCTAGAGTAGAATTACGTCACACGCACGCTTCGGACCTTTCCGTACAGTAGGGAACCTTGTGTATGGTAGAATGTACTGCACGTAGAAAATTCTTACTTTTAGCTCGCCCATAACTTTCGAGCATCCAAATGAAAGGGATGTCGACTTCACAGTTCTCATACTCTGCAGCAGAAAGAATCTTCTCGGATGTTATGAGAGCTTATTTCGAGAATTTTATTTTGATAGGTTTGAGTGGATGACGTCATGTACTGGGCCCTGTAGACCGTCTGCTACTCTGTACGTCTGATGTTCGTGAAGAAAAGTAAAATACACGAGGATTATCATTCGTTTGCAGCAGCACAGAGGTTCACGCATCAACGTACACAAACAACTGTACTTGTAGTTAAGAAAACATTTGTTTTTAACCATTACCTTTACGTCATATCTCCACTACAAATATTGACTGCATTGAAGTGTAAAGCTATAAGCATAAATGGATATCTTATACTTTACTTAGTTTTATGTCGAAATTCAATCGTTTAAGAAAAGTCTAGTTCACATTAGCCTATCATAGCATAAGGGTAATGGCGTTACGTATTGAGAGAAAACAGGGCTGATGAGATCAATTTTTATCTTTTATCTTTAATATATTTATATATATTGAATGAATAAATGAAATATAAATTCATGCTTTCTTAAGTACTGATTAATTATTTACGTTTCTTTACTCCTACCATTACTTTTACCTCCTCTGGACTTTTGTTAGGGAAAATAATTGAGCCGTTGCCGATGCATTAAAATCGTCAAGGACATCAGAAAATAATGATTTCGCAATGAAAATATTGTCCGACTCCATCAAACATTTACCAGGAATTGTTTCCTCAAACGACCCGATTGGATTAAAGGTAGCCTTTATAGGAAAAGTAACGTTAGACAGTTCTTTGCTACTAAACAAAAATGAGATATATGTATTCAGTAAATCATGATGAAATATTAATTGTCATACCTTTTTCAATTTATTTCCTACGATTGAGCAGAACTCATCCTTGGGGAGGCTTGATTCGTTAAACGAAACGAAGATTCTCTGACCGACTAAAGTTCCTTTAGCCGTCTCTGTTGTAACGGGCAAATGAGAGATTTTCCGCTACTTTTGTTGCAACAATAAAGAATCCCTCTTCCATGAGCACCTCTGTTTTTTAGGAAGATCTCCAACGTAAGAAACTTCTTTCGTGGAATCGACTAAATCACAAAGTGCCAAGTTTAAATCCTCGCAGTATGTTACAATAATATTTTTCGATGAATCACGACCGCTGAGAAATGTCTTTCCGGGACTAATGGGCTTCAGCTTCATTGGAGAAGCCGGGGGTGATTTTGATTCTTTCTGATTCTTATGAGACATTTTGATAAAACACTTGACAAAATAGGATGATTGCAATTCCTCAAAAGATCTCCAGCATTACAGTATGAGAGGAACGTGTACCGATAAACGTTCAAACACTTAGCCATAAGCCATATTTGCAAGTAATTCCATTAAAGCAAAGATAGCACCGAGATTCTTATTAGCAATACTCAACGCACGTAGTACTCGAATAGGGGAAATCATAAGTGGAAGTAATATATTCATTTCGCATGTTTCATTTGAAGCTTTCCAAGCATCATCTGGTAATCGACCTATTAGAAAGTTATTCGCAAATGAATATTTTGGTGATGCAGACTTAACTTGTGTTTCACGAAGAGACCAATAACATGTCGAGCAGCTTAGAAATCGATCGTTATGTTTTCTAAACCTTGGACTGAACAATAAATTCTCGAATCCCTCTTCAGGGTAAGGATATTGACTTCTGAGTATCGGATTGATTGTATTCGTTTGTGCTACTTTCATCCAACGTTCAATAGATAAACGATCAGCATGTTTGATAATAACTTCTTTCGATATCCAATGCTTTGATTGTGTTCCAATAATAAATGAATCACAGACAATACAAATGTTTGGATATATTGTTTCTAAAATCAATGTTTGATGATTGGTTATTTGATGTGAGAATGAATGATGCGTCGTTTCTCTCAATAATTTTATAGCACTATTAATATGAAGGTTTAAGTTAAAACCGTTTGGCATAGTTACATTACCAAATGTACTATTAGTTGAGTTTAAGCCGTTTGGCATAGGTACATTACCAAAATTACTATTAGTTGAGTTAAATGATTCATTATTGTTTAGAATTGTATTTGTATTTGATAGTTCATTATTGCTAGAAATCGTATTTGTATTTGTATTTGTATTCGATTGTTCATTGTTGCTTGAAATTGTATTTGTATTAGTATTAGTATTTGTATTTTTGTTTATGAAAATTGTATTTGTATTAACATTTGTATTTCTATTTATATTTTTGTTTGTGTTGATTTTTGTATTGTGATATGTTTTTTGCTTTTTATTATCATCATAGGAATGATTGTACGCTTCTTTAGAAAAAGACTTACCTTGTTTCCAAAATAATTGTTTCATTCAATCTTTTCGATGCTTTCGATCATAATGATTCAATTGTACTTTTAAAGAATGTGATGGGCACTGATAATCACAGAATGGGCATTGGTAGTAATCAATCGTGATAGGCTCAAGACCCTATCATGATTTTCATGTAGCTGCTCTTTTCGCTAAAGGTTTGAAGGGAAATTACTATAGGATATACCGGGATCAGGATCAGGATGAGGATCAGAACTAGAAGTAGTATTCATTGAGAAGAATTATATAGTACAAAAAATAGTAATACAATTATTTATCTCCACAAATTCTTGTGGTGTATAATTATTGAGTGTATAACACCAAAACGCAGATTTTTTCCTCGAACCATTTTTTACGAAATAAGTCATAAGTCATAAGTCACCAGAGGTACTTGTGTCTAACGTTGTGCTCAAGAGCGCATAGCACGAAGTACACAAAGTGCACAAAGTTCACGCAGTGCACGATTTGTATCTTGTCATTTGTAGCCGCGTGTAATGAAAGAGATATGTAAAATGGTTCATATTAACCTTGAGGAAAAAAGTCTTAATTTTTTGGTAAAAAAGTCCACATACAGGGATTTTTTAGCACTGTCGGAATAACACAGAGGTGAACCTCTGGATTTAGGCCTCCGAGCCATAAGCTTTTTAAAAGGGTCGTTTATGCTGTTATAGATTCAACTAAAAAAGACTAAGAAGAATGTAAAAAAAAATCATTCAGTATTGTCAATGGTTAGACAGAGGCAATCGCTTAAGCGTACTAAGAAACAAGAGGAGAATCAAGGAAGCGCGAAGAAAAAATTGCGACAGATTGGTACAGAACTAGTATCTGGGAAAAGAAGTCGTGAAAAACAGGCAGCAACACTTACTATAGAGGCGGTTTTAGATACGTATAAATTAGATGATTTGCCAGCCTCCATTACGACTAAGTATTATGGGCGTCGTTTTCCAGCCTGGAAAATTGGAATGGCAATGGATCGTCACGTTGGTGCCCTTAATTTTCAAGGTATATCTTCTCTCCGTTCCGTTGCAGGTCAGCCAAAGTACAAAAAAGGTATTATACCGTCAAAATCAACAATTCAAAAAGAATCTATTCCAGACTGGGGAGGCACATGTTAAATTATGTTGCGACATCTACGTGGGTTGACGCTGATACTTCGGCCGATGTAGCATCGTTAGATGCAGAGCAAGTAGTTAGATTAGCGGAAAAAGAACCAGTTGAAATCGCAGTAACATTGGACGGAGCAACGTTTACGAGTAACGCGGGACATGTGTCAGTGGGATTGAAAATGGTAGATTCAAGATCAACTAATCCCATTGATCAAACACCACTGTTCGTCAACAATACTGGCTATCAGTCAGTTGACTATTGTTTTCCGATTCGAACTGCCATAGCCAAGGAATCCAATCATATACTTTCTTCAGTGTTTGCAGAAGTTTATCAATTAATTAGAAAAATTGGTAAGGAGTGTCTGGAGGGGATTGATGGACAAAAAGATATTATGCCCCTCAGGATAGTCGCTCCCCATGACGGAAAAGCGTGCATTGAGGTGATGGGGCGAGGGGGTGGAGCCAAAGTGACTGAGCACTTCTGTCCCTACTGCACTATATGTAGTTCTGAGTTGTTGAAAGGTTTTTCCGATAAAAAATTGATGTGTGATGCGTGTAAGCAGTCAGGGAAATCTATCTGTCGTCACTGGGCTGTAGAAGATGAGGCTGTTTTGAAAGCAATGGAGGAACAGCTGAGCACCTAACAGTTTTGATTGAATGTAAACCCATACTTTAGACATTATTGTGATCTTATTGGTCCTACTACATAATTGAAACTGAGATGTCTTGTTTATAATCGAGTATATTGCTCTCTGTATAGACACGATTGATTGGAATAGTAGCGATGAAAATCTTATGGATGGTGCTGGTACGATACCACTATGGATGTAGAATACATTTACCATGCCCTCAAGGTTATAGGGATGAGATGTATGCGCCGAAGATTGAAATATAAAGATGAATCCAGTAATCTGGTGGATTGAACAATGTTCCATGTGGTCTGTGGACACCGCTTTCCGAAAGTGTAGAAGAATGGACGGAGCATTATCATCGTCGATATCATCTTCTTCGTCGGATAACTCGTATCTTTGTAAAACTATGGACTCTCCCGCAACACTAACGATTCTCCCATAAGCGATGGAATTGCTGTTCGAATATGAAATATCATTGTCAGGATTAAAAAGGAAAGACATATTGAATACCCATAGATAGTGATGTGATCGAAGGAAAAGAGAGTCGAGATGCTTGAGAGGATGTCGAAAATTTCTGGCGGCGAGTGGCAGTTAGCGCTTACTCTGTAACTAATGTATTGTGATTTGATTTTATGTACATATCCAGACATGAAGCTAAAAAAGCAATAGGGTCATGCGTTTAAACGTCCTGCGCAAAATATCTGGACCGTAAGAAAGGTCAATTGCGAGCTGGGAGGTTGCGGTAAATAAGTGGTTGCGCTGTGCTGTACATACTTGTACTCTGTCTATGAGCACTGGCTTTACTCGTTCGCTGCATATGTACTTATCGGTACTGAAACGCTGCATTTCTATAGGTCCATTCCATTATCAACGATTTCGGACAGTCATAAATTCAACGGCCCTCGACTTCGTTATTAACTGGCCTTATCATTGAAAATGGACAAATTTGTTGGATTAACGGTCAATATGAATGCGGGTTAGGGGCAGATGTGGAAATCTTTAGGAATTCATTAATTTCACTATTCATCCACTTCGACCCTTTCACCAGGGTCTGAAAGTGAAAGCAGCGAACGAGAAATCCAATGCTACGTACAGCAAGCATAGACAGAATACAAATTGATGACGCATCTCTAGTTGTCGGACGGCTTAACGACAAAGCCATGCAGGAATTCACTGATGATATTTATGAGGGAGTTGAAGTCATTCCACTAACGTTGTCAACGATAAATAGTCTGAATCCTTCTTCGCCGACATAATTTGGTAAAGGTAATAAGACTCAGCATTAGAAGGCGAGCGACGATATGTACCTGTGTACAAAAGTATTTCTAATTTGGCACAGCTTCAATAAATAAGAGTTCTATTTAGACACGACGTCTTACCTGAGATGAGTCAACCGGTATTAATTGACCCTGCTTCACCTGCCACAATTGTTTTGTTGTGGTGTCGCTTCCATCTTTCATTGCATTCTATGCGGCAAAGACTCTTGGAATTATCCTTGCCAGGGTTGGAAGTGGTTGAAGTTGTGTGGTCGTGACTTTGGATTGGTGGAATACCTATTCCCCGTGATTCTATTTATCAACTGCTCTTTAGATAGTTTAGAATATGATGATGACTGCCGGTTTTCTTTCTCAGCGAGTAAGGCCCTCAATTCTTGGATATTGAGGAATAATATCTGGCGCACGAGTAGTGGTGCCTGAAGCCATTGAATGATATCTCTTGTCATTGTGGCTTCAGTAATCGATTTTAATTTCAATTCATCAGCATACTTCTTCAGAATACCGCCGTTAAACTTATGCGTAACCAACGCATTATTGCCTAACATATTGATTATATGATAATAATTCTCCCATTGGCCTTCCAAGACATCATATTTTCATCGATATTATCAATATCGAATTCGGCCTCATTTTTATCATCCTTTGACAAGTCAGAATCTTTCTCGTCACTTGACTCAGGATCGCTCGAGTCATCATCATAAATGAGAACAATGTGGTGGACGTAAGCGAATACTGATATTGCAGATACCATAATCATATCTGGAAGTGTGTTGATCATATAGTCTGAATAGAGCTGGTGAAGAAGCAGGTCGGCCGTCGACGAAGTGATAGAAAACGACCGCAAAAGAAACCATCCCTGAGTATTTTGATCTGTAGTTACGTGTCATACTCGACGCGTGGATAATAAGTATTTCAAATCCTCTAGTGAGACAACCGACTCGTCATAGGTTGACAGGGCCGTAGAGAGTATGACGTTAAGAGCCTAATCAGGCTCACGACATCTCTCAAAATTCTTTGGATTATCTATCACTAATTCCCAATCATGGCCTGAAAACTTAGCTGATAGTCCTAAGGTTACATTGTCATCATCAGCCGTAATTTTCCGTCCTTCAAATGATTTGATTTTGATGAAACGATTCTTGTAACCCCCTGTCGGAATGTCCTCCCTAGGATCATTCTCCCTAAGCTTATGATCCTATGTAAATGGAAAGTCATAGGATCGCTTTCTTGTGCTAGCACTTACGTCGGCGCCTGATTGATGAACACAATTTGTCTTTTCGGGAGGCCAGTAAGTGCGATCGATGTGAATGTCGATATTTTGAAGTCGGGTGGTGCATTGATTGGTTCCGTGGGTCGGCGTCAGTTTATTCACGAGAAGATGCTTCAATGATGATCCGACTGTATCATCTTCACTCCTCTACGCCTCGACACCGATCACTACTCCAGAATGCGTGAGACATGATGTGTGTTGTACATGACCATCCACATTATCAGAAACATGTCTCACAATCTTTAAGCCATCCGTATTTTTTTTAGTGGCATAGTGGACCTTTTCGTCATCTAGGACAAGCTGCAGAGATAAACGATGTTGATCGGACCCAACATGTTAAAGGCTTCTTGCATCTTTATCCAGAAAGCAGTCTGGCCCATGGATACGCAGGCAAGGAAGCCATTGACACGCGCTTCCAAATATAAATATAATCTTTCTTTGAATGAAGAGATTCAGCAACACACTAAGCAATGATAGATCAGAATACAATTGCGTGAGTGACTGGTTATGAGATGAGCCAATAAAGAATACACCCAGAAACTTAAGAAACTGTTCGTCGTGGGAAATGCAGATGTCCCTCTCAAAAGCCCTCCAAAGTTCGCTTTCTTTACCGAAGAGGATATCGAACAGATCCGACGAAGTGACGTCCTCCTTGCCGGTTAACGTACTAAGTTAGGTTCTTATAAACGTAATCTCTCTTCTTTCCTTGCAGCTTCCTCAGGATATGGCATCAGAAATTCTGATTTTTCCTTCCATTTTTTCCCCCGTATTACTTTAATGCATCAACCGACCTTTTCATTTATATTGCATGGTTCCTTTCAGAATGTAGTAGGACCTTCGACGAGTATAATTAGATGGAGAATGTACTTCCATAAGATTTGTTACATACCATCATATTTTATTGGTATCACTAGATTGTTTATCATGTTGATTACTGTAAAGGTGGGGTAGGAATATCGATTTTGTTTACTTTGTAGCGACATATTTTGTAAATTCATTCCGCCATCTGAACAACATTTTCAATCTTGTCATGTATGTTTGATAAATTTGATAATTCAGGTTAACATCTTTCCAGTAAATTCATTATTCGGTTGGCGTCAAGGAAATAGAGGAATTCAGTAATAGATATATAGACGATTCGATCACAGTCCACAAGCCGAGTTAGATGATATTGTCATCCTAAAAATTATATGTACATTATCTACTTTTATTTCTTTATGTTGTGTTAGGATGGAGAAATTTATGTCGACAGTGGTGTCATGTAAGTCCAAGATTTTTACACGCATTCTATTCTAGTAAAGGACATTCAGACAAAGCCAGGGGGTATAATTATCGATCTTATCTCTTTTTTGGCTTGTGTTGTCAAGACTTTGAACTGTAACGTAACGCGACTTTTCTTGTGCTATGATTTTCTAAACATTCGATCCCTGATATGAATGATTTTATGAATCTTGTGTCACTGAAGCTACTAAAAAAACAGTGTCGATATTCCCATCAAATAAGCTTCTAATACAATAAAAAATTTATTGAGTAATAAATTTGCCTTGTCAAGAATAAGAAATTGTTCAACTTGCAGGGTGAACCATTTTATACGAAGGAATACATAAATGTATTTCGATACCTTCGGAAATCTGGTGATATAGTTAGTTGTTATTGATTGCGAAAATTACGAGGACGGAAAATTAGCGGCATGAGGATGTGGACGTATTAATTACATCATGACATTTCCAAAATCATGTCAATATAAAAGATTTCATGAAAAGCTATAATGACAGACGGAACGAAGCAAGGTATTATATATATATCCATGATAAGAGGATTTGCTTATCAAGCACTATTCAGAATTTAGAGCACTGAAAAGATTCAGATTATAAAACTTTAACAGAGTAGGACTTAATGTTATTATCTTATCACTCTGTGTTCATGAAAATTCATTTCTGAAACATATATAATATAAGCTCAAACTTTACTAGCAATTCACTGCGGTCAACTCGGAATATCCTCCCTCAAACTTTGACGTTTTGATGAGATTACCTAAGGTTGGAAACCTACTGTTAGAACGAACCATAGTGATGATCATGCAGATATCAACTCTAAAATCATTACTTACCATTCCAGTATACGTTATACCAACCTTGACCATAGCCGCAACATAATCCATCTCCTTCTGTATCATCCACATGTATCCAGTAGCAATGAGAATTATCTAAGTATTTAGTACTACGGAATAATTGATTTGCGAAGGTAAACCCACTTCCAGCCTTATAATTGTGAAGAATCACAGACGTAGTTTTATCAACGATCATCAAGGAAGTCTCCAAGGGATAGTCATCCGTATAGAGAGTCCATGTCAAGTTGTATGCTGTAGCACTTGAAGTCGGTTTTTTCGTTGGCTTGCTTGTAGGTTTCCTTGAAAGTTTCCTTATTGTGGGTTTCCTTGAAGGTTTCCTCATTGTGGGTTTCCTTGAAGGTTTCCTCATTGTGGGTTTACTTGAAGGTTTCCTTAATGATGGTTTTCTGGTGGATCTCTTGGTGGGCATCCTACTAGACACAGCTGGTAAACCGCTGCAGACGAAGCTAATACTGTCCACATAACTATCAGCTTTTCCACGAATACCAACAACAAACTGATTTGCTGGACACTGGAAATTGGATGTTTGACCGGATCCGCTACCCAAACCAGAACCAATTGGAACTCTTGTACTGGAGGATGAG
>Ga0169931_10011962_pt1 | contig 12119 bp, 10 predicted proteins | sample Kivu_15m_20L_FD_129675 | JGI IMG/M metagenome (GOLD analysis project Ga0169931, IMG submission 129675) | Freshwater microbial communities from Lake Kivu, Western Province, Rwanda to study Microbial Dark Matter (Phase II) - Kivu_15m_20L... | ecosystem: Environmental > Aquatic > Freshwater > Lake...
GTATTATATCCTATATAGGATACAAGACCAACAACCAAACCAAAAGCTGTGGTAATTAATGCCTGATAAATACCACCCGCCAATGCTGCCGTTGAAACATCACCACTTGCCATCGTCATAAATGATAAAATCATACCCGTAACTGTACCCAAAAATCCAGTCATAGGCGCCGCACCTGAAATAGTTGCCAGTAATGATAAACTTTTTTCCAGTTTGTACACTTCAAGATTTCCAACATTTTCCACTGAAGCCTGAATATCTGCTAAGGGCTTTCCAATGCGCTGCAATCCTTTGGCAACCAAACGTGCAACGGGTGTGTCTGTATTTCTACACAAATTTAAGGCCTTGTCAACATCACCAGACTGAACATAGGCTCTGATCTGTGCCATAAAACTCTCATCCACCTTTCCAGCTTTTTTGATAGTCAAGTATCTTTCAATCAAAATATAAACGGCAAATACACCCATCAAAAACATGATTGCTGTTAAAATAACTCCAATTGTTCCACTTGACATAATAACGTCTATCATGGAAAAACTAACAGTTTTTGCTACCTGAGTAGAATCTGAAGGAGGATTAAATAAAAAAAGTGGATTCATATAAACACTGTTTTGTTGATAAAATGATAAAATGCAAGCCAATTGTGATAATGGATACAAACATTATGCGAATTTATAATTTTTTTGAATACTATTTTTAAAAAAATCAATAAATCAACAAGGTTTTACTGCTAACGAACAAATTTATTTTTTATTGGATGCACTATGGTTTATATTTGACAACCAATTCTGTAAAAACTTGTTTTACTCTCAAAAAAACCATGAGCACAGCCCTTGCATTTTTGAAAACCGATATAGCGGATTTAAGATCTTCTCTTACCTCGCACCCCCTTTATCAGTCTATACAGACCAAAGAAGACTTACAGATATTCATGCGTTACCATGTTTTTGCCGTTTGGGATTTCATGTCTCTCCTTAAAAAATTACAATCTAATCTTACCTCAGTTTCAATTCCCTGGAAACCTGTGGGAAATGCGAAAACCAGATTCCTTATCAATGAGATTGTGGTTGGAGAAGAATCTGATCTGGATCAAAATGGAAACAGAACAAGCCATTTTGAACTTTACCTGGAAGCCATGAAGGAGGCATCTGCTCCGACAAATGATATTTTGAACTTCATTGAAGATTTTAACCAATTGTCAGATCTACCCTTGCTGATAGAAAAGTACAAACTAAATAAAGCAGTGGCAGATTTTATCAGTTTCACCTTTGATGCAATCAAAGAAAATAAAGTCCATATTCTGGCCTCCATATTCACTTTCGGAAGAGAAGATCTGATACCTGATATGTTTTTAGGATTGGTACAGGATCTCAACCAAAGATATTCTGGAAAATTTAATACCTTTATCTATTATCTCCAAAGGCATATAGATATAGATGGTGACCATCATAGTCATTTAGCCCTGGAAATGGTAGATGAATTATGCACTGACGATGCAGGCAAATGGGGGGAAGCTAAGGAGTTTGCCCATAGGTCATTGGTATTAAGAAAACAATTATGGGATGCCGTCTATGAAGAAATTCACTCCCAAACTTACGCTTAACAGAAAAAGAAATCAGTACAAATGAAACGCATATCTTACCTCCTTCTTTTTTGGCAATGTTGTGTTTATACAAGCCTTCATGCACAAGAAACATTCCCACAATCAGCCGTGAGCAACCCTCTCAGCACATGCTACTGCTTATTGAACGTTAATTTGCAGAAGGACCCCACTACACTGATTCCATCCTGTACTTTAGTGGTAAAAAATGGTAAAATTTTTGACTATGGCCAAAATCTAAGCCTGCCTCAGGGCTGTATTTCTATTCCTGCCACTGGCAAATATGTATACCCTTCTTTCATAGAAATGTATAGTGATTACGGTATTTCAAAGTCTGAAAAAAAATCGGCCTCCAAAGAAAATGACTCCCAAAATTATTCAGGTACAGATGGTGCATTTGCCTGGAATGAAGCACTAAAGCCAGAATTTGATGCAGTCCAACAATTTGTAGTAGATGGCAAAAAGGCTGAAGATTTACGTAAATTTGGATTTGGTGCCAGCCTCTCTCATCGTTTTGATGGTATTTGCAGGGGTACAGGTGCTGTTGTTCTTTTAGGCGATTTAAATGACCATGAAATGATCCTGAAAGAGAAAGCCGCGGCCTTTTATTCTTTCTCAAAGGGTAGTTCTTCTCAAGAATATCCTTCTTCACTTATGGGAGCCATCTCTTTGCTTAGACAAAGTTTTTATGACGCCAACTGGTATAAAAATCAAAATCCGGTCAAAGAAGTGAACCTTTCATTGAATGCGCTGAATCAACTACAATCCTTACCTCAAATTTTTGAAGCCAATCACAGATTGAATATTTTAAGAGCAGACAAACTTGGAGATGAATTTAATAAACAATTCATTATAAAAGGTTCAGGAGATGAATACCGCCGTATTGAAGAAATAAAAAACACAAAAGCAACTTTGATAATCCCCGTCAACTTTCCTGACCCCTATGAAGTTGCAGATCCTTTTCAAGTAGATCAGATCAAATTAAGTGATTTACTTCACTGGGAATTGGCAGCATCCAATCCCAACTCATTATTTCTGGCACAAATCAAATTTTGCTTGACAGCTCAGGGAACTAAAACAAGTGCTGATTTTTTTAGCCAGTTAAGAAAAGTTTACCAAAGAGGGTTACCTGAATCTGAAATCCTAAAAGCTCTAACTACTATGCCAGCCAGCCTGTTAGGAATTGAAAATCAGGTAGGCAAAATTGAAAAAAACTATCTTGCCAACTTTTTTATTACCAACGGTCCTTTTCTATCAGAGAAATCTGCCATGATAAGTCATTGGATCAAAGGCAAACCATACCAGTTGCAAGAACTTACACAATTGGATCCCAGAGGCACCTATGAAATCAACCTGAACAACAATACCTATTCTTTAGAAATCAAAGGTCCCCTAGACGCTTTGGAATCTTCTCTCAAACTTTCATCTAAGGATTCTGCCAAATCAGAAAAAGTAAAAATGAATTTTGATCCAACTTCAATCAGCCTTTCTTTTCAAAATCCTACAGATACAAGTTCTAAATCGAAAGGGTCTTGGAGATTAAACGCAGCCTGGACATCGAAGGGATTTCAAGGGCTTTTTGTCAATCACAATAACATAACTGCTGCCTTTGAAGCTGTTAAAATAAATTTTTCGGATAGCAGCAAATTTGATTTGCCCAAATTAGATACTACCCTTTTAGCTGAAGTTCGATATCCATTTTCTGCTTACGGATATACTGATTCCAAAAAGCCTAAAGCTGAGACAGTATTATTCAAAAACGCAACCATCTGGACCTGCGAAAAGGAGGGTAAAATGGAAAATATGGATTTGTTGATCCAAAATGGCAAGATTCTGAAACTTGGGAAAAATTTACCTAACGCTAACCAATACAAAGTAATTGACGCAACTGGCAAGCATATCACTCCCGGAATTATTGACGAACACTCTCACATAGCTATTCAAAATGGTGTAAACGAGGGAACTCAAGCCAGCACGGCTGAGGTTAGAATCAGCGACGTAACCTACTCTGAAGATATTAACATTTACCGTCAATTGGCTGGGGGCGTAACGCTTGTGCAAAGTTTGCATGGTTCTGCCAATCCTATTGGTGGACAGTCTGCGATAATTAAATTGAGATGGGGGAAATCGCCAGAAGAAATGCAGGTAAAGGGAGCAAAAGGTTTTATCAAATTTGCTTTGGGAGAAAATGTAAAACAAAGCAATTGGGGCGAGAAGTACAACCAGAGATTTCCCCAAACCAGAATGGGTGTTGAACAGGTTTATGAAGATCTTTTCACACAGGCTAAAGAGTACGAGGTGCAAATGAATAAAGATAGTATTCAAACAAGAAAAAATCTTGAATTGGATGCCTTATTAGAGATTTTACGAGGCAAAAGATTTATTTCTTGTCATTCCTATGTACAAAGTGAAATTACAATGTTGATGCGAGTTGCTGAAAAACATGGTTTTAAAGTTAACACCTTCACGCACATTTTGGAAGGATACAAGGTAGCAGATAAAATGAAGGCACATGGCGCCGGTGCTTCATCCTTCTCCGATTGGTGGGCCTACAAGTACGAAGTGATGGATGCTATTCCATACAATGCAAAGATTATGAATGATATGGGCATTGTTACTGCCCTTAATTCGGATGATGCTGAAATGGGGAGAAGATTAAATCAAGAAGCCGCAAAAGGTGTAAAATATGGAAATATGTCTGAAGAAGATGCACTGAAAATGGTAACGCTCAATCCTGCAAAATTATTAAAATTAGACGAACAGCTTGGAAGTATCAAACTGGGTAAGGACGCTGACATTGTTTTGTGGAGTGAACACCCGCTTTCCATATTCAGCAAAGCTGAACAGACTTATGTAGATGGCATTTGCTATTATGACAGAAAAGAAGATGCTGACAAAAGAGAAGAAATTACCAAAGAAAGAAATAGAATAATCCTTAAGATGATTCAAGCTAAGGCAAATGGTTCTAAAACACAAAGTCCCAGCCCTGCTTTCAATCATTATTATCATTGTACCGACATCCATTTAAACGAATTAAAAGGGCTCAACTGGAAAGTAGACTAATATGAAAAAGACACTATATTTATTGATCTGTATTGCCCAGATTTCTCTTGGGCAGGATTTACTGGTTAAAAATGCAGAGATCCACTGCGGAAACGGACAAGTCATTTCCAAGGGATTTCTTTGGGTAAAGTCAGGAAAAATAGAATCGATAGGATCGATGGATCAAATGCCCAATGTCAGTGCAACCCAGACTATTGACGCCTCAGGCAAAATGATGTATCCGGGATTAATAGCAATGAATACTGGATTGGGTCTGATTGAAATTGAAGCAGTACGTGCCACTGCAGATTTCAGAGAGGTAGGTTATTTTAATCCCAATATCAGATCACTCATTGCCTACAACACGGATTCAGAAATTATTCCAACGGTCAAAAGCAACGGAATTTTATATGCTCAAATCACCCCTCAAGGCGGAAGAATTTCCGGTCAGTCCAGTGTGGTCAGATTAGCCGCAGATAACTGGGAAGATGCACAGGTAAAGGCAGACAATGGCATACATCTGAACTGGCCGAATAGATACCAAAGGAGTTATTGGTGGTCAAATAACTCAGAATCAGGTCAAAATAAAAATTATCACCGAGACCTGGAGGGATTACAACTCTTTATGGAGGGTTCTCTGAGTTATTACCAAACAAAGGAGAGAACTCAGATAAATCAGAGGTTTGAAGCAATGAAAGGGCTTTTCGACCAATCCAAACAGCTTTATATTCATACGGATGAGGCGAAATCAATAATGGAGGCATTTGAATTTTTCAAAAAATACAATATCAAACCTGTTTTCGTAGGCGCAGCTGAAGCGGGAAAAATTTTTAGCTATATCAAAGAAAATAAAATTCAATTGATCCTGATCAATGTGCAATCGCTACCCAACCAAGATGATGACGATATAGATTTGCCATTTAAATTACCTTCCCTTTTGCATTCCCAGGGTATTTCTTTTGCATTGAGCGTAGAAGGAAGCTGGCAGCAGAGAAATCTGATGTTTCATGCGGGTCAGGCCGTTTCATTTGGATTGGATAAAGAAGCAGCTATTTCTGCCATCACCTTATTCCCTGCACAAATCTTAGGAATTGATAAAGAAGTGGGCAGTTTGGAAAAAGGCAAAAAAGCTAGTTTTATTTTGAGTAAGGGTGACATATTGGATATGAGAACCTCTCAGGTGGAACAGGCTTTTATAGATGGCAAGCCTATTGACTTGAATGACAAGCAGAAAGATTTGTACAAAAAATACAAAGAAAAATTCCAGTTGAAAAATTAAGTAAAAGAATTTGCTTTTCAGCCAGTTTATTCTATCTTTGCATCCGCTTGACCTACAAGCTATTTCTAATTTATTTATTCACTAACTTTTAATTCGTAATGAAACAATACGAGTGCACGTTCATCATCGAACCCGTTCTGTCAGGTGATGAAATCAAACAGACAGCCAGCATGTACGTAGATTATCTTAAATCTAATGCTTGTGAAATCGTACATGTTGAAGATTGGGGCATACGCCAATTGGCTTACCCAATGAACAAAAGAAATTCTGGTGCTTATTACACCATCGAATTCAAAACAGCATCGGCTGAAATTATTGCAAGTTTGGAATTGGCTTTCCGTAGAGATGAGCGTATCATCAGGTACCTTACTATCTTGTTAGACAAGCATGGTGTAAAGTACAACCAAGACAAAAGAGCTGGTCTTATCGGTAAAAGAAAAGAAAAAGCTGAGGCAAAACCAAGCGAAAACAATTAATTCAGTTATTCATTCACAAATTAAATCCACTTGTTATGGCAAGTAAAGAAGATATAAAATTCCTAAGCAATCCAAAAATTGGTCAAAAACGCAAAAAATATTGTCGTTTCCGTCGTTTTGGAATCAAACATATTGATTACAAAGATGTTGATTTCTTAATGAACTTCATCAACGAGCAAGGTAAATTATTGCCTAGAAGAATCACAGGTAATTCATTAAAATACCAACGTAAAGTAGCTACTGCTGTAAAAAGAGCTCGTTACATTGGCTTATTGCCTTTCTTGGCTGACCAAATGAAATAATTTTTTGACCCTAAATGTACCATCAAAATGGAAATCATATTATTAAAAGACGTTGAAAATTTGGGTTACTCAAGTACTATCGTTACTGTGAAGCCCGGTTATGCAAGAAATTTCCTTATTCCTCAGGGTATGGCAATTGTTGCAAATAAAAAAAACAGAGAAGCATTAACAGTTCAGATTAAAGCCCAGGAAGAAAGACTTCGTGGCATGATGGAGCAGGCTAATGCAATGACTGAAAAATTAGAAGCAGCTCAATTGAAAATTGCAGCTAAAGCTGGCACGAGTGGAAAAATCTTCGGATCAGTTACTTATGTTCAGGTTGCCAATTTACTAAGAGACCAATTTGGTCTTGAGCTTGACAAGAAAAAAATCAGAATGCCCGAAGAAATTAAAATGTTGGGCAAATACACTTGTGAAGTTATCTTAATGAAAGAAGTTAAACCAGCTAAGGTAAATTTTGAAGTTTATAACGACGACTTACAGCCAGTAGCTGACGATAATGCTGAGTAAATTAGCTTTTATCCAATGAATTACATTTTCAAAGCCATCAATTTGATGGCTTTTTTATTTTTCCATAAGCTTGTCAAATACCTCTTTCCATCCATCCCAACCATGAAGAGATCCAAAACTACTGTTATGCCATATAACAATGAAAGGATAACCTTTGCTTTTAGCTGCTTCCTTCATCTCCGTTGCAAGCCTTATCGCATCTTGCGAACTTAGTTTCAAATAATTTTTGAGTGTGACATCCATCAGCGCGAAAGGTCGAATTTTTAATGAAGTTTGTTCGTTTTTTTTCAAATCAAACCAATAAAATGTACCGGCAAAAGATGCCCTGAATCCAGGCTGATCAGGATAGCCCATACTATACTCCTCCTCCACTCCAATTTCTAACAAATTCTGATAAGTGTCAGGCAATCTGAATTTTAAAAAATGCTGCCTTGACCTGGATACAGGAATATGAATCAAAGACTCCAAAACTATTTTTTCTTTCTTCAATTTATCTACAGATAAATGTGAACCATAGGAAGGATGTAAACCTACTTTGAAATGTTCAGCTACTGATTGAATCAGTTTTTGAAACTTGGTTGATGCTATCGGATGATTTTTGTCAAACTTGCCAAATGAACCCAAAAGCCAAAAAACAAGTATTTCCTTATGATTTTTCTTCAATTCATGAATTAGTTCGTAGGTATCAAAAGGATCTCTTCGACGGCCTGATAAAACTAAAATCTGTTCTTTTACTAACTCAAACCGACACAACAAAATATTTTTAATAAAAGTGGCAGTATTTCTCAAAATTCCTTTATGCTGATAAGCCCATGCCATATCTATATCAAAACTCGGAATCAAAGCATATGAACTTTGATTGGCTAAATTGAGCTGAGGGAAAACAAGATTCAACTTTTCCGTAAATGCAGATAGCCATTCATGTATCAAAGATCTATGCAAAAAACCATTCTTAAATGCCAAACTATCTTTCGATGGAAATCGACCATGAAAATCAGAAGTAGTGCTTGTATATTCTTCATATCTTGAAAGAAGAAAAAAAGAAGCTGCCAAAATATCAAAATAAAAAAAAGAATCTGTATTTGTCTTCCAAAAATATGGCATAGATTCTTGATTTTGATCTATTTCTATATTTTTTTCAAGCAGGCTTTCTTCTGTAAGAATGGCATCTACCATTTCCAATTGTGGTATTCCTTCCAAGGTAAGACCATAACTAAAACATGGACCATTGAGAGGAAAATTCATCCACTCAGCTGCCAAAATAAGCTTATAATGACAAGATAATTGCTCTACAAAGATAAAATCCAGTATGTATTTTAAACGATTACTAGATTCAGGAACAATAATATATATGGATTTATAATCAACCAAAGTGTAAAAACGATTATTGCATTTTACAAATTTATGGGTTTTCTTTATATTTACAGTCAAAATAAATCCTTTCATAAAAAATCAATAAATCCATGGCAACAACATCTGATATTAAAAAGGGCATGTGCCTTGAAATGAACAGTGATACATTTATCATTATTGAATTTCAGCACGTTAAACCGGGTAAAGGAAATGCCTTTGTCAGAACAAGAATTAAAAGTTTAACAACAGGTAAGGTACTGGATCATACATTTTCAGCAGGTCATAAAGTAGATGATGTTCGCATTGAAAGAAGACAATATCAATTTTTGTACGAACAAGAAGAGAGACTACACTTTATGAATCAAGACACCTATGAACAAATTGACATTTCCAAGGATATGTTAGAAGGTGTTGATCTTTTGAAAGAAGGAGAAATCTGCGATGTTATTTTCCATGCAATCAAGGAAATTCCGCTCGCAGTAATGATGCCACAACATGTACAATTGAAAGTTATGTATATCGAACCCGGTTTGAAGGGAGATACTGCTACCAATACCTTAACACCTGCTGAACTTGAGACAGGAGCGACAATCAAAGTACCTTTATTCATCAAACAAGGAGACATCATTCGTATCAATACTGAGTCAAGAGAGTATATGGATCGCGTAAAAAACTAAATTGAAAAATTATTCATATTATCAAAGCATAATATTACTTTTGAATCCTATCAAAAACAAACTTTTATGAAATTTGAACAAATCAAGGAATTAATAGAACTATTGAACAATTCAAATATTGGGGAATTCAAATTTGAAACACCAGAATTAAATTTGAGTATCAGAACCAAAGATTATTTTAAAACTAAAGAAGTGATGGTTCAGTCTGCAGTAGCAGCTCAACCTATGTCTTACATGCCTGCTCCTATTAGCCATACCCCTGAAAATACAGTTGTTGTTACTGAAAATAAAGATCAAAAGTCGGGGAATACCAACGAAGAGAATACAAGCCCGCAAGTAAAACTTCTTGAGGTAAAATCTCCTATGGTAGGAACTTTTTACCGCTCTTCATCACCAGACAAACCAGCTTTTGTTAAAGTTGGTGACACGATTACAGCTGATACAACAGTTTGCCTGATAGAAGCAATGAAACTATTCAATGATGTAAAAGCCGAAATAAGTGGTAAAATTGTTAAAGTGATGGTTGAAGATGCCTCACCTGTTGAATATGAACAAGTTCTATTTTTAGTTGAACCCAACTAATTGAACCAAATCAATGACTCATGTTTAAAAAAATATTAATCGCCAACAGAGGCGAAATTGCACTGCGGGTAATCAGAACATGTAAGGAAATGGGGATTAAAACAGTCGCCATATATTCTACTGCAGACAGAGATAGTTTACATGTCAGATTTGCCGATGAAGCAGTTTGCATTGGCCCTGCTGCCAGTTCTTCCTCCTATTTGAATATTCCAAATATCATGGCAGCGGTAGAAATAACCAATGCAGATGCTATTCACCCAGGTTATGGATTTCTAGCTGAAAATGCCCATTTTGCTGAAATTTGTGCTCAATACAATGTAAAATTTATTGGACCAACTCCTCATCAAATACAAAAAATGGGAGATAAAATTACAGCCAAGGAAACCATGATCAAAGCGGGCGTTCCTGTAGTACCAGGATCTGAAGGGCTGATCAAAGATGTGAAACTAGCCAAAAAAACTGCCATCGAAATCGGCTACCCTGTAATGCTAAAAGCTACAGCCGGCGGAGGAGGAAAAGGAATGCGCATTGTGTGGAATGAAGAGGAGCTGGAGCCAGCCCTGGAAGCTGCCCAAAAAGAAGCAAAATCAGCCTTTGGAAATGACGGTATGTACATGGAAAAATTCGTCGAGGAGCCCAGACATATAGAAATTCAGATTGCTGGTGATCAGTATGGAACAGTTTGCCATTTATCTGAAAGAGAATGCTCCATTCAAAGACGTCACCAAAAACTAGTAGAGGAATCTCCTTCTCCCTTCATAGATGAAGATCTGAGAAAAAGAATGGGAGAAGCTGCAATCCTGGCTGGTAAATCCATTAATTATGAGGGTGTAGGAACCATAGAATTTCTTGTTGACAAACACAAGAATTTCTATTTCATGGAAATGAATACCAGAATTCAGGTAGAACACACTGTAACTGAAGAAGTTATTGATTACGACCTCATCAGAGAGCAAATAAAGATCGCTATGGGTGAACCGATTTCCGGTATTAATTATTTCCCAACAATGCATGCCATTGAATGTAGAATCAATGCAGAGGATATTTATAATGGCTTTAGACCCTCTCCTGGAAAGATTACTTCCTTTCATAGCCCAAAAGGTCATGGCGTAAGAGTAGACACGCATGTGTATGCTGGTTATACGATTCCTCCATTCTACGATTCAATGATTGCCAAATTAATTTGTCGTGCCAGAACCAGAGAAGAATGTATTACCAAAATGAAAAGAGCTTTGGATGAATTTGTGGTTGAAGGTGTAAAAACTACTGTCCCCTTCCATCAACAACTTATGAATGATGAAAATTTTATCCAAGGAAATTTCACAACAAAATTTCTAGATACTTACGAAATAAAAAAACCATAATCCTGCTCCCCTTCCGGGGAGTTTTTTTTGCCAATATTTTAAATCATTTACATAGAAACAATATCAAAGCAAGTTGGCGTAGGAATATGTTGATAAAGCTCCAATTTACTCTCAAAATTCAAGGAAAATCCCTAATTTTGTTAAACATTTTTTAAAATAAACATTTGGCACAATAATGGCACTTTCCTGTCTAACTAACTCTATATCCATGAAAAATTTTAATTCAACAATTACGCTACTTGCACTTTTTTTTCTGAGTTTTTATCAACTTAGAGCACAGGAAATAGAAAATCACAGAGGAAAATTCTTTATCGGATTAAATGGAGGGGCAGCCTGGCAACAAAGTGACCTTACGCCTCAACTGGGATTGGGATGGGGCCTTTATCTGGGGTCAAATCTTTTATATGGACCAAATTCACCACTCTCACTGGATTGGAGACTTCGATATCTGGGAACAGCTACTTATGGTCAGGATACTAAATTGAGCTCCGGAGCCAATATTAAATTGCCTATTACCAATTATGATAGCAGCTCATTGTTTATGAATCATAGAACTTACTTTCATGATCTGAGCTTGGAGGCTAGAATTAATTTCGAACAATTAAGAAGAAAATCAAATATTCACCTGGCTCTCTACGGAGGAGCCGGTATTGGGTTCTATAATGTTGCAACAGATCAATTGAACAAAACTGGTGATTATAGCAGTTTGTATAATTCTATAGATGTAAACTCTTCCTCTGCTCAGATTTTTAATCAATTAATAAATGGAAGAGACCAGGTTTATGAAACTTGGCTCAACAACGATTCTACTTACAAGGCTTTCTTCACGCCTAATGTGGGCGTTGAACTGGGCATTTGGATCAAGAGTTTTTTATTAGGAATTGGACATAGAGTTAATTGGACCTTTAAGGATGATTTTGATGCTGTGTCAAGA
>Ga0169931_10011963_pt1 | contig 12118 bp, 10 predicted proteins | sample Kivu_15m_20L_FD_129675 | JGI IMG/M metagenome (GOLD analysis project Ga0169931, IMG submission 129675) | Freshwater microbial communities from Lake Kivu, Western Province, Rwanda to study Microbial Dark Matter (Phase II) - Kivu_15m_20L... | ecosystem: Environmental > Aquatic > Freshwater > Lake...
CCGCCGAAAATACAACCCAGGGCTGATATTTGTGTACCGGCACGAGGGCAGATACGGCGCATACATACATACGTACCGTATGTGTCATGTATCTGCCCAAGGGCTGGTACTACATAGGACATAGGATACTACTATGTGCATTCAACATCTCTCACTTTTTTATTTTGTATCAACTCAAGAATACGTCAACATTCTTATACCATGTTCGATCCAATGTCATCCTTCACAGTCGGTATGCTTATCTTCCTAGGCTCGTACGGATCTACAGCCGCGTTCACATCTTATACCGTAGGTGGGACTCACGCATATTCCACGATTCGGAGCACTTTTGACATTCAAACTACTTCGTCTAGACATCGTAATTCAAGACATCATGTCAGTAACCTCAACACCCCTGATTATAAAAGCATCATGTCTGAGAGTGAGACTTTTACACGTCGAGGTTTGCTTCAATCAGGAATTATATCTATGGGCCTAATCTTGACGACTTCTTCTCCATCCTTAGCTGCTGTTACTGAATCCATAAAGGCCGGTCAGAAAATCCTTGTTCTTGGAGGTACGGGACTTGTAGGGTCGGAAGTTTGTAAGATACTCGCTCAACTTAAAATACCTTACATCGCCACCTCAAGAGATGGGAGAAATCATACCGTCGCTTTAGATTTCACTCCAGAGAGTGTTCAGAATCCAAACTCTATTGCAACTCGTATTCAAGCTCTAGCTGAGGGATGTACGGCTGTGATTTCAACTGTCGGATCTATTGGAACTCCAAACGATGAGCTGGTAAACGCAGCATCGGGCATAGTAGCACAGGCCTCGAAGGCAGTAGGAGTGAAGCGTTTTGTTTACGTGAGCGTGTCTCCTCAGGTTAAAGACTCAACGAAAGATTTACACATTTTGGATTCTTACATGAAGGGAAAAGCTTCCAGTGAGGACAGTATCAAGAAAGCATTTGATTCTTCTGGATACACTATTATTCAACCCACCTTTATTTATGGAGGGAGCCTATTCGCTATCAACCCCCCTCGTGTTAATGAACAATACGGGTCTCTTGTGGAAGGATTGCTATCATCGGGTCCTTTCCGCACATTGGCAAATGTTACACCCGGACTGGTTAGTGTCGCACTTCAACCTCCCATAAGCGCTCATGCTGTTGCTGGGGCTTGTGTTGCAGGAGCATTGGGTGTGTCCAGCGAAAATAAATTGATCCTTAATTCATATGATGCGATTAGTGATGCATCTAAACTCATATAACTCATATTTACAGAGAATAGTTTACAATCTCGTCTTTTAGTAGTAAATATGACTAGTATACAGAGCTTTTAAAGTTTACATGATCAATCATTCAAGATATGCAAAAAACCGAAATACGAAATTTTTTTCACCGAAACTGTGGGAATCGGACATCACTACTAGGAAACGAATGTTGTGACGGATTGATGTGATCACTTTCGGAGTGCAAAATGTCAAAAGAGTGGGAACGTAGACGGTCTGAAGCTTGCATTCCGTTCGTAAACGAAAAGTTTGAAACAGATGGAACGGAAAATGGCACGTTATTACTCTCTAACTGTGGATGTAAGAGGGAAGGTCCTGTATGTTGTTGACTATGACTATTCGACCATTGTTGCAATACCGAAGCGACGGAGTTTTGTGGCTCTGCTCGACTCTGCATTTGTTTCAAATATAGAAAATCACGCGTAAGCATCATAGCCGTTTCCCCATCGCTTAACATTGTGGAACGAAAAGATGCGAATGAATTGAGAATCGTTGTAACTATTTCTTCTTCCTCTTCAGTTTTATGTGACTTTAATAGTAATAAACGTAACGACATAAATCCGGGAAGACAAAAAGCAAATTCCGATGATGCATCGAGGGGCATATGCTCTCCTAAAATCGATACCAATTCTTCTTTTAGATTGGTCATGTTTAATGAGGACCGATCAGAGTTACCTTTCAAGTTGGAATACGAGGTTGAATTCGAAGCAGTATTCTTAGACCAGGGTGACAAATCAGATGGAGGGACGGTTATTTCAGCCGTAGTTTTCAGTAATTCTGATGACGCTTGGCTTTTCGTAGATGCGGAATGATTCACGGTTGCAGCTACGGAATGCGGAAGTTCCTTAGCCGGTGATGGAAAAACCTTATGATGATTGCGCGTCGATGCCGCTGTTCTTTTCGACCGTCTCGCTCTCGAATGACCTGTTGAATTATCCTTTCCAACATCAATATAGAGTTTCCACCTTGGTGATGGAAGTAACTGTGTGCAGAATATATAGTGACAAATTTGATGGAAAAAAAAAGCATTATGGACGAGATGCGTGGGAAAGAAACAAAATTCCTTACCTTCACCACCTCCTCTACTAGATTAAAAACCATGGTATTATCTCTTGGTCTATCATGTTGTGAATAGAGAACTAAAATAATCCTTCCAACCGTTGGACTAGGAACAGGTATTCCCAAGGCAGTTCGAATACCAAATAGTTTGGCTGCTCCGCATCTTTCAAAGTGAGATTTATCTGCCTCAGAAATATTTTGTTCCCATATCGGTACTCCTGTAGCATACACTCTCCCGGGTAATCCTGAACCTATCTGGAACGAAAACTTCTCACTGTAATCTCCAAAACAAAGTAAGTTAAATCGATCATCGGGAGACAAAGGGAATGTAGACGTTTCCGAGGAAGCAACTGCTGCAGGAGTAGAGCTGGATCCTGTAGATATAGGTGAGACACAACTTTCAGTAATAGCATTTCCTGCAAAGTATAATCTACAACCTGAAGTCACATCTCCACTAGATTCAGAGGGGACCCATGCTTCTAAATATTCAAAGGGTAAACAAAGTCGATGAATAATAACAAGAACCTTGGCTAAAAAGGGGGATGAGTAATGCCAAGAATTACAATTATCGGAGAAGAGTGATGGAATATTGGATCTTCCTAATATCCGACTCGTAATGGTAGTTCTAGATAAGATATCTGGATCCGAGGTGGGTATAATAGTGCTAGCAGAGGATGGATCCGTGGCAATCATCGATACAAAGTCGTCCAATTCATCATCCGACGAATGAATGGAGTTTTCTAGAATAGATGCGGCATGATTTTGTCGTGTTAATGGATCCGAGTCAATAAAAATCCCCATGTCTGGATTGAGTTTATCTAAATCTAATGCACAACCCATGTATAGTTTTCGTTTAGCCATCCGTGCAGCATCTTTCATGTAGGATGCTCTCCGTTCCATTTCTTCTACGGACGTTAACCATTCTCTTGCATCCAAGCGTTGATGAATCTTATTACAAAACGCCGTGAAGGAATCTCTCCAAAAAAGTTGCATATGAAATTTCAAATCTGCTGCCTCTGCGGGATTGGTTAATTTTTTAAGAAAATCATGTTCAATAGCTGAAAAGTCAATACATTCTTGTACCGTGGGTATAGAAGCTGTAGTTCTAGAAAAATGTTTTGCAGCTAATGCAGCATTCTTCATTTTTTTGGTTAATCGTGACTGTTTCAGTTTCAAAACATTGGCAAGGAATTCATTTAATTTCGTCCCCTCTAAAAGTGGAAATTGCCCTGCCATGAAGTGTGCCATGAGTTTATTACAAAATTTCGTTTCCTCCTCGGACCATCTTCCTACACGACAATCTGCATCTGCATGGATAGATGTTGTTCCCAATGAAGAAGAGGAAGAAGACGTCGTTTTCGTATAATTAGTACTACTCTGAATGTTTCGTGTAGTGAATGTTTTTACATTCATGTTGGTGTTGGTACTATTGGTCGTATTCATATCACCTAAAATCATGGATACATCGAGGTCATCGTCATCAATCGGATCTTGTGAGGCAAGAGTATTCATCACGGTAGAATTTCCCATTCGTCTCCTTTTCCCTCGATGACTTTCCGCTGCGTGTGCAGTAGCAGCAGCAGACCCTGTGTTTGTCTTTTTCTTCTTATTCCCTTGTACGATCAAATTTTGTTTCCGAGCTTCATCCAAGTCATTGAAGTTCATGGGTTGTAAAACGAGTGTACATGGGATAGATTTACAAGCTGGACATGAATGTATCAAAGTAATTATTACTGCTGCTGTATTCGTCGTGATATTCTTGTCCGATGTCTCACTTGTGATGAAATTGTTACTGGGATGAATATGGTGGTGATTCCCTGCTGCTGCTGTGAAACTATCATTGTCTGAATGCCATGGCCAGGGTATACATCTCTACAAAAAGGGAAATGAAACAGTTAGAATTTCATGAAATGAATCAAAAATAAGGATTCGAATGTATGTTTATAAAAACATAAAACGTACGGCATGAAAAGCACAGCCACATTCTCGAATGACAATGTCTGTACCCTCGTATCCACAGCGATGACAAACAGCCTCGATACGAGGAGGTTTGACGGATAGGGTAGTGGGAGCCTGTATCATCCCTGTCGCCGTTGCCCTCGCGTTGGTATAAGTAGTTTGATGATGATTCGGCGGTTCCGCTAAATTGTTCATCATTCTGCTGTTCACTGCTGCTGCTGCAGTTGCTGTATGAGCCGTCGTCGAGGGAGGAGGGAGAGGAGGCGGAGGATTAAATTGTGACGAATGAAGATGATGATTGTGATTAGCAGCAGTACCTACTGTTTGTCTCAAGTCTTCCGTTGCTCGGACCAACGTCGCCAAGCCGGCGGGTATACTACTGGTACTAGTGTTACTGCTGTTGAAAAGAGGACGAAAGCTAGCTGGCATTGTGACAATTTGCTGATGCTGCTGTGACTGCCCCTCTCGCACAGATACACAATTCTTCTTAGGATAAGTGGGATCCATTCAGAACATTCGTGAGGACAGAGTGTTCCGATTTTCTGCCGAGCCAAGGCGGATCGAGCAATACAAGTTCTCACTTTTACTTAGAAGTTCGCTGAGTACTGGTACGATGTATTACGAACGATGTTACAGTAGCCTCGTTCGCACGATCGGAACCCTAAATAAATCGTTGAGACACGTCACATAAAACACAAAAGTTCTGGGTATATACGACGAGTGACTGCATGCTGGGTCTCATCACCATCGCAACTGTTTGAATCATGACTTTCTATATCCCTTCATACCGTCTCATCATATTGACGGCGTATGCAGGAGCGATTCTTTTCCTGGACCCAAACGTGAGTGTTCACTCATCCTTTATTCCCAACTTGCCACAACGACGAATCCTTCCAGTACCATCAACATGTACAAAATGGGGATTTTTCATGGGAAGAACCGTATCCTCCTCGTCATCCTTGGAGGCAGTAGAGGCAGCCGATCCTACTCCTCGGTACGATCCGAGAGCACCTTATACGCTTGGTGAAACTGTAATTCTCTTACCATGGAATGCTGAAACAGTATTATCGAAATTCGGCCAGAATTCACCTTTTGGTACACCGACTTTATTGGAAGCTGCAAAACATTTAAGTAGAAAGGCATACTTTTTCTCCAATGCAACTGTCATGGTTCACGTCGCTATGATACATCATCATCACGATGAGAATGACAATCAGAAGCATATACGTTTGCTTACACCGTCACCCTTTCAGGTTTGGGAGCTGCAGCAACAACAACATCAGTCACCATCGAATATTCATACTGATAGACATTTCGAACTGCAACAACAACCACAATTAGAAACGCAACTCGCTGATGCGGATTTCTTATTTTCAGCGGATACATTGATTGCCATGTCTATTCAACAAACATCCGATGTAATGTTCCTACAAAATATCATACGAAAACGAAATGCAATGATACGAGAACAAGGTCATAAGAACAAATGCCACTTGTTTTTGGATTGTAACAACATGTCATCATCACCTAGGACGGAGGATCCTGTTCTGGATGAATTAGTAGCCACATATCAACCACAACATGCATCTCTCATCTCACAAATACTGGTATCCTTACCTTTTACTAAACAAGCTTCCGCGAAACGATTGTATTATAAAATGAAATCACTGTTACAAAGATGGACATCCGATGATTTTACCGTTGCTCTTATGCTCTTTTTCAATCAATACCCTACAGTACGCCATGTTCCTTCGTCATCATCATTATCGAATAAAATCGTCGACGATCCACATTGGACACCACACATAGATTGGGTGAAACATTCTATTGATGCAACATGGGATAAAGGTCCTATTCGGAACATTCGAGAATTTTATAGTATGATTACAAAATGTGGATCTTGTATTGGACAATGTATGAGTGATGCTCAATGTAGAGAGTGTATTACAAAACTTTCAACCATTGATACACGGGATCAAGTGGAGGTAACATCTCTTCGAATTATAGCAGTGATTTTTTTTTTTGAATATAGAATGCAATAATATTTTCATCCTTTCCTTTTTTTCTTTTAAAAAACAACAATAGTCGTATAGAACGATTGTGTCTTATGATGGATCAGACTTACTAAAAGATTTTAGTCTTTGTATATTGCAAAAGAATAATATCTTTCAATGTGATGCCAAGATTCCAACCTTGCCGAAAGTAGAACCCTTAAAAGTTTGGAGAGGGATACCTTTAACTCATGATGTAGCACAAAATCTTCTTATTGGTCATTTAAATGAGGAAACTGCCTTGGAGGTATGATTGACCCCACAACAAAACAAGTGCCCATTGTTTTCATTTCACGAATTTTACTTATTGTAATCGTTTCTACTGTCATCCGTTTAGGGTAGTTTACATGGTTCTATTTCCTGGAAGGTAGCTGCTGGTGCCAATGTAGCATATGATCAATTCCCATCTCAGAATCAGCTCTTTTATAAAGGAATAGGTAAAACTATGTGGTATGACCCAATTTTTCGTGTAAAAACGATTGATGGGAGAGATATTTGGTGTAAACGCCATTATCGTGTACGAACAGGTCCTATTCCTGGAACCTTCCGTTTCTCTGTTTTAGACAATGGCGTGACATCTGATGAGTATTGGACTATTGTTGCTGTCGATGACAACTTACAATGGATTATCTTCCATTATGCAGGTGCTGCATCCGCTGTTGGTTTGGTACGTGGATAAAGACATATGTTCCTATATGCATGCATACATTCCTGTGATGTTTCTTTATTCATATTTGTAAAACTATGATTCACATTCTACATCTGTAAATATGCAGCAATATTTAGGTGGATTACTATGTACTATAGATGGATCACTCCCTAATGAATCGGATAGGGAAAAAATTTGGAATAAACTTAGAAGTGCAGGAATAGAACCGTGGGAATTATTTGCTGTAGATAATGATGCTCAATCCACAGCGTTACTTGCTGCAGGACCCCCTCCTCTAGATTTCTATCGAAGTGATGTAAAAAGAGAAATAAACAAGGTTGAATCCAATAGAAATAATAGGTAAAATCGCAATAGGTAAACTATGCTATCTTGTCTTGTGGGACTGTAAATTGAATCTGAATTAAAGTTAAATAATCCACTCCATTTTTTCGCAATAGCAATCTCTTCCCTTGATTAGAAGCTAAGAACTACCTCTTTCGGCATATCGATCCAACGATCATCATTGGTGTACAGTATTATAAATTGTTCGTAAAACAAATGACTCGGGAGTCGTATCGATATCCATGCATTGATTCGGAAACTGTATAGTAAGGACAAGAAGTATGCAAATGTCTTCGTCACTTGAAGGCAAAAGATTATCTTGCGAAAACAATCTTCAACATAGCTACCTTTGCTGTACCTTTCAATTGCAATATTTGCCAGGATTAGCATACAAGGAGGAGGAGGAGAAGAAGAAACACTCCATTGTGAGAGCGCTGAACTAAAAAAGCTTTGAGAAGAGGTACAGAACAAGATTGTCCTCCGCCTCATGCCAAATCTCCTTCGAATTATCACTCATATAATGCGCTTCCTCTCTTTTTCTTCTTGAATTGTTCCTGAGAGACTCATCTTCGACTTGGTAGAGTACAGGTTACAGGTATCAAGAATCATCTGGATTATCGATACTCATGCATTTGTTGTCATCATTCAAGAGTGGTGATGGTGAACTCCAAAACACCAAGAAATCATTTTGAAATCATCAAATCAAGCTATAGGGGTGCCATTTTAAAAATCAGCCCAAAAAAGTCTTATTAGTCATGCTGAAATAGGTTCAACCCGATAATCTCTGTGCATGTGCATACAGTAGTGAGACTCTACGTAGCTAGTAATAGGACCTACATACCAGTAGTATGTACATACTACATACTGCTGTATATCAAACAAAACAAATAGAATCTCGTCCTGCGAAAAAAACACCTCTTGTTCAGCAGTTATTGAAGGATGATGTCGTCTCCTCCTCGTCATCATCATCGAAGCAGGCAATGGATATCTGTTGCCTTCCTTGTGTGGATTTCTATGCTATGTCATGTTTGTGAATATTTGGCCTTGGCCTTGGAATCTCCAATTCCTAATTTAGACGCCTCACTGTTGGCCTCGTCGTCACGTACAACAGTGATTGCAATACAACGAAGTGCCGTCATTCAAGACACTTTATTAACCGATGATTACAGCGGTGATGACTCTGTACTTATTCTCACATGCACCAAGGTTCCAGAGGCGTCCTGGATACGAAGACACGAAGAAGAAGAAGACCCCTCGTCCCTTTTTCATTTCTTGCATGAATCTCTCGGCTTGACATGTGTCACCACTGGACTGACTTCCGATACTCAATACCTTGTTCAAACAGCTAGGGAATATCTAACGCTGTTAGAATACACCTTTCCCACAAAGTCGTACCATTCTTTAGCGACGCATAAGTTTGTGAAGGATGCTATGGCTCAAACTCTTCGTAGGGCCACGGACATTCGACCACTGGCAGTTCAAACGCTCATTGTGGGAAACAATCCATCATACAGCACCATGCATCAGAAAATAGCATCACTTGGCATATATACTGTTGATCCGAGTGGGACTTGGAAACATTGGGGATCGGGACTTACTTGTATTGGTTTGTATGCTGAAACCATACGGAGACATTTATTACAGAAATATATTCTTCTTACAGAGGAGAATTATACCTCCCTATCCATGAATACACATCCTTGGGAACAACGTGCTATCGAGCTTGCTGTGCAGGCTCTACTACATGCTCTTTTGTTAGAAGAGGATGTTGAGGATGTAGCATCTCTATCTGCTGGTTCTGATGACAAGGATTCTATAATTCAAACAAATACAACAAGTCTGTATCTTGATATGGATAGAGGTCTCCGAAATGTACCCCTTATTTTTAATCATGGGCATATACATGCCATGGTTGTACATGGAGATGAACAGATGATGAAAAAGAATGCAAAAAAACGTTGGGGGATTATTTCACCCTCATTTATTCGAGACATTGTTAGAACACAAATACAAAATGCAACGATGCTGTCTACGTCTTAAAATAAACACTATTAAAAGATTGTATTTCGATTTTCATCCCCCCAACAAAACCTGTTTTCATTTACATTACTACATTGAAAACTTTTATATGCTGTTTTCTTTTTTCAATATTCAACCATTCGAATAGCAAAAGGTGAGGAAAATCTTTTCTTCACTCCATTTTCCATGGCATCGTAATCAAACGGAATGTATGAATTCTTTTCAAGTATCTCTAGGTACTCTTTCATTTCATCATCGTTCAACAGACATGCATTTAAGGCTTGTTCCAATACCTTCTGATTGGATTTATCATTCATCCCATTCCCTATCAAAACAACCTCTTGTCTACGATCACCAAAGGAATTTAGATTCTTGTATTCCTTCTTATCATCACCACTGCGATATTCCTCATGATCTTTGTTATCAAAGTCGGATAATATCATGGGTGTACCTACTTCTGGCCATCCAAATCGAGGGATGGTACTCCACCATCGACCTAGACATTGCATTTCAAAACTTGTTCCAGCGTGACTCCAATAATAAGCTGCGACATGTGAATTAGCCATCCATGTAAATCCCTTACTTCGAACAATACTTTTACACAACTTTTGTAAATTGGGATTCGTATCCAAGGATGCAATTGTTTTTGCGCTGCCATTTATTTTTACACTCGGTAATCCATATGTAATGGGTAACTGATGAAGGAAAGTACTTAGACGATCAGGATGAAAGGGTCTACGAGCTCGATAAACAAAAGAGGAGATACCACTATACACTTTGTTTTTCTTGGTATTCGTAACATGCGAATGACTTGGATCCGTACAATGGGGATCCTCACAGGAAGTAGACATGGTCGTAGTAGAAGTAGAAGAAGAATGCTCATTATGACTGTGTGAATGAGTATGTGTCGGATCATCGCAACTAGCGTCTTGACAGGCAGACGAAGAATGTTCATTATGACTGTGAGAATGAGAATGTGTCGGATCATCGCAAGATACATCATGACAAGCAGAAGACGAATGTTCATTATGACTGTGTGAATGATTATGTGTTGGATCATCACAACTGGCGTCTTGACAAGCAGAAGACGAATGTTCATTATGACTGTGTGAATGAGAATGTGTGGGATCGTTGCAAGATGCATCATGACATTCTGAGGATGAAGAATGATGATCATGGTTGTGAGAATGTGTATGTGTAGGGTCATTACAATCCGAATCTACACAATCATTAGAAGATAATAGACCCCTAGTCACAGCACCTACAGCTTCACGATGTTCATCGACAATACCCGCTGAGGCTACACCTAAGCCTTGTGCAACACCCAGCACTTGGTCTAATGATTCTAAGCGTCCATAAGATGTAGAGTATATAGTTGCAGTAGGATTTAGAGCCTTGACAATGGCCTGGATATGGGCAACAGAGGAAGAAGTAGATGATAAATATAGTTCATCATTTTCTTTTCCATCCACTTGTTGTTTGATTAAATCCATTTTATTCAATAATATAACATCTGCACATTCCGTTTGTTCGACTAACAGCTGTCCAACTGTAGCAGTGACATGTGATTCTTCATTATTGTTATTATTCGAATAGAAGCCATCTCCACTTCGATCATACTTCTTGGATGCTGCTTGTAAAGCTTCTAATAATTTCAAGGGCATTTCTTCTTCTTCGTCGTCGTCGTTACCGTTACCACTGGTATTGGATTGTTGTGATGGAGTCAAGGTTGTGCTTGGCAAGTCGGATTGTAAATGTTGAACAAACGCCGAGCAATCAATCAAGGTGACCATGGTATCTAATCGTACCCGCTCCATGAGTGGCATATTTTGTTGTATCGCGTTTTGAAAGTTGGCTCGTACAGCTCGGGGCTCGGAAACTCCAGACAGTTCGACAACAATATGATCGAATCGATCTTGTGGATCTTTCATATCAGAAACGGTAACCAATTCCGATACGGATGTGAGTAATTGATCACTGATGGAACAACATGCACATCCATTGGAGAGCTGTACAAAGCCTGCAGGTCCTTGCGTCGAAGACGAGGTTTGATTTTTCGAAACTGTACTTTGAGCCAAAAATTTACTATCAATATTTACCGAGGCAACATCATTCACAACAATGGCAATTTTATTTCCCCCATTGTTCACTAGCAAATGTTGGAGAAGTGTAGTCTTGCCTGCACCTAAAAACCCCGACAAGACAGTCACAGGTATGACGGGTGGGGGTTTTAGTAGGTCACTCGATAATGATGGACTTGACGTCGATGTAATCGTGTTCAGCGATGAAGGAGAGTTGTTATTGGTTGCAAACAAAACAAAGGGTGCTAATAAACCCCAACCAATCATCATCCTTTCTATTTAATGTTTCTCTCCAGTCAAGACAAATCAACAGATTTGTTTTACATACATGAAGTTAGATCACAGCTGCATCAGTGTTACGTTTCGTATCAAATCTGTCTCAAAGTATAAGGAAGTCGATGATTTGTTAAATCCATCAATAAAGAGGTATCAACGAACACTGGGACTGCAGGATGTGACGGTGAAAGGTTATTGCGGATGATTTTGCAGAATAACCGTGACGTCATGTGACGTCACGGTACATGCATCAGTGACGTCAGGTGTAGTCAACCTTGGGCCTTGGATGACGTTTCCCACACAGTAGGTCCTACATACATACTGAGATAAGGCAAGGTATTCAATTGTCCCAAACCTTACCCCATCCTTGACCTTATCTTGCGAACGTACAATTCCAAAAGAGACTGTCC
>Ga0169931_10011964_pt1 | contig 12117 bp, 7 predicted proteins | sample Kivu_15m_20L_FD_129675 | JGI IMG/M metagenome (GOLD analysis project Ga0169931, IMG submission 129675) | Freshwater microbial communities from Lake Kivu, Western Province, Rwanda to study Microbial Dark Matter (Phase II) - Kivu_15m_20L... | ecosystem: Environmental > Aquatic > Freshwater > Lake ...
ATGATTGTTGCAGGTATAGGCTTGCCATCATTTTTTGAAATCACTTTTCCTGAAATGGATGCGATAGGTTGTGGTCTGACATTCTTTGGTAGGATTACGCGATACACATCCCATTGACCTAATCCTCCCGGAGCATCTTGCGCCGCATAATAGGCTGTGTCTCCATTCACGGAAATCTTATAACTGAAATCATCATCCAATGTATTGATGGAGCGACCTAAGTTTTGAGGAATAGTCCATTCAGTCCACGAATCTTCATGTATTCTATATGATTTATATACATCCAAACCGCCAAGTCCGGGATGCCCATTGCTTGAAAAATATAATGTTCTTCCATCAGGATGCAGAAACAAAGATCGTTCTGCAAATGGTGTATTGATATGTGGGCCAAGATTTATCGGCTCACTCCATCCTGTATCTGTTTTGATGCAAGCCCACAAATCCATATTGCCATGTGTTCCATCAGCATACCGATAATTCATTGGAACCGTTATATCACCTATGCCACCCGGTCTTTCGGAACTGAACAAGATTACCCTACCATCTGAACTAAAACAGCCACTTTCATCATGAAATTCAGAATTGATTGGACGAGGCATTTGCCTGAGATTATCCCAACCAAATGAAGTTCTTTCTGCTGTGTAAATATCAAATTTTCCATATGATCCAGGAAAAGTACCCGAGAGAAGAATCGTATTTCCATCAGTTGAGACATTATCTATCGTTTCATCTCCTTGCGCAGAATTTACACCTTGACCGATACTTTTCGGTATTCCCCAAGAAGCTCCGGGAAGTGAATCTATTCGCTCGGATACAAATACATCTTGTCTTCCTTCTCCGCCTATTCGATCTCGTACTGAAAGAAATAATGAACGACCGTCTGGTGATGGAACTGGATCCCATTCGGATCCATTTGTATTGATGGGTTGTCCGATATTGATGATTTCCAATGGTTGGATAGGCATGGTGAGCAATGCTATTGAAGAATCAATCCATGCTCGATGTTTCGGAATGAGTTCTCGATATCGAACATAAACATCAATCGCTGAAGTAGTGTCTTTTCTCAATAAATATGCTTGAGCTCTTCTTCTCATTGCAATTGGTGCGCTACCATGATCCTTGCATATCAGAATATGCTGATGAAATTCCTCATGTTGAAGAGAATCTTGTGGAAGACTTGTCAAGTCCAAAGATATCATACTGTGTTCTTTCATATACTGTTCCTGCATCATATATCTGACGGGAACTCTCTCCATTTGCAATTCAATTAATGCAAATCTTTGTTGCCAAGCTGTGTCTATGATGTCTTTCCTGAGTGAATCCTTCATGAGAAATATATATGGAGCACCATCATCTCCACCTTCACCAATGAAGAGATACTTTCCTTGTATATTCATGCAAGATTGAATTGCAAGTCCCTTCATGGGAGAATGTATTCTGTCCGGAATTGTATCAGTGGTCATATATGACTGAGATTGCGTGAACATTGCCCTATTCATGGCAATGGTCCATAATCCATTGCCATATTCTATACAAGCTATGCGAAACCCCTTTTCCCAGTATTCCTGAATATATTGAGATGGAAATTGTTTGTGAGTGGTCACAATTTGAGAATACACTCCATTCTCTAGAGACATCACAATATCCCATATCCCGCCATGAGCGGTAATAGATGTCATGCGAAAGCCTAAAGCCAGTTGATCTCGCAATTGTGTGCTTGGAAATGTATCGGATGAAATGATTCTTTGAGGAATCAATCCACCATTCATAATGATGGCATATCCTTTATCACCATGAGATATACTAGCTATATGATACCCTGCTTTCCATTGATTTCGAATATAATCCATCGGCAATGTTGCATCAATCAAATATGATTGAGCAATTGGCATGCGCAATTGTTTCATCAATGCAAAAGACAATTGATCTTTCATTGCTCCATATACATCATGGGATGCAATCACAACAATGATGCATCCCAATAATGAACATATGGATGTGAATTTCTTCAATGTGCAAATAAGGAAAGAATGAATGGCAATAATGCCGTCAAGCCAAGTAATGTCAATAATTCTTTTACAATGGATGTATTATGTTGTTGTGTATCACCCAATGATTTGAACAGAAAGAGCATTCTACCGAAGAGAAATAAACAGAGATTTCCAGTTATGACATGCAAGATCATGAAGTTAATCCCTCATGCAATTGAGCTTCAGACATGTGTGTTTTATACGCTTTCTTTTTGACTCTCTTCTCTTTTATTGATTCAACCATGTGATAAATCACAGGTACCAAGACCAAAGTAAGGAGTAGTGAACTTGTTAATCCACCAATGATGGCCCATGCCAATCCCGTCTTCCATTCAGCTCCCGAGCTCTTGGAGACTGCAATGGGCAACATTCCCAATACCATTGCAACTGTAGTCATGAGGATGGGTCGCAATCTGGTACGACCGGAATCCAATAATGCATCCATGATTGATAGTCCATCCAAGCGATTCTGATTTGCCCTATCCACTAGTAATATCGCATTTTTTGCAACTAATCCAATCATCATGATGATGCCTAAAATTGGAAATATTCCCAATGCTTTCATATTTAATGCCATAGCAAGCAATGCTCCTACAAATGCAACAGGTATGGAGAACAATACCACAAATGGATAGATATATGAATCGTATAATGCAACCATAATCAAGTACACAAATAGAATTGCAGCACCAAGGGCAAGACCAAGACTTATGAATGATTCCTTCATATTCTTTTGATCACCGAGATATGAAATGGAAACTCCCGGAGGTAATTGCTCTTTTTCCATTCCTTTTTGAATATCAGCCACAATATTCCCTGAAGGTCTTCCAAGAGCTTGAGAAAACACTGTAATCGCAGTATTTCGATTTTCTCTCTGCAATTTCGTTGGACCACTAGCGGGGACAATCGAGGCGAATTGTTGTAATTCAACTTGTTGTCCTCTTGCATTGACAAATGGCAAGCGTAGTAATTTCTCGGTTTCCGAACGATCATACTCGTCAAGGAAAATGCGCATATCATATTCAGTATTTCCATCACGGTACTTCGCGGAATTGTCACCAGTTAGAGCAATCTGCAATGAATTCCCTATTTCACCGATGGTCAAACCAAATGCAGCCAATTTATCCCGATCAATCTCAATTCTGGATTCGGGTTTTCCATCATCAACGCTCAATCGGACATCCTGAGCTCCTTTTATGGATCTTGCAACATTCGCAAGTTTTGAAGCAGAAGCATAGACTTCCTCAAAACTGGTTCCATTCACCACGATTTGGATTGGCGTTTGATTTGCAGTACCAAAAATACCAATTGGATTTACTCGGACTTTTGCTCCGGGTATGGTAGAGATTTTCTCTTTCATCAACATTCCTATTTCATCGGTCGAACGCTGTCTTTGTTTTGCGGATTTCAATGTAACATTGAATTCTGCGGAATTATTGGAGTTTTGTCCTATAAATCCTTCATTGGAAACTCCAACAGAAGTAAAGATTCGATCTGTCTCAGGAAAGCTTCTCAATAATTCTTCGATGTAAAGAGCAGTATAATTTGTTTCCTCAACGGAATAGTGTGGAGGCATATCTACAGTTACTGCAAATTCACCACGATCTGATTGAGAAATGAACTCAGCACCGATATATCCAAGAGGTACCAGAGCCATGCCACCGATGATTGCCAAGAAAGAACCTATAATGACAATCATTCTACTCAATCGCTTCCTTAAAGCCCATTCAAGTACTTGTTGATATTGACCCGTAATCTTATCAAAGAATCGTTCAAACATCAATGCAAGTCTGCCCATGAGCGAATCAGGCGAAAGATGTTCAAGTTTTGCAAGTCTTGAAGCAAGAGCGGGTGTGATGGTAAATGAAACAAGCAAACTCATGAGAGTGGAGGTGAATACTACCACGGCAAATTCACGCATGATATTACCAACCAAACCACCGACAACCGAGAGTGGAACGAATACCACGACATCCACAAGAGTTATGGACAAAGCAGCAAAACCAATTTCATTTCTACCTTCAATTGAAGCTGTTCTTTTATCCTTCCCCATTTCAAGATGTCTATAAATATTCTCCAAAACAACGATTGAATCATCAACGAGAATGCCAATCACAAGCGACATCGCAAGTAATGTCATCAAATTGAATGAATAATTGAGCATATACATCGCGAATATTGTAGTCAAGAGTGAGGCAGGAATTGCAATCATCACAATGAGTGAATTACGAAGGGAATGTAAAAAGATGAACATCACGGCTGCTACAAGAATGATGGCAATGATAAGATCGAACTTCACTGCATTTGCTGCTTCAATCGTGAATAAAGAACCATCTTGAGCGATAGTGAATGAAAGTTTTGTGTCAGCATATTGTTGTTCCAATGCGGACATTTGCTCTCGTACTTTTTTGCTGACATCCACTGAATTGGCATCACTTTGTTTTTGTATGAGCACTGCAATCGTTGTAATTCCATTCAATCTACTGATTGAAGCAAATTCTTTTCTCCCATCTTCTATTTCAGCGATATCCTTCAATTTGATATCACCACCGGATTTTGATCTTCCGATGATGATCTTCTCAATTTGCTCAATCGTTGAAAACTTTCCTGCCAAACGAACAATGAATTGTCCATCACTATCTTTGATTTTTCCTGTTGGAAAATCCAAATTTGATGCCTTGATCATTCCCGCTATTTGATTAAGACCGAGACCATAAGCACGAACTTTTTCTATATCAACATTTACTTTGATTTCTCTTTCTTCACCACCAAGTAATGTGATATTACCAACACCTTCAACTTTTGACAAAGCAGGCTGAATTTTATCCTTCATGAATTGATAAAACTCACGCGTATTCATCGTACTCGTTGCACCAACACGCAAAACAGGTATTTCATCAAGAGCTATTTTCGACAGAACCGGGGTTCTGGCATCCTTTGGAAGCAATTGCTGAGCAGCATTCACCTTCCTTTGCGCATCTTGCAAAGCAATATCCACTTTTGCAGATTGCGTGAGTTCAACAGTAACGACTGAAATCGCTTCAGCTGATGTTGAACGCACCGCCGTAACTTTATCGAGTGAAGAAACAGCATCTTCAATATATTTTGTGATACCATTTTCCACTTCTTGCGGTGATGCACCGGGATATACAGTAGTGATCACCACAACCGGAGGACTAATTTTTGGCAATAATTCATATTTCAATTGAGAATAGCCAAAAACTCCCAGAATACCGAGCACTGTGAATAAGACAACAACGAGTGTCGGTCTTTTAATTGATAATTCGGTGATTGTCATTATTGTGATTATTTCTTGTTGATAATGGTGACTTTTGAACCGGGACGAAGATTATTTTGTCCATTCGTTATGATAGATTCTCCCGCCTGTAAACCTGACAATATCTCGAGTTTTGTACCGGCATCTGCACCGGTCTGTACTTCTCTCAATTCTGCCTTTCCATCTTGCACCACAAAGACTTTTGGATTCTTGATACTACCAATCAATGCACTTCTTGGAATGATCAATGCATCACTTTTTTCGATTGTAGTGAATGATACTTTTCCAAACATTCCTGCTTTCAATGGATGTTCTTTGGAATTGGACATGCGAATTTCAATTGGATAGGTATGTGCTTCATCGGCTTTTGGGGCGATTGACATCACAGATCCAGGAAATTCAATACCCGGATAGACATCCGTCGTGATGAGTACTTTGTCTCCGGTTTTCAATGCAAATGCATCTTTCTCAGAGACATTCACTTTCACTTTCAATGAAGAAATATCAACAATATTTGCAATGACGGCATTCATTCCGACAGTAGCACCTTGATCCACCATTTTTGCATTGATGATTCCACTGATTGGTGTGGTCACTTTGGTATCCCGTAATTGTCTTTTGGACATGATGAGTTGTGCTTCAGCTGCTTGAAATCCATATCTCGCCTGATCCATTTGCATTGCATTCATGACACCTTCTTTGAACATCTTTTCCATTCTTTCATAATCAATTTTTGCTTTGTCATAAGCCGCTTGAGCATTCATGACTGAGGCTCTTCTCAATTCCGAATCAATTTCAGCGATCACTGAACCCGCAGACTTGAATTGTCCGGGATTTGCATATAATTTCAATATCCGACCACCTGCTTCAGTAACGATATTAACATCGCTTCCAGCCATGATGGTACCAACCAATGTGAGCGCATTGCGCAATTCAGTGATTTCAGCTTGGGCAACTGTAACAGGAATTGCATTCTGTACAAATGTCTGTTTGACAATTACTTGTTCTGCCTTTGATTTGTTATACTCCAATACACCAATAATGATCGCAAGAAAGACGATGATTGTTGTTGGTATGAGAATTTTCTTCATGGTGATTACTCTATCAGGATTATAATGAATGTCCAATTGATTTTTCCAACTTTACCTTTGCTATTTCAAGATCGATGATTGCTTGTACTTTATTCATTTTAGCCATGAACAATGCAGTTTCGGCATCTAATATATCTGTCATGATCGCATTGCCATTATTGAAACGAAGATTGATTGTTCGTACTTGTTCTTCGGCTTGTTTGATGGAAGTTTCAGTCACTGGAATTTTATCCGATGCCTGTTTCATGAGTGTATATGCTTGCATGACTTCAATCTGTATATTTTCTTTCGTCAGCATATTTGCATCCATTGCCTGAGCCAGTTGTGCTTCCGCTTGTTGTGTTTGGGAAGCATTCAATCCCCAATTCCAAACATCCATCGTGAGTTGTATTCCGGCAGCCCAAGTATCATCGAATTGAGATCTTGCGGGCACTATGCGCATATTTGGATTATTGTAATTGTACTCAGCAAATACACTCACTTGTGGATACCATGATGCCTCGACAACTTTCACTTGTGATGCACTTGCCTTCACGCGAAAATCCGATGCTTTCACATCGGGTCTGAATTCAATTGCATCCGTGAGCATTTTATCAATGGGAATTTGTACTACTTCTTCCGAAGGATTATCGGTTGTCTCAAGATTTGTTGTGAGAGGCAATCTTAGAGCATTATTCAATCCCATCATTGCCAATTGCTTTTGATTACTTGCTTCGAGCAATCGATATTCACCTTCGGACACTTGAACTTGAAGTTTGAGAATATCATTTTGTTGTGCCATTCCGGCCTTATTCAGAATCTCCACATCTTTCAAATGTGCTTTGAGCATTTCCACATTTTCTTTTGCAACTTTTACGAATTGCCTGGCTTTCACATATACCCAATACTGCGTTTTGATCATTGCAATCAATTCGATTTTGTCTTTGTCATAGTCTGATTGTACCGCTTTTGCGGCAAGCTCGGCAGACTCCTCAAGATTCTCTAATTTAAAACCTGTGAAGACAGGTTGTGCCGCACTCAATTTCATGACATAATTATCAAGAATCACCGGTGCAATCGTAAATGGAGTGGTTCCCGGAATCGGAAGCGAAACAATAAAAGGTGGCACCTGACTGAGTCTGGTATAACCAGTCTGAAACTTTAATGCGGGAAGCCTGGACGCCTGCACTTCATCAACTTTCGCATCTGCGGCTTTTATCTTTTCTTTCCCAATCGAGAGCATTCTGCTCTTACCTAGTCCAATGTCCAAGGCATCCTGCAAACTCAATGAACGAGTGTCTTGAGCATCGGCATTCATGCATGGATAATAAAGAAAAAAGAATGTCATGAAGATGATTCGACAAGTCTTCTTGATGTGGTAATGCATATTATAAAACTGGCTTGGTGAATAATGAAGCTTCTACTATGGATCTTCCTTTGTTCGTACAGAGGCCTTCCATGGTACAGCGTAAAATCATATTGAACACTTGTAATGGTGTAAACTGTTGATTGGCGAGATATTCAGGATTCATCATGGTTGAAATCAAGGTCAAATGCATGTGAACGGCAAGTTCTATGGGAATATCATCTCGAAAAACTCCACTTGCTCTTCCCTCATTTAATGCAATGGTAAATCCTTTTACAATGCTTGCTTTTCTGAACGTATCAAAATCATCAAAGATGAGTGGAAATGACTTTTTTAAATCATACATAACATGAGGATGAATTTCAGAAAGAAATGCAGCTACCTTTTGACTCACCTGAACGATTTTTTCCCCAAAAGCATGTTTGGGTACTTTTGTTTCAATGAATGACATAAGCTCAGCAACCTTCGACTTCCTTAGTTCAAGAACTGCTTTGACAAGCTCCTCTTTTGAAAGATAGTACTTATACAGAGTCTTCTTACTCATACCCATTTTCACTGCCAAATCATCCATGGATATACGACTAAATCCATACTGCATGAATTCCTGCATAGCAGTCAACAGCAATCGCTCCCGAATGATATCATCTTTGGTTTTATCCAATTGCTCTTCGATCATAGACTATTCTCACACATATTTATACCAAAGAAACTATAATTGTTTCAACAGTTTCTATCAAAACTATCGTATTTGGCCATATTGACCAAATTTTATGGAAACGTTTAACACTTTCGATGCTATATGAGTTTCCGTAAAACTTCATTTTGTTGATACCTCGAATTCGTAGATTTGTGTAATCATTTAGGAATTACCCATGACACACAAAGAGTATCTAGAACTTCATCATGATCGATTTATCGAAGAATTAACTGAATTCTTGACCTTTCCAAGTATTAGTACTGCTCCTGAGCATTCCAAAGATGTTCATGCATGTGGAGAATGGCTCATTAATCATTTACAGGGAATTGGAATTAAGCACGCTGAATTACATGAAACGCCGGGTCATCCCATTGTTTATGCAGAGCATTGCGAAGCCGGTCCGGATAAACCGTCAGTGTTGTTTTATGGACATTATGATGTACAACCGGTTGATCCACTAGAATTATGGACAAATCCTCCATTTTCACCTGTATTTAGGGATGGGAAGGTCTTTGCAAGAGGTGCAACAGATGATAAAGGGCAAGTTTTTCTTCATTTGAAAGCATTGGAAACATTATTAGCTATAGATGGGACATTACCGGTGAATGTCAAGATTCTTCTTGAAGGAGAAGAAGAAATCGGAAGTATCAATTTGCCGGAGTATATAGAAAACAATAAAGAGCGCCTTGCATGTGATGCAGTTGTTGTATCTGATACACCTCTCTATGGCCCCGGACTTCCATCTTTATGTTATGGACTGCGTGGATTATGTTATATGGAAATCCATGTGCAAGGTCCGAATAGAGATTTACATTCCGGAAGTTATGGCGGTAGCATCACCAATCCCGCCAATGCACTTTGTGAAATCATTGCAAAGCTGAAGGATGAACATGGTCGGATCACAATTCCAGGCTTTTATGATGATGTGATTGATTTATCAGTGGAAGAGCGTGCCGGTTATGCCGCATTACCATTCGATTCCGAAGCATTCAGAAATGGACTTGAAGTACCGGCATTGTGTGGAGAAGTAGGTTATACGACATTGGAGCATATTTCCGGCAGACCTACGCTCGATGTGAATGGACTCAATTCCGGATTCACGGGTATTGGTGCCAAGACAGTTTTGCCGGCAAAAGCTTCAGCAAAGGTTTCTATGCGACTTGTGGCAAATCAAGATACAGATGATATTGCCAAAAAATTTGCTGATTATGTACAGAGTATTGCCCCAAATACAGTCAAAGTAGAAGTCGTGAATTTACATGGTGCAAATCCCGTTTTGGTTGAGCGCACGGGAAAAGGGATGAATGCTGCATCAAGAGCACTTCAAAAAGCTTATGGCATAGAACCCTATTTCACCAGAGAAGGTGGATCCATTCCTGTCTGTATTATTTTTGATCAAAAGCTCAATGCACCAACTGTTCTGATGGGTTTTGGATTACAAGATGAGAATGCTCATTCACCGGATGAACATTTTTCATTGGAAAATGTGAAATTAGGCATGGAAGCATCACTGTATTTTTATCAAGAAATGTCCAAGTAATTTTTTCAAGTGTCACATTGCAGTGAGGATGTTCGAACGCCGATTCATGTATGCGATCACTGATCATTACTCTCTACTTGCAAACTTCACATCGCAGTGTCATGCTTGGTTGGCATGGCGCATGAATTCTGAACGATTCGGCTCTACATGAGCGATGTGACACTGTTTTTACTCAAGAATCATGAATATTACAATCATAGGTGCGGGCAAAAGCGGTCTATCTGCCGCCAAACTTGCTTTGAACGATGGCGATAAGCCATTTGTAACCGAATCAGGCATGAAAGAGAAATTTCAATCAACGATTGATGTTTTATCCGATGCCGGAATAGCTCATGAATTCGGTGGACATACATCAGCAGCATTGGAAGGTTGCGAACTCATCATCACCTCACCAGGCGTTCCACCTTCATCTCCAATCATCCTGGAAGCGGAAACTCGTGGAATCTCCATCATCAGTGAATTGGAATATGCGGCATCGCATGTACGCAATCCAATCATTTCCATTACCGGAACAAATGGGAAAACAACAACAACAGCTTTGACTGCATTTCTTTTCAATACTGCAGGCAAAAAGGCAATTGCAGCCGGAAATATCGGTACACCTCTCAGTGACTATGTTCATGAGATTGATCCCAGTACAATTCTTGTGATCGAAGCGAGTAGTTATCAATTGGATAGAATCAAAAATTATAAACCCAAAGTGGGAATGATTCTAAATATTACTCCAGATCATTTGAATTATCATGGAACATTCGATGCATATAAAAGAGCAAAGTGGAAAACTTCCTTGAATCAAGACGAAAATGATATTGTAATTTTGAGTGCAGACAATCTCGACGCAGCAGCATGCGCAGAGATTTCAAGAGCGAATATTCTACATTTCAGCATGAACCCCGTGCAGCAAGGGGCATATATGTTGGATGATCAACTGGTATTCGCTACTTCACAGCATTTAGAGGAAGTATTAATGCCATTCAAAGATGTGCGCCTCCCCGGCGTTCACAATCGGTATAATTCTATGGCCGCCGCATTGGCAGCAAGAGCATTTGAGATCCGAAATGAAAACATTCGTGATGGTCTCATGCAATTTGCCGGTGTGGAACATCGCTTGGAATTTGTACGATCACTCAATAATGTCAGTTATATCAATGATTCAAAAGCCACAAATATCAATGCGGCATGGTATGCTTTATCCAGCTATGCAGAACCCATAATATGGATTGCAGGTGGAAGAGGAGATAATAATTCCTATGCGGAATTAGATCCGCTCGTACAAAAACATGTCAAGACAATCATTGCAATCGGTGAAGAACAAGAAGTGATTTTCAATCATTATTGTTTAAGCAAACGATGCCTCAAAGCAAGAAGTCTGGAAGAAGCTACATTTCTCGCGGCAAATGAATCCAAAAGCGGAGATGTTGTCCTCTTTTCGCCTGCTTGTAAGTCTTTTGACATGTTTGCAAACTTTGAACATAGAGGTCAAGTATTCAAATCAGCGGTTCAGGCATTATGATGAAATCACTTCCGAAAATACAAGAAGCTTTGCAATCACTAGGACTCGATGCCTGGTTACTTCTTGATTTTCGTGGTAGTAATTCGATTGCACATGAAATCGTAGAAATGCCTTCAGGGATGCATTGTACAAGACGCTGGGCTGTTTTGATACCTGCAAGAGGTCGCATACAAACATTGGTTCATGCCATCGAGGATTTTACCCTCGCCCATCTGGATGCACAGCATACTATCTATGCCGGACATGAAGGTTGGCATACAGGATTACAATCTTTCATAGATGCATATCCCAATATCGCAATAGAATATTCCCCCATGAATGCCATACCAACCGCATCAAAAGTGGATGCCGGGACAGTTGAATTATTGCGAAGCATGCAGGCAGACATTCATAGTTCTGCAGATCTTTTGCAAATGATTGCGGCCGTATGGACAGAAGAGCAATTGCAGGAGAATCTTGAATTCACTGCTCCCACACTTGGCGCGATCATGCAAGAAACATTTGAGGAGATTCGTAGATCAATTCAGATTACAGGTCAAGCCGATGAATATGCCATTCAGCAATTTGTGATGAAACGCTTTGCAGATTGCGGACTTATGACATATAGCGAACCGATCATTGCAA
>Ga0169931_10011965_pt1 | contig 12117 bp, 9 predicted proteins | sample Kivu_15m_20L_FD_129675 | JGI IMG/M metagenome (GOLD analysis project Ga0169931, IMG submission 129675) | Freshwater microbial communities from Lake Kivu, Western Province, Rwanda to study Microbial Dark Matter (Phase II) - Kivu_15m_20L... | ecosystem: Environmental > Aquatic > Freshwater > Lake ...
CCTCATTAATGGTTCCATCGCGATCCAAAAAAACTGCTCTCCTCACCTTTTCCTCCCTCGGGTACTTGAGTGACCTTCAGGTCATGATACACCTGACCTGTGAAATCCCTGTTAAAACTGAAGAAATACCTTCGCCCTCACCTCTCAAAGCTCATTTGGAGCGCAATACTGGCGGTTCCCCTCGCTTTGATTCGTTCGAGCCCCGCGCCCATCCTAAAGTACCTGATGGATGACGTATTCGTCAGTAAGGATCACCAGCGTCTGATCACTTTTGCATCCATTTTTATTGGCATCTTCTTTGTAAACTTTTTCGTGCGTTTTCTTCACACCTACCTGATTCGTCTCACGATCGGCCAAGTCAACCAGGCCATCAAGCTGGACCTTTTTCAGCATCTGATACACCTTTCAGCCGACCATCATCTCAAGAACTCAACCGGATCACTCCTCTCTAGAATAGGGACTGATCCCTCGGCGATTGACCAGGGTATCACTGCGTCGACTGTCTTAATTCGAGAACCCGCTACATTTTTGATTCTCCTTGGATACACGATTCATCTCAATTGGAAGCTAACGCTAATCACTTTTCTGATACTTCCCCCTCTCTCATGGGTCTTCGTGCGAGCTAACCGCAATCTCAGACGCTACGCGGGAGCGATGGCGGAGCACAACGCTTTGATGTTTAGCACCATTCAAGAAGCGTTTTCAGGCATCCGAATAATCAAGGCCTTTGGACTCGAGGACCTTCTCTGCATGAAATACTTTGATCGCTCTGAGAGCTGGAAACGCACTTATTTCAAAACTGCAAAATTAGAGGAGGCGGCCCCCCCAACAGTCGAGCTCCTGACTTCTTTTGCTGTCGCTGCTGTTATTTTAATCGGAGGCTCCGATGTCGTAAGTGGAATGATGAGCCCAGGTGACTTTCTTGGCTTCTTTACCGCTTTTGGGATGATGATTCATCCCCTTCGCCTACTCAATGACATTAACGTTAAGCTCGCCGCTGCCTCCACTGCAACTGACCGAATCTTTGAAGTTCTTAGTTGGAGAACTTCCATAATCGAGAAGCCTGACCCTCTGGCAAAAGACCAACTCACTTCTGAGGTACGATTTAGGCAGGTGAGTTTCTCTTATCCAGATTCACCACAGACCCCGATTTTAGAGAATATTAATTTTTCTATCCCAAAGGGCGCAACCTACGCTCTTGTCGGAGGAAGTGGAGCAGGAAAAAGCTCAATCACCCACCTACTCGCGCGAGTATACGACCCCACTCTAGGTTCCATCGAAATCGACGATATCGATCTCAGAAACATTCGACTCACTTCGATCCGGAACCTCATTTCCATCGTGAGTCAGGATGTGTTTCTATTTAACGATACAATCGAAGAAAATATTCGAATGGGTCGACCTGAAGCGTCCAAAGAGGAAATTCGAGCTGCCGCACGTGCCGCTTTCGCGGAGGATTTTATACTTCGAACCCCTGAGGGGTACCAAACGATCATCGGCGACAGAGGACAACGGCTCTCTGGAGGTGAGAGACAGCGGATTTCAATTGCTCGCGCATTTCTGCGACACGCCCCGATTTTAATCTTGGATGAGGCCACCTCTGCCCTAGACAACGAAAGTGAGAAGGCCGTGCAAAAAGCGCTGCAGGATCTAATGAAGGACAGAACAACCTTAGTGATCGCCCATCGACTATCGACGATTCAAGACGCAGATCAGATCTTAGTCATGAAACAGGGTAAAATCATTGAGACCGGAAAACACGAGTGTTTGCTTGACCTAGAAGGCGAATACGCGAAACTGGTGCGGCTCACTCAAAGCTAAATCGATAAACGCACTGGGGATCTCAAGGTCAATGAACCCATGGACAGCACTCCTGGAGTCTCTGCACTCTGCTACACTTACAGTATTACGCACCCGCAGCCCGGACGCCACGATCGAGGTGGGGCTTCCCTCGCGACACACCCAATGGGAACTCTGTAAGGCGATCGCAGAAGCGGTTTCACCGACCTTTGCAATTGGTCAACATGTCGAGTTCTTATCAAATGATCCAAACTTACCTTCCCATGGCTTTACGGGAATCCTGCTGATGAGCGAAGGGTCCCCTGCAATAGGTCAATATGAACCAAATGACCTTTGGATAGAGATTCAAACCACGGCCGCAGAAATCTATACCCGCAAAGGGATCCGCCCGCATTTCACTCCTGTGCAAGAGTTTCAAGCTAAAGCAAATCCTCCGCCCTTTGATGCATCACGACTGGTGTGGATACCGATTCGGACAGAGGGCAAATCGGTATCACTCTTCCTTGCAGTGCGATAACTCCTGTTTGGATGAGTAATGTTCTGCCTTTTTGATTAGAGGAAGCTCTGTTATGCCGAAAATAATAGGAGAGTCTTCATGAATACGTTTGCGGCTCAAAGCCAAGCTCAAAAGAAAAAAGCAGTGAAGTCGATCGCCAAAGCATCTCAGTCAAAAAAGACGCCTTCAAAGGCCGCAATCAGCAAAAAGACCCCTAAAAAAACGGCAAACCAACTCGGCCAGCGCAAGAAATTCACCTTTTTCTTTGGCGGCGGCAGGGCTGAGGGCAAAGAACAAATGCGCGAGCTCCTGGGTGGGAAGGGCGCGAACCTTCACGGAATGACCTCACTTGGACTCCCTGTTCCTCCAGGTTTTACGATCTCAACGGAGGTTTGCACCTTTTTCTACGCAAACAACAAAAAGTACCCAAAAGAGCTGACCAATCAAGTCCACGACTCACTGAAAAAAATCGAAAAAGAGATGGGTCGAAAATTCGGCGGTCGAAATAACCCTCTCCTGGTCTCGGTACGCTCAGGAGCACGAGCATCCATGCCTGGGATGATGGATACGATTTTGAACCTCGGGCTCAATGACGATACCGTGCTTGGCCTGATTGAGGAGTCCAAGGATGATCGCTTCGGATACGACAGCTACCGTCGCTTCATAACGATGTATTCTGATGTCGTTCTAGACATACATGCCAATCAGTTCGAAAGCGCTCTCGAGGACCTAAAACACCAACGGGGGGTTCACGAAGACACTGAGTTATCAGCAGAGGACCTCAAGCTGCTAGTTTCCCAGTTTAAACAAATTGTTCGAGCAAACGGCAAAGAGTTCCCGATGGATCCTTGGGAACAACTCTGGGGTGCGGTTGGCGCAGTCTTTGGGAGCTGGATGAGTCCCCGTGCTATCACTTATCGAAGATTGAATGAGATCCCAGAAAGCTGGGGGACGGCAGTCAATATCCAATCCATGGTTTTCGGAAACATGGGAGAAGATTGTGCAACGGGGGTAGCTTTCACTCGTGATCCATCCACGGGAGAAAAAAAGTTTTTTGGTGAATACCTCATCAACGCACAAGGGGAAGACGTAGTAGCAGGTATCCGCACGCCTCAACCGATCAACGAAGGATCGAGACAAGGTACGACTCAACATTTTATCACGCTTCAGAAAGCCATGCCCAAAGCCTATCGGGAACTGGTAAAGGTCTACCAAAAGCTAGAAAAGCACTACCGCGACATGCAAGATATCGAGTTCACTATTGAACGTGGTAAACTCTATATGCTCCAGACCAGGAACGGGAAGCGTACAGCTACCGCTGCTCTTCGAATCGCAGTAGAAATGACCCGAGAAAAACTGATCGATCGTAACGAAGCCATTCTCCGGGTTAAACCGGAACAGCTCGATCAACTGCTGCACCCAACACTCGATCCAAAGGCCGAGAAAAAAATTCTCACAAAGGGACTCCCTGCGTCGCCTGGGGCAGCAAGTGGAATGATTGTCTTTGACCCAGATACCGCTGAAAAGTGGGTGAATGAACTGGGTCGAAAAGTCATTTTGGTTCGCCTTGAAACCTCACCCGAAGACATCCATGGAATGAGTGTCGCGGAGGGCATTCTTACCGCGCGTGGTGGCATGACCTCACATGCTGCTGTTGTTGCTCGAGGCATGGGGAAATGCTGCGTATGCGGATGCACTGCTCTCAAAATTTCGACCGATCGCAAAGAGCTCACCATTGGCTCATTGACTTTGAAAGAAGGGGATACCCTCACTTTGGACGGGAGCACGGGGGAAGTGATTCAGGGTCATGTTCCCACCATGGCACCGGCTCTCGATAAAAGTTTTCAAGAGCTCATGCGATGGGTTGACTCTGTCCGTACACTTAAAGTGAGAACGAACGCAGACACTCCAGCCGATTCAAAAGTGGCTCGCGAATTTGGAGCCGAGGGGATCGGCCTTTGTCGCACCGAACATATGTTCTTTGAGTCCGACCGAATTGATGCTGTTCGGGAGATGATCCTCGCGGACTCCACTCAGGGGCGCGAGGTGGCTCTCAAGAAGATTCTCCCAATACAGAGAGGTGATTTTGAGGGAATTTTCAGGGAAATGAAGGGCCTTCCTGTAACCATTCGCCTCCTTGATCCGCCACTTCATGAGTTTATTCCACACAACGACCAAGACCTTCATGCACTAGCAGACAAGATCCGTGTTCCATTTGACCGCCTTAAGCGTCGTGCGGAGCAATTGCATGAATTCAATCCAATGCTCGGTCACCGCGGATGTCGCCTCGGAATTAGTTTTCCAGAGATCTACCGAATGCAGGTGAGAGCCATCATGGAAGCGGCTTGCGCATTGGTAAGGGACCATGGGTATACTTTGATCCCCGAGATCATGATCCCATTGGTAGGAGACTGGCGCGAACTAAAATTTGTTCGGCAGTACTGCGTGGAAGAAGCTGAACAAGTGATTTCAGAGTTTTTCGCCAAGCAAGTTTCGTCACGTGGAGCTTCAGAAAAACCCCTTCAGTATCTCATCGGGACGATGATCGAACTACCTCGCGCTGCTTTGACAGCAAGTGAGATCGCCCAATACGGAGATTTCTTTAGTTTCGGCACAAACGATCTCACTCAAACTACCTTCGGCCTTTCCCGCGATGATTCAGGCATGTTCTTGAAGGACTACCTCGACGCGAAGATCTATGAACGCGATCCATTTTCCACGTTGGACACGTTGGGGGTCGGTCGCCTCATGAAGATCGCTATTGATGAGGGGCGGAGAACGCGCCCAGATCTCAAGTTAGGCATCTGTGGTGAACATGGGGGTGAACCGCAGTCCGTAACATTCTGTCACTCCGCTGGCCTCGATTACGTGAGTTGTTCACCCTATCGAGTTCCAGTCGCACGCCTTGCAGCAGCTCAAGCGGCCCTTCTTTTTCCCCGAAAAAAGGCAGCGGTCCTAAAAAAAGGAAAGAAAAAGGTTTAAGCAACTCTTAACAAACACTAGATTCCTCAGGTCTTTTCCATGGGTTAAGACCTGAGGCACTTTACAAAAAAAATACCTACCCTCAGGCCATTGCGCTTCGCGTTAATTCTTCGTAACGTTGAGCTATGGAGGACGGACGAAATGAACGAAACCCATGATCCGTCAGAAAGTGTTCCATTCTGGGCTCGAGCAGTAGTCGAGTGTCACGAAACAGGTCCGCCTAAGTTCGTCTAGCGTGAGCTAGACCGCCCGGTCTACAGACGACGTCTTCGGCGCTCACGAACTGTCGATTCTTTCCCTGGCCAGGGAGGTTTGCGACAGAAACAGAAATCGCAATCTTCAAACTCAGACACCTTGATCGGATATCCCCTCGGAAAAGAGTGACCTCTTCTCCGGACGGATTTCGGAACTAGGGGAATTCGAGATTAGAAGCGCTCGTTAGAGAGTGCTGATCAGGATAAGCCTCGTATTGCCGCACCTTAACTGAAACCCACTTTCGGGCTCTTCAGCGGTTACTTGGCGTCAGATGAAACCCTGGGGGGACGGTAAAGCCCCCTGGGGCTTTCTCGTTTCGCGAGGAGACTGCGGTTGGGCGACCTACAGGACTTTTTTTCGAATCACACGCCAGTTGCGATTGAACTGCGTTCGTAGATTTCTCTCCGCACTTTTCAAAGTATCAGCCAGCAACTCATTGAAAAACTCATCAGGCTGAACATCCAAAAGCTCACCCAGTTTCTTCAGGGTCTTCATCGGAGGATTTGAAACCCCCCTTTCCCAGTTCGAAACATATTGCGCCGTCTCATATCCGAGCTCGCGCGCGATGTCCCACTGAGACAGCCCCACTTTTTTTCTTCGGTCGCGAATGAACTTCCCCAGGCTCGAACGAGTTCGAGGAGCACTCTTTTTGATCACAGCTGTCGAGTTTTCAGTTTGAGGAAGGATTGGAGAGGACACGAGCATGGCTCCTTGAGAAAAATCTATGAAGAGACCGAAAAACGAGCGACCAGACCGCCATCAGTTAATCGGTTTTTTGTTTAATTGTTTTTGAGGTCGCTTTTATTCACCGGACATCCATGAATTGGCAAGTGCGCACTTCATCCTTTTCTAAAAAACTCCTCTGCCTTGCCTCTTGCCCTTGGCCAGCCTGCCCTCTACAGTGCCGGATATGCGCGTAAAACGTCTGGAGATTCAGGGCTTCAAGTCCTTCAAAGATAAAACGGTAATTCACTTCGATCACTTGATTACCGGCATTGTCGGACCCAATGGATGCGGCAAATCAAATATTGTCGACGCTTTCTTCTGGGTCATGGGTGAGCAGTCGTACAAACACATGAGGGGCAACGGGAGCAGCGACCTGATTTTCAACGGAAGCTCAAGGTATTCTCCCCTGGGGATGGCGGAAGCGACCCTTGTTATGGAGCACTCAGTCCCAGACCTTGAGGCCGGTCCATCCGGAGCAAGCTCGGAAGATTTGCCCGTGAAAATGAAGACTAAAGAAATCTCCGTGACACGACGACTCTACAGGTCCGGCGAAGGGGAATACTTCATTAACGGAGTACCGGCCCGCCTCAAGGACATCCATGAGCTCTTCATGGACACAGGTATCGGCGCAAAAGGATATGCGGTGATCGAGCAAGGACAGATCGGTAAGATCGTCCAAGCAAAACCCGAAGAACGCCGGCTCCTCATTGAGGAAGCAGCTGGAATTGCAAAGTACAAAGCCCGAAAGAAAGAGTCACTCCGCAAAATGGAGGCGGCTCAAGGTAACCTCTCACGCCTAAACGATGTCATTCAGGAAATTGAACGCAGCCTAGGCTCCCTCGAGCGTCAGGCTCAAAAGGCGAGACAATACGAGAAATATCGCGGCGAACTTTTTGAAAAAGAGGTCACCTGGGGCAGAAGAAAAGCTCATGTTCTCCGAGCGAAGATCGAAAGCTTTCAGTCCCAAAGAGATGCTCTCGAGCAAGAACTCGTTGGACTTCGCGCCGAACTGCAAACTGCTGAAAACTCGATCGAAACCGAACGCGTCGATCAGGTCACAGACTCTAAACTCGTAGAGGATCTTCAAACCAAGATTCAGGCTCTCTCCGAAGAGCTTCATCAGCAGAAAAGTGCTTTGGAACTTTCACGGAGACGCCAGGGAGACCTCGGCGCTCAACTCCAAGGTTTGGAGCAGGAAAAGGAAGACCTCGAAAACAGTATCGAGACTGAGCACGAGAAGATTGCGGTGAAGGAATACGAGGCCCAGGAAGCCGAAGATGCCCACCGGATCGCTGCTGAGCAGGCGGAAATCTTTCAAGACGACATCCGAGAGTTACGCGTATCTTATGAGTCCGGCCGCTCTCAACTCGATCAGACCAAGCGCTCCTTAATGGCTGGAATCTCGCAGGCATCGGAGTTACAGAGTCAGTCCGCTTCTTTGAATAGTCGGATCGAATCGCAAAGAATGCAGCTGGAGCGACTCGAATCTCAAAGGACTCAACTTGCCGAGAAGCTCGAAGAGACTCGCAACGAATCCGAATCTCTGAAGATCCAGCAAGAGGAAGCCCAAACTCAACGTTCATCACTCCAGGACGAAAAACGGGAGCTTGCCGGAAAAACTCAGGGCCTCGAGCAAAACCTTAAGCAAGCAGAGAGATCGAGAGAGGAAAGCTCAAAAAAGCTGACTCAACTTCGCTCCAAACTGCAGAGCTTACAAGAGTTGGATCAAGCGCACGAAGGGTTCAGTGATGGGCCAAAAGCTGCGCTAGATTGGGCAAAAAAGAACGGGAAATCGAACGAAGTCCGTGCGTTGGCCGACCTTCTCAACATCCAGCCCGGTTTCGAGGCTGCGGTCGAGGGTTGGCTCGAAAATCGCCTCGAAGCTCTCTACGCCTCCGACTCCAATGCAGCGGGGGAAGCTCTCGAGGCGATTCGCCAAGGGAAGCGGGGCAGAGCGGTCGTTCTTCTTGCGAATGGCTCTGCCGGTCGCTCAGTGAGTATCTCTCCTTGGACTCTAGATTCCGCGAGACAGGCGACCGAGTCTTTAAATCTCGAAATCGAAGCACTCCTGACTGACGGGGTTCAATTCAAAGGAAGCACAACTCAGTCACCCGATCTCCATCAGGTCCTGGGCAACATCGCTGTGGTTTCCTCAGGGGGGATCCTATTTGAGAACGCGTTGGCCCTCCTTGCTGCTGCGCCTGGATTAAGCTTTATTTCGAAAGATGGTGTTGCACTTTCCGCATCAGGGGAGCTCCGCGGTGGATCGATCCAATCTGACGCATCTGCAAGCCTACTGGGCCGTAAGCGAGCAATCGCTGAACTGGAGACACAGGTCGGTGAGGCCGAGCAATTGCACCAGAGCCGCGAAGATGCACTTGAGTTCGCGCGCGCGGAGGTGGAATCGGCAAGAGAACGACTGGCTGAGGTTCAAGCAGAGCTTCAGTCATTGGAGATTCGCTGTGCGGGATTGGACCGCGATGTTCACCAGGTCAATCGATCACTCCGAGAACTCGAGTCACAGTCTCACTCAAGTGAACGTGAGATTGATGACCTGAATCAACGCATTGAAAGTGCGGTACTCGATCAAGAGAGAATGAGCGACAAGCTCAATGACCTGCTCGCAGGACGACAAGAGGTAGAAGACCAAATCCGAGCCTTAGAAGAACAAGTCGAAGAAAGAGAATCTGCTCTTCGAGAAAAGGAGTCGGAATTCCAGAGCTTAAAAGTCGCAGAAGCATCTTCGCGAGAACGCGCGTTCAGCCTGAAGAGAGAGCTTGAAGGCAGCCGCTCTGTACTGAACGATCGTCAACGTCGTTTAAGCGAAGTTCATCGCACCCTAGAAAGAGCCACTCGAGAGCACGAGCAACACAGCGGTGGAGACGACGATCTTCGAATCCGCATTGAAATTCTCACTCGTAATCTAGCAACCAATCAAGAGGCCCTCTCACTCATCAAAGACCGTCTAGAGCAATCCAGTAGTAAACTCAAAACGGCTCTGGCTCGCATCAAGGAGCTCCATGACTCCGGCGACAAAAAAACAAGCCTGAGTAATCAACTCGCTCTAGACATCGAAAAGAATAACGGCGAGCTCACGCATCTGGTTCTCAACCTTGAGGAAAAGTACGGAGTCGGCTGCTTGAACAACCCGATGCTTGCTCCAATTCAGGAGGAAATGACAGAACCTGTCGTGACTCGTGAAATGACCGCGGAAGAAGAGCAGTTGCTTTTTGAGGAAGTGGAGCGTCTCCGCGATCGAATCCGCCGCTTAGGAGAAGTGAACCCAAGCGCCATCAAGGAGTTTGAGGAAGTCAGCAAACGCTACGAGCACCTCACGGTTGAGAAAAAAGATCTGGTCATCTCTATTGAAAACCTAGAAGAGGCAATTGAGCACATCAACAAGACCTCCGAGGAGCGTTTCAGAAAAGCATTTGAGGCAATCGCGAACCGATTCCAAAAGCTATTTCCGATCATTTTTGGAGGCGGACAGGCCAAACTGTCGTTGGTCTATCCGGAAGGATCGACCGATATCCTAGAGGCAGGAGTCGACATCTTGGCCCAACCTCCAGGCAAAAAAGTCGTCAACATTGGCCTTCTCTCTGGGGGAGAAAAAGCCCTCACGGCAGTATCTTTGATCTTTGCAATCTTTATGGTGAAGCCATCCCCCTTCTGTCTGCTCGACGAAGTGGATGCTCCGTTGGATGATGCAAACATCGGGAAATTTAACGCGCTCTTGCGTGAAATGTCTGCAAAAAGTCAATTCATCATCATTACTCACAACAAGAAGACGATGGAACTCAACGACACCCTCTATGGAGTCACTATGGAAGAACCCGGGGTGTCCAAACTGGTATCTATTGAGATGCAATAGATTCCTCGGGACTAAAACCACTTCAGGAAACCGGCCCTACTGGTCATCCCAGTAGGGCCGGTTTTGTTACTTAACTCAAATTAAAACTTCGACTCACCTCGAGCCTAGAAACGTGCACTCAAAGCAAGTTGCAGATGACGACCTGCCTCAGGCACACCGCCAGCGTAATCATAGACGGAGGTTGAAGCGATCTCGGAATCAAACAGGTTACGAACGTTCAAGGTCGCTTCGTAGTTGCCTGCTTTTTTACCCAGTACGCTTGCGCCAATATCCCACATCACAGAAAGATCTGTACGCAGAAGATCGTCCAGATCCGCTGCAGTGACAGTAGCTGACTGACCCGTGGTATCGGTTTGGGTGATTTGATGACGATTATTGATCGCCACATCCAACCCAAGCGAAGGCATCCGATAGTTCACACCGTAGTTGAGGATATACTGAGGAAAACCAGAGTAATCCTAACGAGTCGAAGTAGTGTCGGCACTTCGAACACAGGATGCCCTGGCTGTGGTTCCCAAATTCCCATTCAGGAAGAAGTACTTCCCTTCAAGCTCGGTACCGTAAGACTCTGCTTGACCGATGTTTTGATAGCCCGATCGACCTGCTGCTCCTGCAACCAACTCAATCTTGTTGTCCCTGTTATTCATAAAGGTCGTCCAAGTCGACGATGACTGGGCAGACTTATTCATAACGATGAAATCCAAAGTATTGATCTTTTCAGGTTCGATCTCCAGGTTTTGGATCGATGTAGTTCCTGTTCCCAATCTTTCAATCGCAGATGCAGCTCGATTAGCGTGGCTATAGAGAAGCTTCAGGGAAGTAGTCTCAGTCGACAAGTAGATCAAACCAGCGCGCGGACTGAAGTGGCCATCCTCGTTGACGTAGTGATCGTAACGCCCCCCACAAGAGGAAGTGTGCCTTACCATCCATGAACCGCGTGTCAGTTTGAGTGAGCACACCGTGAACGCGGCGGTATGTATTTGTAAACGGCCGGACACTGTCCCGTGCAAAGAATCCATTGTAGGAGAGGCCACCTTCGTAAACATCATCAAGTGCGTCACCGACCTTAATCCAGTCAAACTGGTATCATGCAGGCCACTGAATTGGACTATCTGCGCTCCTGGCTTTCTTGAGAATCAATGAGGCGCCGGCCTCACTTTCGGGTGCCGATGATATGATCTCTTTAACCCCTGTAGCAGACACAATATCTGTGACAGTCCGATCGGTATTCCAGTAATAGAGGCGACTATCAAGCGATAGATTATCGCTGATTTTATGGGTGTTTGATAACTTCTCCATCGAAAACTCAGACTCGCTATCACACTCAACGTTCGCTACACCCATTACGAGTGAAGTGGTATGACGGTAACCTCGAATCGAGGTGCTTATTGCTGTAGAAACCAATTTCAGTGTCTTTGTATGAAAGTTTTGCAAACGCGGTACTCGAATCCAAAACTCGAGACTCCACGAAGGTCTTAGCACCTATCGAAGCACAAGGGGGAAACGGAAGAAGCCCGTCGTAACTCGTCGCTACTCCCTGATCCTTAATGTCATCCAAGCGCACACCAACAGTGAGGCGAAGATCCGCAATGATTTCTTTTGACCCTCTCAAGCTGTAGCGTGAGGAACCAAAGTTTCCGCGCATCGATTCAAGAGCATAAGTATCGCTCTAGTGGGGTTCCAAGTTTTTTGGGAGAGCACTCCAATGAATGCGTCAGAGCCGTAGATCGTAGATCCTGCACCTCGGATCATCTCAATCCTGTCTAACAGAGTAGAACTGAAATTGGGCGTATTATAGAGCGCTGTCGAAAAGCTTAACACGTTCAGCGGAACACCGTCCAAGCTCGTCGCCAAACCCCTAACGGAGGTCGATGCACCGTCTACTAACTCAGACTCTTTAAAGAGCGACGCGACGGTAACTTCGACGTTTAGAACGTCATCTAGAGATAATGCCGAGCATCTGCTCGGCACTAACTGACTCGGAGCC
>Ga0169931_10011966_pt1 | contig 12117 bp, 9 predicted proteins | sample Kivu_15m_20L_FD_129675 | JGI IMG/M metagenome (GOLD analysis project Ga0169931, IMG submission 129675) | Freshwater microbial communities from Lake Kivu, Western Province, Rwanda to study Microbial Dark Matter (Phase II) - Kivu_15m_20L... | ecosystem: Environmental > Aquatic > Freshwater > Lake ...
GACCGAGGGTATCGTCGAGGAGTGGTACATCGCCGACGGTGCGCGGGTCGAAAAAGGCCAGCTGCTGTATCGGCTCGAAACCGAAAAGGTCAACCTCGACGTCGATGCGGAAACCTCCGGCATCGTCAAACACATCGTGGCTGAAGGGGTGACCAAACAACCGGGCGATATCGTCGGCTACATCTTCGCCGATGGTGAGGCCATCCCCGCAAATCTCGGCGCATCCGCTGGCGCAGCAGGTGCTGCCGTAGCTGGCGGACCTGGTCCCGCCGTAGCCGCCCCAGCGACAACAGCGGCTGCAGCGGCAGCAGTGGCCGCGCCCGTTAATACATCGGGCGCGGTTACCGGCGAAGGCGGACGCCTCCTCTCCTCCCCAGCAGCCCGCAGACTGGCTCGGGAACTAGGCATCGACATCTCGGAAATCAGCGGCACCGGCCCCGGAGGCCGCATCATCGAAGCCGACGTGCAGCGTGCATCGCTTGAGCAGACTGCGGCGGGTGGGCCTTCTTCACCGCTGGCGAGGAAGACAGCCAGAGAATTGGGCGTTGATATCAGCACGGTTAAAGGGACGGGACCTGGAGGGAGGGTTACTAAGGAAGACGTAGAGGCCGCCTCCGCCCTTCGGGCTACGGCGGGCCGAGCCGCTCAAACTGCATCCACGAAGGCTGCGGGTCCGGCACGCACTGTCCCGGTCAAAGGCATGCGCAAAACGATCGCGGCTCGCATGCACGAGAGCCTGATGTCGATGGCACAGCTGACCATGGACATGGACGTGAACATGGACGATGCAATCAAGCTGCGCACCCAGCTGGTTGAAGAGTGGAAGGATGAGGGCATCAAGCCGACGTACACGGATCTGGTGATTCGTGCCGTGGCCAAAGCGCTTGAAAAGCACCCGCTGATGAATGCTTCGTGGGGTGATGCCGAGATCACGCTGCACAGTGAGATCCACGTGGGGATGGCAGTGGCGTTGCCTGAAGGACTGATCGTGCCCGTGGTGCGCGACGCTGCTGAACGCGGCTTCAAGTCACTCGCGAAAGAAACCACCCGGCTCGCTGAGGCGGTGCGCAACAACAAGGTAAGCCTCGATGACATGCAAGGTGGCACCTTTACGGTGTCTGCCCTCGGCATGTTCGGCGTGGATTCGTTCACCCCGATCATCAACTCGCCGCAAGCGGGGATTCTGGGTGTGAATCGCATCCGTGACGACATCCGCTGGGATGGCAACACGCCGGTGAAAACCCAGTCCATGCGACTCTCGCTCACCTGGGACCATCGCGTACTCGACGGGGCACCGGCTGCAGAATTCCTGCGCACGGTGAAAACCCTCCTGGAAGCACCGTATCGCTTGCTGGTGTGATCGCGGGATTTGGAGTAAAACAATCAACATTGACTGATTCGGGGAGTACCAGCACATGGCGACGAGCGTCGCGAACACCGAACCGATAGCGCCAGGCCTTTTCACCTGGCCCTCCAACGATCCGCGTCTGCTTGGCAGCAAGTGCCAGAACTGCGGCGTTGTCATTTTCCCGGCACAGAGCAGCTGTCCGGCCTGTTCAAGCACCGACACCAAGACCATCGAACTCGAACGGAAAGGAAAGCTCTGGACCTACACCATCCAGGGTTTCCTGCCGAACCGTCCACCCTATGAAGGTCCGGAAACGCCGCAGACGTTCAAACCATTTGGCGTCGGTTACGTCGAGCTTGCGGACCAGACCCGGGTGGAAACCCGCATCAAGACCAGTGATGTGTCGAAGCTGAAGATCGGCATGGACATGGAGCTGGTGGTGGAGAAGTTCATCGAACGTGATGGCAAGGATATCGTGGCGTACTTCTTCCAGCCGGTCGGCGAGAGGTAACACAGATCTACCAACAACAGCATTCAGCGGCAGACAGGAGCATCAAGTGGACGTAGCAATCATCGGTCTTGGCATCCATCCCTTCGGCCGTACTGACGGTGTGACGGGTCTCGAACAAGGCGCTTATGCGGCCCGCAAGGCGCTTGAAGACGCCGGTCTCGACTGGTCGGACATGCAGTTCGCCTACGGAGGCAGTGCCGCCGCAGGCAATGCCGATGCCCTCGTTTCCAAACTCGGCCTTACCGGCCTCCAGTTCATCAACGTCGCCAACGGCTGCGCAACCGGCGGCTCGGCACTGCAGAGCGCCTACATGGCGATCCAGTCCGGTATGTTCGATATCGGCATGGCAGTCGGCTTCGACAAACACCCCCGCGGTGCCTTCACCGTCAATCCGGAAGCCAGTGGCCTCGGCAAGTGGTACGGCGACATCGGCATGGCGCTCACGCCGCAGTTTTTCAGCATGAAGATCCAGCGCTACATGCACGACTTCGGTGTGACCAACGACGCCTTGGTGCGGGTCGCCGTGAAGAACTATCGCAATGGCGAGCTGAACCCCAATGCCTGGCGCAAGAAGGCGTTCACCTACGAAGAAGTGGCGACGTCGGACATGGTGTGTGATCCGCTGCGCAAGTACATGTTCTGCTCTCCCGCCGAGGGTGGTTGCGCGATGATCCTGTGCAGCGCCGAAAAAGCGCGGCAGATCACCCGCAAGCCCGTGTTCCTCAAGGCGGTCAGCGTGAAGACCCGCAACTTCGGCTCGTTCGAAGTGTTCACCCAAGCCCAGGCACTGAACCGTGCGGATTCACCGACCGTGCGCGCGTCGAAAGCCGCGTTCGAATTTGCCGGCATCGGGCCGGAAGACATCCAGGTTGCCCAGCTTCAAGACACTGAATCCGGTGCCGAAATCATGCACATGTCGGAGAACGGCTTCTGCAAAGACGGCGATCAGGAGAAGTGGTTGAAAGAGGGCTACACCGAAATCAACGGCAAGCTGCCCGTGAACACGGATGGTGGCTGCCTCGCCAACGGTGAGCCGATCGGTGCATCGGGTCTGCGGCAGGTTCACGAAGTGGCATTGCAGCTGCGCGGTGACGCCGGCAAGCGCCAGGTGCCGAACAATCCGAAGACCGGCTATACCCACGTCTACGGCGCACCGGGTCTGTCTGGCGTCACCATTCTGTCGAGGTAACGCTCTTCAGGTCGGCGCTTTTCACAACGAATAGTCCGACCCAACCATCCATCGGCGCCGACTGCTTTGGCGCCGATTTTTTTTGTACCCTTAAATCCGATGTCAGTACTGCTCCGGAACCCAGATGACGTACTTCTGTAACAAACACGCCACCGCCCACCCCGACCGTGTCGCCATCATTGACGAACGCGGCGCCACCACGTGGCCCGTTTTGAATGAAAACACCAACCGCCTGATCCACCAGCTGCGTGCTGACGGGATTGGTACCGGTGACGTCATCGCGATCTTTGCCGGCAATTGCCGCGAATACTTCGAAGTACTGCTGGCGGCCACCCACGCCGGTCTCCTGTGCGTGCCGGTGAACTGGCACTTCACGGCGGATGAGCTCGCCTACGTGATCGCGGATTCCGGGGCGAAGGCACTGTTCGTTGAAGACCGCTTCGTAGACATCGCCCGTGCAGCGCGCGACCAACATGGCATGACGGACCTCAAACGAATCGTTCAGATTCGCGGGGCGCCCACCGATCTCACCCAATATGCGACCTGGCGCGCGAGTGGCAGCGCCGCTGAACCGGATGGTCAGGGCCTCGGGGGACCCATGTTCTATACCTCCGGTACCACCGGCCGACCCAAAGGCGTTCGTTCCTCCAATCAGAAACCGGGTGGACCACTCGCCTCGATGGAGATGATGGGTGCGGGGCTTTCGGCCATGCTCGCCATTCCTCCTGACGGCACAACCCTGCTCTGCGGCCCGGTTTACCACTCGGCGCAGTGGGCTTTTTCCTTCCTGCCATTGATCGCCGGCAGCCAGGTCGTCATGCGTCACCGCTTTGATGCAGCCGAATCCCTGAAGCTCATCGATCAGCACCACGTGACCAATGTGCATCTCGTACCGACACAGTTTCATCGGCTGCTTCGTCTGGCCGACAAGGACCGCGAGGCCTTCAGCGGCAGTTCGCTCAAGGTCGTATGGCACGGCGCAGCACCCTGCCCTGCCGAAGTGAAGCGACAGATGATTACCTGGTGGGGGCCGGTGGTGCGTGAGTATTACGGCAGCACGGAAGGATCGATCGTCAGCACTGCCACCGCTGAAGATTTCCTCAAGCGGCCCGGTACCGTGGGTCAACCTTCACCGCTGGTCGAGATCACCATCCGGGGCGAAGACGGCGCGATTCTGCCGGCAGGACAACATGGCCAGATCTATGTGAAGAACCGCATGGGTACTGACTTCGAGTACCACAACGCTCCTGAGAAGACCAAGGCGGCACATCTCGAACCCGGGGTCTTTACCTTCGGTGACATCGGCTACTTTGATACCGACGGGTATCTCTATCTCTCTGATCGCAAGATCGACATGATCATCTCCGGCGGCGTAAACATCTATCCCGCGGAAATCGAAGGGGTACTCGCCATGCATCCTGCGGTTCAGGACGCCGCGGTGTTCGGCATACCGAACGATGAATTTGGAGAGGAAGTGAAAGCCGCAGTGACGTTGACCGCGGGTCACACCGCGGGTGCGGCGCTGGCAGAGGAACTCATCCAATGGGTGCGCTCGAAACTCGCCGGTTACAAGGCGCCTCGCAGCATCGACTTTGAAAGTGAAATGCCGCGCCACGAAACCGGCAAGTTGTACAAACGATTGCTGCGCGACCGTTACTGGCAGAACAGCGAACGCAAGATCTGATCCGGCGAATTCGATTGAGGTGATTTGTGGCCAACTGGTATGAACGCAATATCCTTCCGAAACTCATCGACAAGGCCTGTGGCCAGCCGCCGATGACCGAGCTGCGCGGCCGCTACGTGCCGCGTGCCCGTGGAGACGTGCTCGAGATCGGTATCGGCAGCGGTTTGAACCTGCCCCACTACTCTGACGAGGTCACCTCTATCACCGGGGTGGATCCTTCGGCGGAACTCAATGAGCTCGCCCGGGAACGCGCTTCGGCCCTCAACAAACCGGTCAACGTGATCGGTGTTTCCGGCGAATCGCTGCCGGCGGATGACAACAGCTTCGATTCCATCGTCTGCACCTGGACACTCTGCTCCATTCCCAATCCGTACCGCGCCATTGCCGAGATGCGGCGTGTGCTCAAGCCCGGCGGTGAACTCTACTTCGTCGAACATGGCCGCTCGGATGATGCCGGCATCGCCAGGTGGCAAGCCCGCGTCGAACCGTTGTGGAAGATCATCGGCGGAGGTTGTCACCTCACCCGGCGGGCTGATGACATGCTCGCGGACGCAGGGTTTTCGGTCATCGAAAAAACCACCGGCTATGTACCCGGGCCGAAAATCGCGGCCGTCATGATTCATGGCGTCGCCAAGCTGCGTTGACAGTTACCGCTGTCGTCGCACGACTGTCACGAATCCCTTACCATCCCCTGTCCAGTTCAGCACCTCGGATGACTGCCGGGGCTTCGCTGCAATCAAAGGGAGAGCCGCTACCCATGAGCACGAATGCACAGCCGTTGCCTGCAGCAGGGGCACCTAGAAACTACCGCTACTTCGACCTTGTCATGGCGGCCTTCGTCACGGTACTGCTCTGCTCCAATCTGATCGGCCCCGGCAAGACGTGCATTCTCTTCGGCATCACCTTCGGTGCCGGCAACCTGTTTTTTCCGATCAGCTACGTCTTCGGCGACATCCTCACCGAGGTTTATGGCTACGCCAAGGCGCGCCTCGTCATCTGGGCGGGATTCGGGGCAATGTTGTTTGCGACGCTGATGAGCTACATCGTCATCAATATGCCGGCCGATCCGGATGAACCCTTCAACACCGTCATCCAACCCGCGCTGGAAACGGTGTTTGGCAACACCTGGCGCATCGTCGCTGCATCCATGCTGGCGTTCTGGGCCGGCGATTTCGTGAACAGTTACGTTCTGGCGAAGATGAAGGTCTGGATGGAGGGTAAACACCTGTGGGCCCGAACCATCGGTTCCACCGCGGTAGGCCAGGGTGTCGACAGCCTGATCTTCTATCCCGTAGCGTTCTACGGCATCTGGGATACCTCAACGCTATTGGCAGTTGTGGTATTCAACTGGGCGTTCAAGGTGGGCATCGAGATCTTCTTTACCCCCGTGACCTACGGGGTGGTGGGATTCCTCAAACGCGCGGAAGGTGTCGATCACTACGATCGCGGGACTGACTTCACGCCGTTCTCGCTGAAGTCGTGAGGGAGCCCGCGTCCGACTGACCGCAGCGGGCGCGGCGCTCAAGAGATTCGGGACTTCAGGCAGACGAGTCCTTCAACCCGCTCAACACCTGTATCGAAGACTCACCGGGTGATGGGCGGGCCATCGGTACCCCGAAGAGTGAATCTTCCGTGGCCCGGTTCAGGATCACGATGCTGATCCGCCGGTTGGAAGGGTGATAAGGATCCTGAGGGTCGAACGGTACGGAAGAAGCAAGCCCGACCACCCGTCCCACCCGCTCTTCGTCCAAACCGCTACCCAGTAGTTCACGCCGTGCGGCATTGGCCCGGTCTGCGGATAACTCCCAGTTGGTGTAACCCGCATCGGAACTGTACGGATGCTGGTCGGTATGACCGCTGATGCTGACGCGGTTCGGAACCTCTTCGATCACTTTGACCAGTCCACGAATGATGGAGCGGCTGTAGGGTTTGAGTGCATTGCTGCCGATGTCGAACATCGGCCGGTCGTCCTTGTCGATGAGCTGGATGCGCAGCCCCTCCTCGGTGAAATCAAAGATCATCTGATCCTTGTACGCCTTGAGCGACTGGTTTTCCGCCACGGCGTACTCAAGTGATTCGAGCAGGGCATCCAGCTGCTCCTGTTCCATCTGTTCGAGCATCGCCTCCGCCTCGCTCATCTCACTCTCAGAGTCTTCCTGCGGCTGGGCGCTGATGACAACGGCGCCGATCTGGGCTGCGGTTCCGCCCAGATCGAGAATGTTTGAACTTGTGCCACCGGCACCCTGCACCATGCTGGGGTTCTGGAAATAACCCTGAATGGCGCTGCGTTCCTGTTCCGTGGTTGAACCGAGCAGCCACAACAACATGAAGAACGCCATCATCGCCGTCACGAAGTCGGCATAGGCCACCTTCCATGAGCCGCCATGATGGCCGTGCGCATGTTTCTTGATGCGCTTGATGATGATCGGCCGGGTATCCGCATCTGCCATGTCAGCGACTCGCGTAACTCACGGTGTTCAGCCTCAACCTTTCTTCATGTGTTCTTCAAGTTCCGCATAGGTCGGTCGTTCCGTGTGGAAGATCGCCTTGCGACCAAACTCCACCGCAATCGCCGGGCTGAACCCCTGCAACGACGACACCATGCAGGTCTTGATGCACTTGTAGAACTGCGCCTCATCCCGCGCCACATGTTCGAGGAACGTCGACATGGGTGCCACGAAACCATATGCGAGCAAGATACCGAGGAATGTACCGACGAGGGCCGCGGCGACGTGGTGACCCAGAACTTCCGGTGGACCACCGAGGGAAGCCATCGTGATCACGATACCCAGTACCGCGGCGACGATACCAAAACCAGGCAGACCGTCCGCCATCCGCGTCAATACGGCTGCAGTCAATCCACCCTCTTCATGGTGCGTTTCGAGTTCGACATCCATCAAAGATTCGAGCGCGAGGGGTTCGGTGATGCCATCCACCATCAGGCGAAGGTAGTCGGTGATGAACTCGATGACATGGTGGTCGGCAAGGATCTTCGGGTACTTGGTGAAGATCGGGCTGGCATCGGGCTTACCCACGTCTTCTTCCAGCTTGATCATCCCTTCCTTGCGGGCCTTGTTGAGGATTTCCAGGATCATCGACAGGAGATCCAGGTACATCGCCTTGTCGTAAGGTGACCCTTTGACCAGTTTGCCCAGGTTGCCACCGACTTTTTTCAGAATTTTTCCGGGGTTGCCCATCACCATGGCGCCGATGGCGGCACCCATGATGATCAGCACTTCATAAGGCTGCCACAATGCGCCCAGCTGACCATGGGACAGCACGAAACCGCCGGCCACACAACCGAGTACCAGAACAATGCCCGCGATCAGGTTCATTCCGTTGCAGTCCTTCCGGGTCTGACGCGCAGATTCCGTGGTTGATCCCGCGTTCGTGGCTCGATGACTTAGCGTCAAAAAACCGGCAGCACGAACGGCACACGTACGTCCTCAGGGCGCGTACGTCTTCAGGTAAAGACTAGCAGCGGATGGGAAAGTGGCAGGAAAGCGGAGGTTTTTTCAGCCAGGTTACGCCGCCTAACAGGCTGCTGAAAAAGTCCTTTCCTGGACTTTTTCATCTGTCTTCTTTTTCAAAGTGGGGGGCTACGCCCACTCGCGTCAAATCCAGCATTTTCATGCTGGATTTGCGGGGCCATCCATCCATGGATGGCTTACCAGGCTGCTTTTTCAGCAGCCTGCTAAGGATGGTCTGAGTTATCAGACCATCCTGTGGATAGCGCGGGCTTCGCACGCGCAATCACGGGCAGAGCCCGTGTACGTGCAGGGATGCACCCCCATTTTCCGTGCACAGGGCGCGTGCGAAGCACGCGCTACAGACAGGGAAAATGCGAGGCCGGCTCTGCCTGCCGACATGATCAATCCGCAGGAAGCGGATTGATCAGAACTACCCTAAAAAATCCAGGCGGCTGTCGAAGACAGCGGATCAGTACGTAATCGCCTGATCCAGCTTCACCCAGCGTTTGTTCTGCACCTGCGACAGGACGCTCTCTTTGGCGCCTGAATGCCGCTCCGGCCCGAACTGGATGCGGTAACCGAAGATGTCAGTGTAGTCGGTGATGCTCTCGATCGCGGCGACGAGCGCGTCAGTGGTGAGGTCCCTGCCCGCTTTATCCATGGCGAGAATCATCAGGTCAGCAGCGCGGTAACCTTCCATGGCGGCGAGCCCCGGGTCTTCACCATAACGTGCGGTGTACGCATCCCACCATGCCTGCACCTCGGGCGACTTCGGGTCGTCGGCGTACAGATTCGCCATGTGCACGAACGCGTAATAGCCCTCACCGGCTTCATGGTCCGCGATCACCTGCGCATAGGCGGCGTTGTTGCCCACCCACGAGACGCCGGTCCAACCCATCTTCCGCGCCGCTTCGAGCACGAGGATGGTGTCGCGATGCACGGTACCCATCAGCACCAGATCGCACTTTGCCTCCCGCAGGCGGAGGATCGCCGCGGTGAACTCCGTCTCCGTGGGTTTGTGCGCGGAGGTCGCGGCCATGGTACGGCCCATGTCCTTCAGCTGGTCTTCGGTGCCGGCGAGGATTTCCTTGCCGTAGTCGCTGTCCTGGTAGATGGAACAAACGTTCTGCGCGGCCTTCTGTTCGATGAAGTACTTCACTGCCGCCCGCACTTCGTCGTAATAGATGCCGCGCTGGGTGAACTTGAAGCGGTGGAACGGTTCGATCACCGAGCGGGCACCGGTGATGGGAAAGAGGTTCGGCACGCCGGCCTCGAACTGCTGCGGCATAACGGCATTGTTCAGCGGCGTTCCCACCGACAGCAGCATGGCGAAGATGTTGTCGCGGTGGATCAGCTTGTTGGCCGCCTGGATGGCACGCGGCACCTGGTATTGGGTGTCTTCCACCACAAACCGGATCTGGCGACCGTGCACCCCGCCTTTGGCATTCTGTTCATCGATGCGCATACGGGCGGCGTTGATCGAACCCACGCCCCAGATGGCGGTGGCGCCGGAGAAGTCGGTATACGAACCGACCACAATCTGATTGTCCGTTACCCCACGCTGTTCCACCGCGGCAGCGCTGCTACCTGCATCAGGCGCTGCACCCTGGGCAGGATCACCTGAGGTGGAAGCGGACTCGCCACCACACCCCGCCATCACCACCAACGCCAGCGCGCCGATCCATCGAATGAGGTTCATTTCTTTCCTCCTGCGTACATGGCCGCAATCATGTCTTTGTACTTTTCATTGACCACCTTGCGCTTGAGCTTCATGGTGGGTGTGAGTTCTTCATCTTCCGCATCGAGCAGCTGATCGATCAGCGCAAACCGCTTGATCGTCTCCACCCGTGCGAACTTGGCGTTCACCTTTTCGATCTCCGCGCCGATCAGGTCCTGCACTTCTTTCGTATGGCAGAGACTGGTGTAGTTGGTGAACACCACATTCATGTCCTGCGCGTATTTGCTGACGTTGTCGAGGTCGATCATCACGAGGCAGGTGAGGTAAGGACGCCGGTCACCGATCACCACCGCGTCTGATATGAACGGGGAGAACTTCAGCTGGTTCTCGATCTCGCTCGGCGTGATGTTCTTGCCGCCGGCAGTGATGATGATGTCCTTCATCCGGTCAACGATGTAGATGAAGCCGGCCTCGTCCACCCGCCCCACGTCGCCGGTGTGCAGCCAGCCATCGATGATGGTTTCCGCGGTTTTTTCCGGCTTGTTCCAATAACCGGGAATGACCCCGGGGCCACGGATGAGAATCTCGTTCTGCGGTGACAAGACCACCTCGCACTCGATGCAGGCCTTGCCCACCGAACCGATGCGGGCATTGCCGGGCCAGTTGGCGGTAGCGAGCCCGGTACATTCCGTCTGCCCGTAGACCTCGTACATCTCTTTGCCGAGGGCCCAGAACCAGGCGATGAGATCCGGGGCGATGGGTGCCGCTGCGGTCGACAGCCAGCGACAGTCATTGATGCCGAGCATGATCCGTATATTGCGCAGCACCAGAACATCGGCGATGCGAAACAGCAGTTCCACACCAAGCGGAGCCTGCTCCCCGCGCATCCGGAACGCCGCACGCTTCTGCCCGATGCTGATGGCCTGAGCGTAAGCCCATTGCCCGAGACGTGTTGCATCCTTCATGCGAATCGTGACCTGGGAAAACTGCTTCTCCCAGACACGTGGCACGGCAAAGTGCACGGAGGGGGCGATCTCCTGCTGGTCCTGCTGGAAGGTCTCCATGTCCTCCACAAGATTCACCACACAACCGGATTCAATGGCTGCCGAGGTATAGAACATGCGTCCCGCCACATGGGCGAGCGGCAGGAAGCCGACCTGCTCATCATCCGGCCGCATGCCGTAGATGTCCTGCAGGTTACGCATCATGAAGATCATGTTGCGATGGCTGATCATCGCGCCCTTGGGTGGCCCGGTGGTGCCGGATGTATAGGTCAGCACCATCAAGTCATCGGGCCGGGTCGCTGTTATGCCCTGATCCCAATCGTCCGGGTGCTTTGTATGCCAGTCCTGCCCGAGAGCGATCAGTTCATCGAATGACAGCACCTGGCTGTCATTGAAGTTGCGTAAGCCCTCCATGTCGAAAACGATGATCTTCTGAAGATCAGGCAACCGCTCTCGCACCTCGAGCACTTTGTCGAGCTGCTCTTCATCTTCGGCAAAGTAGAAGCGCGTGCCACTGTCGGCGATGAGGTATTCCACCTGTGAAGGCGAGTCGGTGGGGTAGACGCCATTGGTCACGCCGCCAATACCGATCACACCGAGATCGGTGAACAACCACTCGCGGCATACTTCCGAGGCGATGGAACAGCGGTCACCCCGCTGCATGCCAAGCGACTTGAGACCAAGGCCCACGGCACGCGCCATTTCGCCCCAGTCCTTCCACGTGTACTCATTCCAGATACCGAAGTCCTTTTCGCGTAGCGCCACCCGATCTCTCCAGCGGTTCACGCGATCGGCAAAGAGCGCGGCCACGGTTGTGCAACCATCGATACTCTGTGGCTTCTGCTCGGCACTCATCGCCAGGTTTTCCGTTGTTTCCAGCGACGCCGCCCACGCACACCCTGCTCTTTCATGCCGAGATAGAACGCCTGGATGTCAGTTGAGGCCTTGAGCCGTTCAGTGGTGTCTTCCATGACGATCCGGCCGTTTTCGAGCACATATCCGAAGTCGGCCACATCCAGTGCCATCTTCGCGTTCTGTTCGATCAGCAGAATCGTGACGCCCTGTTCGCGGTTGAGACGCACGATGATGTTGGCAATCTCCGCGACGAGTTTCGGCGCGAGCCCAAGGGAGGGCTCATCAAGCAGCATCACGTCAGGCCGCGCCATCAGTCCACGCCCGATGGCGAGCATCTGCTGCTGCCCACCGGAGAGGTATTCAGCCTGCCGGTGCGCA
>Ga0169931_10011968_pt1 | contig 12116 bp, 8 predicted proteins | sample Kivu_15m_20L_FD_129675 | JGI IMG/M metagenome (GOLD analysis project Ga0169931, IMG submission 129675) | Freshwater microbial communities from Lake Kivu, Western Province, Rwanda to study Microbial Dark Matter (Phase II) - Kivu_15m_20L... | ecosystem: Environmental > Aquatic > Freshwater > Lake ...
CCTTAGGTCGCTCTGTCCGGTATTCAATTGCACTATGCCTTGCAGTCGCTGGAAACTGTTGAAAGTGCCGTCATTTTCTCGCGTCAGCCGCTCTGGACGCCAATTTTGTGGATCCGTTGAGCTGTCCGGACGTGGTTTCCCCTCATTTTTAGGCATGCCGTCACGCCGGAGGCTCCACTGCGTGCCTGGCACCGAGTGGGGCGTGGCCGCGGAGTGACTGGCACCGGGTGGGGCGAAGCCCGAAGGGCTGGCACGTTTCTCAGGCAGCTTTTTGCTGAGGTTCGATTTGGCCTAGTTTGTTATAAAGTGTCTTGAGGCTGATCCCCAGTTCTTCCGCGACGGCCGGTTTGTTGCCCTGATGGCGCTGCATCGCTTCTTGAATCGCTTGAAGTTCCATATCGCGGAGCGACATCGGTTGCTGAAATTTTACGGTCTTGCGCAATCTTCGCTCTGTAAAATGACGGGGTAAGTGACTCGAATCGATCGGTGGTGAATCGCACAGGATCGTCGCATGCTCAATGACGTTGGCGAGTTCTCGGACATTGCCGGGCCAAACGTGTCCGCAAAGTTCTTCTAACGCTTCTGCGGTAAAAGGCTCTTTCACATGAGAAAGTTCCGGTCGGCATCGATAGAACAAATGTGTGGCAAGTTCGGGCAAATCCGATAACCGTTCGCGCAGTGGAGGGACGTGGATTTCAAACGCATTGATCCGGAATAATAAATCCTCGCGAAAAACGCCCTCTTCGACCATGCTCTCTAGATCGCGATGCGTAGCGCAGACCACGCGCACATCCACTTTGAACGGTGTGCTATCACCTACTCGTCGTATCTCGCCACTTTCCAGCACTCGTAGTAATTTTGCCTGCAATGGGAGTGGCAGTTCGCCAATTTCATCCAGGAAAATAGTGCCGCTGTCAGCGACTTCGAACAGACCTTCACGGTGTGTGTCCGCACCCGTAAAGGCTCCTTTGCGATGTCCGAATAGTTCACTCTCGATAAGATTCTCCGGCAAAGCTCCGCAGTTTACGGCAACAAAGGGTTGTTCGCGACGAGGGCTGCAGTCATGCACTGCTCGGGCCACAAGTTCCTTGCCACAACCGGTTTCACCTCGAATCAACACCGTGCTGATCGCTGGCGCAACCTTTTCTACCAATTTGCGAACTTTTTCCATCGATGGATGCTTGCCGATCAATTGCATCTTGCCTTGTTTGCGTTCCAGTTGCCGCTGCGCTGCTTGATACTTCATCGAGAGATCGCGCCGCTGAGCAATCCGCGTCAACAGCGTTTCCAAGTCGGCTAGGCGACAAGGCTTAGTTATGTAGTCGCATGCTCCGTACCGCATGGCCTGAATAGCGGATTCCACCGACTGCTTACCCGTCAGTACAACGGCTTCGATGTTAGGATAAATTTCTTTCGCCCGCTGAATCACACCAATACCGTTGAGTCCCGGCATATCAAGATCGACCAGCAGACAATCGTAACTATCTCTTTCCAAGGCTGTGACCGCCATCAATCCATCGGGACAAACGGTGACGCGATGGCCCATGCGAGGAAGCTCTAAACGCATGACTTCTTGTAGCGCTTCTTCATCGTCCGCAAAAAGAATAGAAAGCGACTTAGGCGGCTTGGGCATGTTTCTCATGAGACTGTGCTGGTTCATTCTTGGGAAGTATGACTTCAAATCGGGAACCCAGACCAGGTCCCCTGCTAAACGGAACAATTTGGCCGCCGTGATCTTGGATAATCCGATAGGATATCGATAGACCGAGTCCCGTACCTTTCCCATCTCGGCGGCGAGTAAAGAAAGGCTCAAACAAATGCTGCACGGTCTCAGCCGTCATACCGCAACCGTTATCCTCAATCACCAGACGCACAGCAGAACCTTCCATATCGACACTCACGTCGACGGTACCACTGGGATCAAGACTATCTAGTGCGTTGGTAACAAGATTAAGAATAACTTGCTTGATTTCTTGAGGGATAACCCAAGCCACCAAACCGGGCTTTGATTTTAAACGGATTTGCTTTTGCCGATATTGTCCCAAGTGCTTCACCATCGCAATGACATCATCGGTCAGCGCGGCAATATCGGTCGGCTGTTTTTGGCGAATATCACCCATTCGCGAAAAGTCGAGCAAACGCTCGGTAATTCCCTTGCAACGAAAGGCTTCATCCTGGATGCGTCGCAAATAGGTTTTCAATATATTGACTTGATCCTGGTCCAGTTGTCCCAGTTCACCGTCGCGAGGCGCGATCACATCATACAATCGCTGCTCCAATGCCTCTGCACTCCAAGCGATGGATGCTAATGGATTATTAATCTCGTGCGCTACACCCGCGGCCAGAAATCCGACACTCGCTAGTTGCTCACTCCGTACAATCTCTCGAGTCCGCTGCTGAACCTCACGATTCAAATTGTTGCGAATACGAACGAAACTATCGGTCATCTGATTCATGGCAGCAGCCAACTCCGATATCTCATCATTGCTCCGACAATCGATCCGATGATCAAAGTCCCCGCGAGCCACCTTACGGCAACCTTCCAGTAATCTCTTGAAGGGTGCGACCACCGATAAACGCAAAAAGATGATCGCTGTCCCCAAAAGCAAGGAGGCAACCACCATGCTCAGTCCGCTGATCGCAATCCAAGTCCTATAGCGCACACGCACTTCATCGCGAAAATGAACCATTCGCTGCTGCAAAATCATTGGCAACTTTAAGCCGTACTGACGAACCTTGTTGAGTTCTCCAGTCAGTTTTTCTGAAGGTGAGTCGAGACTTGTTTGGGTATGTTCGACTTCTTTCTCAATGGTCGAAAGCGAATTCTCTATGCGTTTGACCAATTCGATTTCGAGCGAACGGTCCGCCAATAAAGGATCTGCATCAAGACTTTGGTGCAAATGTTTTTCATAGCGGAGAAGCTTATCCCGCACCGATTGTATTTGCTGCAGAAACTTCTCACGCTCAAAGAGACCATTATCGATTAGTCCGCTTTCATTGGGAACTAAACTTAAGCTCGAACGCGAACGGAACCGCAACTCGTCAATCGATTCAGTAACTTCATTGGAAAGAGGTAATTCGGTCGCACGGACACTGATGGCTACTGCCAAACCTCGATACGAGTAGGCGCCGCGCACACTGCTATAGGTGAGCAGTGCTAACGGGACAGCGATAGCCGCAATCCCGATCAGCATTTTCTTTCGTATCGTCCAATGCTTTTTCACGCGTTTCTCCCTGAAACAAAAGCCGTCTCTCCTCTGTGGTCGCTGCAGACTTCAGACGAAACGCCGGCTTATCGGGGGAATACCAAAAGCAGGCCAGGGAAGGCAAGGCGAATTTGCAAATTTGCAACGCCAATCGACACGTTCATCCCACCGAGGCTAGTGCCGGTAAACTTTTCGCATCAACCATAAGCCGACAACGAAAAGGATCGCATTTCCTAACCAAACACTATACGCAGGCCAAATTCCATTTTTTGCCCGGTCCAGTCCCACAGCAAAAATCGGATAATAAAGAAGCAAGATCGGTAAAAAGCAGGCCCCAAAGCTCGTCCAATAATCGGCCGACTTCATGCTAATTGCTAGCGGTATGCCTAGCCAAATAAAGAAAAAGCAACTGAATCCCATCGCCCATCTGCGCCACGGCTCGGTTCGTAACTTCGAAAGCCGATGCGTACCATCTCCCAGTTGCCAAAGCAAATGATGAGAGGTCGGATGATCAAGTTGATCAAAACGTCCGCTCATCAAGTGGATTCCTACCATGGTAGCAAGCTTATCCTCATGCGTTTCCAACGCAGCCAACTGAAGATTCACTCGATTGCCGATCTCGCGCAGCGGAAATTGCGAGGGAGTATTCTGGTCGACCCCCTTGCGGGTTGCGCGATTCAGCGGAATCTCTTCCTGGCTGACTCCCGGAAAAGAACCCATGACCTTTCCACCCATATCCCACTGCGCATCGTAAAGCTGAATACGCAATTTTTCACTCTGTGGATCCAACTTCAATTGCCCCTTGGTCGCCGAGATCGTCATGGGTTGACCGTTCTCGGGATGTAAATTGATGGTTGGCTGAATCAACCAGCGATCTTGCACGTCCTGCACATGAATCGAAAATCCCTTGGATGTACTGTACGATCGATGATTGCGGAGGACGCGGTATACGATCTCCTCAATTGAATTCATGACAACCCGATTGATCCCAGGCTTTCCCCAAGAAACCGCCAAGTCACTCGTCCAGACCGCCAGTGGACTAAACAAAAAAGCTAAGATCAAGGTGGGAGTCATGACCCGACTCGGCGACAAACCCACCGATTTCAAGGCAACGATTTCATTGTCTGCCGACATGCGACCATAAACACTACACACCGCAAACAACAACGTCGCAGGAACGGCAAACTGAAGTGCCAACGGCAAGAAATAAGGCATCAATTGAATGATGGCCAAAGGTCCTAGACCTTCAGCAATCATTTGCTGCGCGACACCACCCACCATGATCAGCGATGTCGCCGCAATCAAAGCAATACTGAAAAGCTTAAGTACTTCAACAAGAATGTAGAGATGAAAACGAGCTATCAAGGGCCGACGATCCTTCGGGCTCTTTAGTACACATTTGCTAGCATCGATGCAGGCAACCCCAGCGGTGGCTCAAGGGGCTGATGTCTCACAGAGGATTCTACCCTCTGCTCCGAACATCTTTGTAGATGCTAACATGTTTGCGAGTCTGACGAAAAGAGAAGTTTTTAGAGAACCTTCTGGGGTTTCGATATTCTATTTTCCGTTTTCGGCCATTACAAATCGACGCCCGAATCCCCGCTTCGCTCGTTGCTCTGCTTGCGAATCTGGCCCATCGTTTCCATAATCGCACCACCGATGGCTCGTATGGCGGCAATCAAATCCCCCTGTCTAGCAGCCTCTTCGCCCTGTTTGTAAAGTCCGTCCAGCATAGACCAATTCAATTTCCAACGCCGCTCTTGCGACGCTTCTCGCAATGCGTGCATTGTCCCTTTTAGCCGTTCAATAAATGCCATATCGGGCTTGCAATTAAATTTGCGGTACGGCCCACGACCATATTGCGTAATCTCTCCCGAGTCCGAGCCAATGCCGGAGCTTTGGGCGATTCCTGTCACCAAAGCTATCATACCCAGCAGCGCTGCGACAATTGCCAGCGGATAATTTGTCAGCAATGCGAAGAGAGCTGCAGCCACCAAGCAAACAATGGTCACAAAAATCAGGGCCGCAGAGATCCTCCGTTTTCCAGAATTTTTCTCTTGGCGAGGTTGCGGCGTTACCGAACCAGTAGTGACCACCTCTTTGCCAATCACTTCCGCAATGACAATGGTTATGTTGTCAGGCCCGCCGCGCAAATTGACCAAATCGACCAATAATTGAGCCGCTTTTTGAGCCGAAAATGATTTGAGCATCGAACCAATTTCTTCATCGGTAACCAAGCCCGTCAATCCATCGCTGCAAATAAGAAAACGGTCCCCTTTTTGGATCGGGAAAGGTCCCTCCAGATCCACTTGAACCACAGGATTAGGGCCGAGCGAACGAGTAATGACGTTCTTGGGAATCAGGCCGCTGCGAGTCGATTCCTCGGAGACATCGCCCGCAGCCCGCATTTCCCACACCAGGCTATGGTCAAAAGTGAGCTGCTCGATAAAGTCACCGCGGACACGATAGATGCGGCTATCGCCGACATGGGCGACAACGGCTCCTTCCGGTAGAAGAAGCAGTACACTGGAGGTCGTTCCCATATTTCGAAACTCGGCGTTGGCCTGGCCGCGCCGAAATATTTCGCTGTTGGCTTCAATGACCGCTTGCTGAATCGCCTCAACCGCGGAGGGGAGCGGTAGTTTTCGATAATGATGGGGTACGCGATCCACCGCCATTTTACTGGCCAGTTCCCCTGCAGCATGAGCCCCCATACCGTCAGCAACCATGAAAAGATGGCCATACTTTTCCCAAGCCGTCCTGTTCTCCGCCAATTGGACCGTCGCTGCATCCTGGTTATTTGCCCGGCGCATACCCAAATCTGAGATCACCGCATAATCAACGGCGACTTGCCAGTTCGTTTTGTTTTCGCTCGGGTCTGTGGAAGATGACAACGTTGACTCTCGTCCCTAACGGACTAATGAAAGACGAATTTGGCCTGATTCTGGGAGCGTTAGGATAATGCTCCAATCATGGTTGCCAACCAATTGGATTTCAAGGAGAAGGGAGCTTATACCGCATCGACAAAGGTCCGTCGATGTTGATCTGGCCTCCAATCCAGACGGTTTCTATACTCCGCCCCTGCGTAGTGTACTGCAGAACGATAGCAAGGGGGAAGAACCGCAGCCAGAATGGGGCGATAGTGCTATGAAAAAGAGTTATTGTGACCTGTTGAAACTGGGTTTATTGCGATCGAATTCCAACCAAAGTACCTCGGTGACTCCCCTTTCCGAAATCAATAGCCGTAGTCCATCTTGGACAAAAGCACTATTTTTGGGGATGCTGACCACCGTTTTGCTCTTGCCACCCATGGGCTGCGTCCGTCGTCGTCTTACGGTCCGCACCAATCCCCCAGGTGCAGCAGTCTACGTCGACAAACATCCCATAGGCCATACGCCCGTTTCGGTACCTTTTACCTATTATGGCACGCGAAGCATCGAAGTGATTCGCGATGGCTATCGAACCGAAAAAGTGATGCGGACCCTTTCGGCACCTTGGTATCAGTACCCTCCGATCGATTTTCTGGCCGAAACATTCTGGCCTTGGGAAGTCCGTGATGAACGCATCATCGACGTCGAGATGATTCCTGAACCTATCGTGTCGTCGCCCGAACTGATGAAACGCGCTGAGGAATTGCGATTGCAAGCCGCCCAAGGGATTGCGGTCTCCTTGCCGCCCCCGGCCCTGACAACGCCAAGTCCTGTCGTCGTTCCTTCGACGCCCTTTCCACCCGCCAGTGTTCTTCCGCCAGGAGGTATCGCTCCCCCTCCATCCAATTCAATTCCCATCTTGCCAGCTCCAGCACCCTCTTATGTGCCATCACCTCCATTGCAAAGTGGAAATTCGGGTCTGCCGGCATGGCAACCGGGCGATTTGAATCCAGGACCGATGATTGAAGGCTTGGTGCGACCTGGCGGTCAACCTCCCACAAGCTTACCCAACATCGGCATCCCAGGCGCAGGTTTCCGGCCGCAAGTCGAAGGCCAACCTAGCAACCCTCCCGCCAACAACGCCGGCGACTGGCGAGACGATTGATTCACAGAGAATCTGCTTCACCGCCAAGCTACTTAATTCCAAGGCCTGACCCGCGCGAGTCCAAAGCGCCACGCACACCCAATTGACGCGGATCGCGGGCAATTTTGTCGGAAAAAACTCGCACATCTTCCACAACCGGCTGCAACCGAGCGGTGAGTTGTTCCACATTCTCCAAGGTCTGGACCAATTGAATGTAAAGTTGTTCGTCTTCGATCAATCGCGATATGGTACCGTTGCCCGAATTCAAGCGAGCCGAGAAGCGACGCAGGTCTAATAGCAAAGCATCCAAGTTATCTACCGTCCGCAAAATATCTTCGGTCGCTTCGGGAGCTCGCGCCGCCAATGGCTCAGTGATTTGGGCCACATTCCCCAACGCCTCATCCGCATTTTTGAGCGCAGACTCCGCAGCGGTTCCCACTTTCTCAAAATTTTTCAGCGTCAGCTTGGTCTGGTCAATCACTTCACCCGATTTTTTCACCAGTTCAGGAAATTGCTCTATCGAGGCAATTAGAGCTTCTCGTAACTTCGGGTCGCCCAATATGGCTTCGACCGAATCCAGTGTCTGATTAAAGTTATCAATGGTCTGTTCGGTCTTCTTAAAAATATTTTGAACCGAACCATCTTGTGTTCCCATCAGCGAACGCACATCGCGAGCAAGCATGGAAATTTCGTTGCCCGCTTTATCGATCGACTGCAAAGTGGTGGAAAAGTTTTCTTGCATCGCCAGTACACTTTCCAGAGGATCGCTCGCTACTTCTCCACCCTTCAGAAAATCCTGATCCTTCAGAAAAGCATTTGCCATCTCCAGTTCGTCCGACTGCAGATCACCATCTTTGATGCCACTGACGCCATCAAAGCGTGTTAGCAACGAAGGTCGCGTCGCCGGGAGGAACTCGATGACCGCATCACCCGTGATAAGCGAACCATTTTTGATCCGGGCAATCTCTCCCGCTTTGATCGGATAGCGTTTTTCAAGTTCCAGTGTCAGGTTGACTCCCTCGTCACCCTCTTGCAACTTAACACCTACCACACGCCCAATCCTGACACCGCTTTTCCGCACCGGTGTATCGATCTCGACGCCGGGAGCCGCCGCGAAATTGATCGTCACCGCATAATGCTCGATCAAAAAATTTGGTATCGCTCCAAAAAAGAAAATCAAAATTACGCCAATCACAGCGGAGGCTAAAACCAAGACCCCAACGCCGAAACGATATGCTTTATCATCCATAGCCGGGGTACTCCTAAATCTGTCTCAACGAGTCTTGTGGATAATGGCTAGGTGTCAGATCGGCATCATTCCAGCGACGCAGTTCCATCAAGCGTTCACCCGCTTCACCCTCAACGAATTGCCGCACTCGTTTATCTTCGAGATACTCTAAACCACTCGGTGGACCATCATAGATGATCTGGCCTTCATCCGGCGCAAGTCTCGGGAAGGGATAGAGCATGATGATACGATCGGCAACTTTTTTGGCTGTTCGCATATCGTGCGTCACCACAATACTGGTCACAGGATACTTCTGTCGGGTACGCAAAATCAATTCGTTGATCACATCGGACATAATGGGATCAAGTCCAGTAGTCGGTTCGTCGTAAAGAATAACTTCGGGTTCTAAAATCAAAGCACGCGCAAGGCCAACTCGCTTGCGCATACCTCCCGATAATTGCGACGGTCGTTTCGGAATCACACTCTCCGGCAAACCTACTTCGGCCAAACGTTCCAGAACCATTTTTTCCGTATTGCGGGAGAGATCGAGCCCCTGCTGTACCCAAGGAAATGCGACATTCTCACCGATCGTCATGCTGTCAAAGAGAGCCGCATTTTGGAATACGAAACCGAACTTTCGCCTCAGCTTGGTCATTTCCAAATTGCTCAAAGAGAGAATGTCGCGACCATCATAGAGTATTCTTCCCGAAGTCGGTTTGATTAAATTGACAATCGACTTGAGCAACATCGTTTTGCCGCAGCCGCTTTCACCAATGATGGCCAATGTTTGGCCACGCGGAATCACCAAGTTGATGTTTCGCAGTATTTGCTGCGTCCCATAAATGAGGTTCAACTGCTGCGTTTCAATCAATGTCCGGTCGTAAGGTCGAGCGGCTTCGTTCAGCGATGGGTTTGTAATGCTTACCATAAGGGACTCTTTTCTTAAAACAAAACAGCCCCACGCGGCCAGAGCATCGCATAGACAGCTTCCAGCAGAATGTTCAGCACGACATCGATACCCAAGATCAACACAAAACTCAGCACAAAGGCGGCAGTCGCCGCTTTGCCAACTCCTTCCGCACCCGCTTGACAATTGAAGCCGCGATAACAACTGACCACAGCAATGATCGCACCGAAAAAGAAACTCTTGAAAATACCGCTAAAAAAATCGAACCCACCCACATAATCCCGACTGTTGCGAAGATACTGCGCATGGTCAATGTTGAGAATGATGACACTGTAAAAGTACCCACCCACTATTCCCATGAAGTCCGCCATAATGGTCAACGCGGGTATCAAAAAGATGCACGCCAGAAATCTTGGAACAACCAGATAATGAACCGGATCAGCGCCCATCGCCATCAAAGCATCGATCTGTTCGGTCACACGCATCGTGCCAATCACGGCCGCCATCGCACTACCGACACGCCCTGCCAGCATGGTCGCTGCCAAGACCGGCCCCAACTCGCGAACCAACGACATGTTGATCACAGCACCCAATTTGTTTTCCAGGCCTATCGTATGGAACTGGGCAAAACTCTGGATGGCTAACACCATACCAATGAATGTGCCCGTAAGCGCCACCACCGGTAGACTCAAGACACCCACCTGATAAAACACCGGTAGCAATGTCCCGCGCCTCGGCGCAGTGGTAAACAACCAACGCAACATGCTGTAAGCAAAGAGCGCAATGTCTCCCAGTGTGGTCAAACCTTCAATGACCACCGCCCCCCAATTGCTGATGCCACGAAACGCGCCAGCCGAAAATCGCTGCGCAGCGTGGGTTGTCGATTCCAGGGTTAGAAAATTGCGCATGAGTCCGCCAAGTCGACCGATAAACAAATACTCTGTTAATCTGTATCGACCAGGTAGATTTTGCGGCCTGAGAGAAATATTCTCAAATCGAAGAAAAACAATGAAGAAAGCCCCTCACAGGAACAGTGCCTATGAGGGGCTTTTCTAAACATTTGCTAGCTAAGAGCTACGGTTCAGCTGGAGGCTGTGGCCAGATCGGCATCGGATTTGCCGCGAATCTCACCGCGGAAATCAAGCCGTGTGACCTTGCCCTCATCGTCCTTCACAACACCGATGGTAATCGTGTCTTTCCCTTCGAAAGTACCACGCAGCAACTCTTCTGCCAGCGGATCTTCAACTCGCTGTTCCAAGGCTCTTCGCAATGGACGAGCGCCGTAGTCGAGGTTGGAGCCTTTCCTGATGATGAACTCTTTCGCTTCGTCGGTCAGTTCCAAACGGAAACCGCGTTCTTCCAAACGCTTGCGGACCTTCGACATTTCGAAATCGATGACCTTCTTCAAGTCGTCTTTGTTCAGGTGACGGAAGATAATCGTATCATCCAAGCGGTTGAGGAACTCCGGTCGGAAGACGCGTTCCACTTGATCCATAACACGCTGTTTCATCGCGTCATAGGAAGCATCGTTGTCAGGTCGTTGGAATCCGAACGATGCTTCATTCTTGATCGCCTCAGCACCTGCGTTGGTTGTCATGATCAAGATGGTGTTACGGAAATCGACATTGCGGCCGAAGCTATCCGTCAAACGACCTTCTTCCATGACTTGCAGTAACATGTTGAACACATCGGGATGCGCTTTTTCGATTTCGTCGAGAAGCACAACCGCATAAGGTCGACGGCGAATTTTCTCGGTCAATTGGCCACCTTCTTCATAGCCGACATAGCCTGGAGGGGCACCAATCAAACGGCTGACGTTGTGCTTCTCCATGTACTCGCTCATGTCGATATGAATCAACGCATCAGCATCGCCAAACATAAATTCGGCCAAAGCTTTAGCCAGCAACGTTTTACCAACACCTGTGGGACCTGCAAAAATAAAGCAGCCCGTTGGACGTTTGGGATCCTTCAGTCCGCTGCGGCTGCGGCGAACCGCTTTGCAAATGGCCGAGACAGCCAAATCTTGGCTTACAACTCGCTTATGCAATTCGTCTTCCATTTTCATCAAACGGAGGCTGTCTTCGGTGCTCAAGCGGGTCAACGGGATACCGGTCATCTTCGAAACAACTTCGGCAATCACTTCTTCGTCGACAACCCCATCGGCATCGCGGCTCTTCTCGCGCCAGTCGCGGGTAATCTGATCCTTCTTCTTGCGCAGTTTGTCGGCCTGATCGCGCAGTGAAGCGGCCTTCTCAAAGTCTTGGTTGGCAACAGCCTCTTCTTTTTCTTTGTTCAAGCGTTCGACTTCATCGTCGATTTCCTTCAAATCGGGTGGCTTGCTCATGCTGCGCAAACGCACTCGCGCACCCGCTTCGTCAATCACGTCGATGGCCTTATCAGGTAGGCAACGCGCTGTGATATATCGCTCGCTCATTTCGACAGCCGCTACGACCGCATCGTCCGTGATCTGCACGCGATGATGTTCTTCATAACGCTCGCGCAGTCCCTTCAAGATCTCGATCGTTTCCGCCTTGCCGGTCGGTTCCACGATAATCTCTTGGAAACGACGAGCCAACGCGCTATCCTTTTCGATGTACTTGCGATACTCGTCCAAGGTTGTCGCGCCGATGCACTGGATTTCGCCACGAGCCAATGCAGGTTTCAGCACATTGGCTGCGTCAATAGCACCTTCTGCACCCCCTGCACCGACCAGCGTGTGCAATTCGTCGATAAACAGGATCGTATTCCGCGCCCGACGAAC
>Ga0169931_10011969_pt1 | contig 12116 bp, 10 predicted proteins | sample Kivu_15m_20L_FD_129675 | JGI IMG/M metagenome (GOLD analysis project Ga0169931, IMG submission 129675) | Freshwater microbial communities from Lake Kivu, Western Province, Rwanda to study Microbial Dark Matter (Phase II) - Kivu_15m_20L... | ecosystem: Environmental > Aquatic > Freshwater > Lake...
AGCGAATGAGAGCTTTCAGTCGTCGGGGCTTGTTGTGTACCCAGGAGACATTGAGAGGGTGGTTCTGCAGATTCCCGGCGTACTCGACTGTGTAGCCTTTGGCACTGCCGACCCTCTTTTTGAAAATCTCATATCGCTTGTGTATAGCGCGGAATCGCGTGTAAGCCCCAATCTTGTGGCAGAAGAATGCAGGAGACGGCTTCCAAAACACCTATGGCCTGAACGCATAAAGAGGGTTTCGAGCGTTCCGCAATTGTCGAGTGGCAAGGTTGATCGTCTGTTGGTGAGTGGATCCTTCACCTAGCGCGGTGTCTAATATGTTTTCCGCCTATTCCATTTAGATTGAAGTTGAGGCTACCCGGGCAATCCTCCCTTTAGATAGGGTGCCAATTAGCTTAGAAAGAGAAGTGCAACTTGACGTTACTTTCGATCACGGTTCCTACTTTCAATAGAGCTGTCCTGCTTGACTTCTTCCTCTCAGTTCACGCGCCTCTCTTTCAAAGACACGGAGTGCCTCTCTATATTGCTGATAACGCGTCCACAGACGACACTCCTCAGGTCTGTGAAAGGTGGGCAGCTAAATTCGATGTGCTTAGGGTATATCGATTTGATGACCATGTGGAGACAGACAGAAATTTTCATCGTGCACTAGTGCTCCCAAATAGTCGCTATGTTTGGCTCATGGGGGACGGCTATGAGATAACAGAGGCCATGCTGGTAAAGGCCCTTATGTTGGTGTCAGCCGATAGCCAATACGACCACATCACGATAAACTTATCCTCTATTAGCGATTTCAAGGTAGGCAAAGAATATAGAAGCCCAAGCGAGGTTGTAAAAATATTAGCTTGGCTAATGACCTGCATCAGCTGCAATATTTATGGTGAACGCCTTTTAAAAAAGGCCCGCTTTGAGAATTTTTACAACTCAAGCTTTTTGCAATGCGGAATTGCGCTAGACTTCATGAGATTCAGAGACTTTAGGTTTTACTTTTCCCCTGAAATTTCCGTTGTTACTCTGAAGTGCCCCCAATACAAGAAGGCAGCTTGGGGGGGATATTTTTTCGATGTGTGCTTTACCCGTTTCCCAAAACTTAGTTTTGCTTTACACGAGAGCCTCCAGATTGAAGACCAACTCAACTTGTGTAGAAGCTTTTTCCTTAACAGCCCCGTTTTCGGTTGGAGGCACCTGCTAAACATGAGAGCAAACGGAGCGCTGGATCCTAGGTTGGTTTCAAAGCATAAGGTAGTTATCCGTGCATTATCACCTTGGCGATTTCAACTAACCCTATTTCTATTAATCTTGTTACCTAAGCTTGTTTCGAAACCCCTATCTGTTATTGTGGAAACAATGCGGAAATACAATTACCGAATTCGCAAAAGATTCGGATTGTGGGGAGAGGGTATGTAATTTTTTATAGCAGTGCAAAGCTGAATATTCCGAATTTTTAAAAATTTCGATACCCCCCCACCCCAGGCGTGCTAGCCAAGTGTATATTCAATTTGCGAGACCCTCTCTTTGGTGATTTTTAAGTACAAGTCTCCAACTGTATCAATCTCAATCCAAGGACTATTTATTGGTATGCTATGAACGTCGTAGCCTTGGTCAATCAATGCTTGTAACATGTCGGTTACGTGGGCTTTTGCAACTTCTCTTCCTCCGAGGGTTCCTGCTGCCCGAGACGCGCGATACGTCCCCCGAAGCAAGGGAATGCCTTTAGCGGACACCTTGATTAATCCGATATACTGACCCTCGACTTCTGCATAAGAGGTCGGTTTGCCGCCGATTTCGATTATTCGACCATCAGGTTTGAGTTTGAGTGTTTCGGCATCCAACAGGGGATTGTCATTTCGAGTACGCCAATAGGCTTCCCATCCTAGGTCTATCACAACCGAGATGTCTGCAGGGGAGGCCATTAATCGATCCAGGATGTCGGCCGAGTAGACGATGTCCCCATAAGAAATAATCACATCTCCGACAAGTTCATCCTCAGCACAGAATAGAGTGGAAACCATATTCGTCTCAGAATATTGAGGGTTTATTCGAACCCGCGCGCCCTTTCCGTAAAGCATTTCCGCTCGGTACCCACCCAAAAGCAGAATATCATCGAGCCCGCGTGAACGTAGAACGGCAAGTTGGCGGTCGAGAAGACTGATGCCATCGATCTCGACGAGGCATTTTGGACGATCCAGCGTGTAGGGGCGCAGCCTGGTGCCTTCACCTGCAGCCAGAATTATTGCTTTCATCTTCAGCATCCTTCAAAGAAAAGTGATTTTGCGCGCGCGATGTCTTCCGAAGCAAATGGTGCCTCACGTTCCGGATGCCACATCCAGCCCTCCCAGCGCAGGGCGCGGTGACGCATCGCCTCGATGGTCCCGTCCGGCGCGGTGGCCAGCACTGCGTAGTCCCGAGGGCAGGCGGCCAGGCCCCAGTTGTGAAAGCTGTTCACTTTGGCCGGCAGCCCACCGGGCGCCACCAGCTCGCCGAGAAGTGCGTGGCGCGTAGCGGCATGGCCGGTCAGCGACACCAGCGTTCCACCGGCGTGACGAGCCATCATCTGCATGCCACGACAGATGCCGAGAACAGGCAGCCCGTTCTCCTCGGCATGCCGCAGCAGCGCTGTTTCGGTACGATCGCGTTCCGGGCTGTCCCCGATGTCGTTGCCACCAGACAGCAGCACGGCGGTCGGTGCCAGTGCCGCCAGCCAGCCCGCCAGGTCGTCGCCGAGCGTGTTCGGTACCGGCACCGCCAGCGCCCCCAGCGCAGCGGCCCAACCGGTGAGCCGCTGGTCCAGAGCATCGCGACTTTCCGCGCGCGCCGGCACGCGGTCGACGCGCTGGCTGATGGCGATGAGCGGTCGCGTGCTCACGGCCGGCGTGCGATCAGCACGTAGATGTTGCAGAACTGGTCCGGAAGCAAGCGCATCAGCAGCGTCTGCAGCAGCTGGCCCAAGCCGGACAGGCGGTAGCCCTCGGCACGCGCATGGTTCTCGTCGAACACCTTGTGGGTGCGAGCGCGGAAGAAGGCGAACTTGTAGAGGATGGGCATGTTCTCGACCGGCGACACCGACTCGACCACGAAGCCCGCGCGTTCGAACAGGGCTGCGAACTCGCGGCGGGTCAGGTTCATCTTGTGGAAGGCTGTACCCGCCACCTTGCCGCTCCGGCGCGCACGCCGGTCGGCCAGCCCGTCGGTCAGACGGGTCTGGATATTGTCAGCGCGGAAGGACGCACACACCCGCCCGCCCGGTTCGAGTACGCGAAAGGTTTCCGCCACGGCCGCTTCCAGGCCGTGCTCCAGATTGTGGTACAGCCCATAGGCAAGAACGTAACGGAAGCGACCATCCGGGTACTGCAGCCGGGTGATGTCGCCCGTGTCGACCTTGAGCGTCGGATCGGCTTCACGAAGCTTGTCCACCGCGACCTCGATGTAATCGATGCCGGTGATGTCGTACCCCCGCTCGTGGAAGTAGCGTAGGATGCGCCCTGCTCCGCAGCCGGCCTCGAGAATGGCGCCGTCGCGGGACGTCACTGTCTGTAGTGCGTACTTCGCCGGGTATACGCCCTCGTTGGTCATCGCGCTGTCGGCCGGAATGTCGGCCCAGCGGGAGACCCAGTAGTCCTTCACGCCGCGGCTTCGGTAGGTGATGCGCATCTGTGATCCAGGGTTCTGCGGAAATGTCCGTCCGGCGGCTTGCTCAACGTCCGCCAAGAATGGCGAGATGCTTGAGCACCGGATGAATGATGTAGTAGGTGTCGCCACCGGCGTTGTCCGGCAGTTCGAAAGTCCAGTAGCCGTCGCGGCGCCAGGCATCCAGCGTGTCGATCAGCACCCTTGCGCGGGCGGCCGAATCATAAACGTGATCGATGTAGGTGCGCAGCGCCGGCGGGGCGAAGCGCTGACGACGGATGACCGGGCCGCAGTCGATCTCGGCAGTCAGAAAAATTGCGGATGCCCCGATCGTTCCTTCGGCCAGCAGACTGAAGTAGTTGGTGGTACTGCCCTTGAAATCCGGCAGATAGCCCCCGTGCACATGCAGGAAGCGCTTGCCGGTGGCCAGCACCGCATCACGAAGCAGCGCACCGCCATAGCCGGAATAGACCAGCACCTCCGGCGCGGCGCGTGCGATCAGGGCAACCACCGACAGATCGTTGATGTCGTGCGAGCCGGACACCGCATAGGACAGGCCTAGCCGCTCCAGCCACGGTCGCAGCGGTGCGGCGGGATCAAAATCCGCTTCCGGCCAGGCTGCGTCGGCGACCGGGTCGGAGGTACCTGCAGCCGCCTGACCCGGCATGGCTGCCGGCGTGTCGGCGTCGAGCAGCAGCACCCAAGCTGGCATCAGTCCGCGCCGCTCCATCGCTGCCAGATAGGCGCGGGTGCGCGAGGTGTCTGCGGCGATCAGCCCGAACTCATGCGGCATCGATGCTCACTCCCTGTGCGGCGGCCAGCGCCGCAACGGCGTCAAGCTCGGCGGCCACCAGCAGCGCCAGATGCTCCGGCGGGCAGGCCGGGCGCAGCACATCGGCCTCGAGCGACAGTAGCAGATCATCAAGCTTGAGCAAGGTGCTCAGGTACTGAAGCTGCCCGGAAGATGCATGTGCCAACGCCAGGCACAGCGCCAGTTCGGCATAGCGCGCCGGATCGCGCGCCTCGCCTTCGCCCTTGCGGAAACCCGGCGCATAACCGGCATACAGCTTCTTGCTCACTTCGAAGCGCTGGATGACCCGTACAAGCCATGGCTGCGCTGCCGCATGGTCGCCGGTGGCGAGCACGGCGAGCAGCGCCGCCAGCAGCGGCTTCAGCGGTGTCGCATCTGCAGGCGAGAAGGTGTCCAGCCGTCGAGGCCCTGCGAGCGAGCGCGCCGCTGCAGCAAGTGCGTCCTTCAGCCCGCCCGGCAGCTGACAGTCCGTACCCTGCAGATGGCGAGCAAGCCGCACCCGGCGATCGTCCGCATAGGCGGCGAGAAAATCCTGCCCGCCATACGGCGCATACATGTAGGCATGCGGCACATCCAGCCGGTTCTCGGCGGCATACGGATAGTTCATGTACCGGCCCGGCAGATGCGGTCCGCGATGGCGGGCGCATGGGCCAGCAGCGCATCGAGCGACCCATTGTTGAAGATGAGCAGATCCGGCGACGACGGCCGCGGAAATTCGAGATCGAGCCCGGCCACGTCACGGATCTCCCCGCGTGCGTGACGGGCATAAAACCCTTTGGAATCGCGCTGGCGCAGCATCTCGATCGGCGTGTCGATGAACACCTCGTAGTACTGCCGCAGATGCGTGCGGCACCACTCGCGCGATTCTGGGAAGATGGACAGGATGGCGCACACCACGTCGATGCCCTGGGCATCGAGAAATGCGCACAAGCGGCAGATGCGCTCCGCGTTGCGACGGCGGCACTCGAGATCGTGGCCGAGGTCATTGCCGAACAGATCCCGAACCCGGTCACCATCGAGCAGCACCACCTGCCGTCCGCGCGCGCGGACGTTGTCCACAAGCGTTTCGGCCAGCGTGGTCTTGCCAGCGCCGGACAGTCCTATCAACCACACAACCATGTCTTTTCCGTTCAGTGCAACGGGGTTATCAAACCGGCGGAACAGTCGAGACTGAGCCGTCGAGCCTGCATGAAGGCTTCGAAGCGCTGCTCGCCGCAACCGATGGCGGCCGGAATGCCGAACTCGGCGCAGCGGATCGCCATGTGAGAATTGGCGCCACCGTATTTGGTGACCAGCCCGGCGATACGCTGCGCAAATATCCAGTCGTAGCCTGGATCGGCATTCTCGATCAGCACGATGCGACCCTCCAGCGCAGGCGCGATCTGACGCGCATCAAGGCAGACCAGATCAGCGGTCACCTTAAGACCGGTGATGAAATTCGGCTGGCTGACCTGGAAGGGGACCACATGCACGCCGGCCTCATCGAACAGTACCTGTGGCAGCCTGATCGCTGACGTCAGCTCATGACGCTCGGCCTCGCGTTGGGCAATCGCGCGCAGACGCTCCTCGACCGATACATCAGCGCTGCACAGCGCGACGTCGAGCAACGAACCGACCGGCACATGCGACATCTCCTCGCGGCTCAGGCCGTTTCGTTCGCCAAAATCGGCGATTAGTTCCAGCATGGCGCTGATGGAACGGGTGAACACGAACTTGCCGTACTCGCGGCCGGCGATTGCGGCCGCGCAATAGGCGAACAGACGATCACAATCCACGCCCGCCAGCCCTTCGTCGCGCAGCAGGGCATCGATGGACGCGCGCTGCCGTGCATCCGGCGCGAAGGCTGGTGGATGCCCGGCCGCTTCACTCTGCACGGATTTTCCGGAGGTGGGGAAGTCCTGCATCTGGTCGTACCGCGGTGACAGAATGTCGTAGGTACCTGGACGAAGATGACCATAGCGCTGCATGAAGGCATCACGCGCAAGCGCGCCGGTCTGAAGCCGTCGCATGTCGTCGACAAGGTCGCTCGCCACGGTACGCACCCCAGCCTGGAAGCGGGACACGTCATCAGCTGACAGCGCGCCGCGCGCCAGCAGCGACAGCAGCACCGTGCGCGCGATGAAACCATGGCGCGCCAGCACCGCGAACGGCTCGGTGCCCAGCCGGCTGCACTCCTCGATCATCGGCAGCAGCGCACACAGGCCGCTGTCCTTGGCTGGCAGCCGTTTTGCGGCCAATGTCTCCACCCGTGCCAGCACGGCAGTGATCGCCCCCTCACCCTCATCGAGCAGCAACGGCAGCGTGAGGCGGCGCAGGGCGTCCCGGAAGCTGTGGCGTTCGTCGGCAGACAGCGCATCGCCCACCAGCCGGTCGAGCTTGTCGTATATATCAAAACTGAAGGTGGTGATGGCCACCTCGAACTCGATCTTGTCGTGCAGTTCCGGATGCGCGCGCAATCGCGCCACCCAGGCATCGACCAGCTTGCCCGCGACGGTCGCCGGCAGATCCGCCGGCAGGTATGAGTGAAAACTGAGCCGGGTATCGATGAAGGGCTGGCCGGCCAGCGACACCATCAGTGCCTGACCGGACGGCGAGGCGTAACCCATGCTCGCGCGGGCGCGTCGCCACGCATGGTCGGTGATCAGCGTGCGATAGAGCGACAGCGACAGCGCACGCGGCGCACGACCGATCATTTCTGCCGGATTCCAGTCCGGCATCTGGCCGAGAACCGTGGTTTGACCGAACACCCCGTGCGCTGGACGCAGACGTTCACGTACGAAGCTCTGTATGCCGCGCAGTTCAGCGTCGATGCGCCGAGCTACAGCGCGGTTCCAGTTTGGCTGGGTGGTGATCGCACGCACCTGCAGCAGATAGGGCTGCAGTGCCTCATTGAGCGCAAACTCGATGTCAAGGAACTGACTACAAAGCAACTGCTCCAGCTCCTGCACCGCAGTGATCAGTCGCTGGAAACGTTCTGAACGAAGTTCGCCCGTGGCAGAGCGGTGGATGTACAGGGTCCGGTTCGCATACTCGCCCGCTCCCGAAGTGACCGTATTTGTCAGGCCAGAATTTTCGTCGTAATTGATGACGTAATAAGGTGCGCCAGTATTTAGTTCATGTGTGAACACAACGCCGCTCAAGATTACGTCCTGCACCATCTCCTGAACAAGTATTTCATCATGCCCTCTCGATTGGCCATTTTTCGCATAGCTTGTGACCACCTGGGTAATTGCGGCACACAAAGCCTCACGCTCTCCGCACGGGACATCGAGCACGGAATCGTACTGACCGGCCAGGCTGGTCGTCTCGCCATCCTCACCCTCGGTGGAGGATCTAACAGCCACCAACTTGTTCCCAAACCGGTCTTGAATCCCTTCAAGCAGTCCGGATGGATCCAAAAACCAATGCCGCAATGAAAGCAAGAGGGACTTCGGAATCGCAAACTGCTGCAGGTGACCCTCAAGACTAGCGAGCAACCTACCCTTTGAACTGCTAGATAGCATCTATCTGGAGCTCATTGGATTGTTCGATTTTTGGATGTATAATAGACACTCAAGGTTAACACCTAATCAAGTGAGTCCGCAAGCTATGGTACTGAGAGCCTAAATCAGGTTAAGGAAATTGTTAACTAGGAGAGCTCAAAATCAAGAGTGTAATATTGTTATTTAACGAGTCATCTCTTCATTTGAAGCGAAACCTCGAATTATTGGCACCTCGACTGAATGACGATCTTTACCTTATCGTAATAGTGTCTCCAGAGCAAATGGGCATTGCAGATTCATTTCGGGAGAGATTTGGCGGCATAGTAGGTATCTCAGTTTTTTCGCCCAGCAATCATGAGAGTATTGAGTCTAGAGTGCTCTACTTACGATCGAGATTCAAAGCTGACCATGGATTAATACTAATCAATAAAATACTAGATTCACCCGAGCTGAAAGAAGGACTTGATGGCCCGGAGGCTTTAAACCGCTGGATTAAATTATCAAGCGAGTTACAGGTTAGGGCACCGTATGTGCCCGGGATGGTATCAGTTGTAGTTTACAACTATAACTATGGTGAGTATATTGAAGCGTGTTTGGAAAGTATTTTTCGCCAAACATATAGAAATTTTGAGGTTTGCATATCAGACAATGCTTCCAGTGACTCTTCATGGAAGTCTATTACCAAATATATAATTAAATTTGGCAGCAAGATCAAGGCGATTCGAAATCCTGTTAACCTTGGCCCTGGATTTAACAGAATTTCTGCGGAGTATATGGCCTCAGGAGAATACCTTTTAGTGCTTGCGTCAGACGACTTCCTGGATCAAAATTTTCTCGAAAGAGTCGTGAAAGGGCTTGACTCGAACAAAGACTGCGCATTCGCAATTGTTCACCGAGATATTGTCGACTCTAATGGGGAGGTGCACTCTGAGGCCCCATTTTACAACAAAACGTGCAGGATAGAAGGTCCTGAGCAAGCCGCAGTCTATATGATGGCAGCGGTGAATCCTAGTATTTCCCAGATCGTATACCGCCGAAGCCTTATTGGATACGGCCATTTGACAAGCGGCAACACCCTTGGGGCGCGCTGGTTCGCTCAAAGACTCATTGACTTTGAAATCTGCTGCCAGCACCCGATAATATACATAAAGGAACCGCTTTTAAAAAATAGGGTTCACGAAAGGAGCGATGGTAATGCTATCGATAGAAGTCTCATTCAACCCTTCGGACAGTATATATTAATTCACCAGTTCCTCTCTATCGCTGAGGTTCATAATGTGACGGCTGCAATCGATAGGCTACCCAAAGCAGTTGAAAAAGTTGGTGCACTGTGTTTGAGATATTCAGCACAGTTTTTGATGTCTGGCGAGGTTGAACTATCTAGGAAGTATTTTTACTTGAGTTTAGTCTTGCATGAGCATTCCCCCGAGAATAATCTGTTCGGGCTTCTTCACGACTATCATGTAATGGAAGATGAAGAGGTGTTGGAGAAGATTGGCTTATTGCACTACAACGATCTCTCACGACGAGCTTCCTATGCCCCCCCCGAGGGTCATATTGAGATCGAAATCTAGTACAACGACATACGGCGCAATTAATGGAGTTAACGAGTGGTTTTTTCAGATATACAACGAGAAATAGCTTCTTTTTACATCTAAATAATAATCCACTCAAAGTAAGAATCGGGGATTTTAAACGGATTGATAATTCGCTGCTTTGCAATGAGATAATTCCGCACTAACGAGCTCTCAATTTCATCCGCATGCTCGGGACTGGTTATTAAGAAATCATATCCTCGCGTATCAAAGGTCTTATTCGTAGTGATGCCCTGAAGCAAATTTTCGAATCTTGTGAGACGTATAGGCGAGGCGGCAGGATTTCGATCGATTACAGCGTTCGGAGCGAAGCCGTTAGAGTCCGCCAGCTCGAGAAGCTTCAACGCGAAATGGCCAGCCCCCCAGAAAGCAAGTGGCCGCTTTTGACTAGATGCAGCCAGCTTACTCATCCAATAGTGTCTTGAGTCATACCCAAGGCTCTTCAGCAAGCCAACAATTTCATCGTTCAGCCGTGTAGCTTTAGAATTTGGGCCCTCATCACCCCGCGAGAAATACTTTGTCCAAAAGAGCATCGGTGCGGATTTTGCGCTCTTACAAGCCAAGGCGCTCACCTCCCTAAATGTGCAGTGCACATCCGCATCGTAGGTACTCACAATGTTTCTTGCCACCCCCAACAATACCAAATTTTTGTACTCGGAGTAACCATACTTTTCAATTTGGCAAATAATCCATAAATACAGATGAATAAATATAGCCTTATGCCAGCGATGCTCGGACACACACTTATAAAAAATTATTGATCTTGTCTTGATATCAAATCCATCTATATCACAGTCGATAAAATTTGGAAATGAAAGGAAATCTATTACACCCTCCTGGACCATCCTCGACAATACATTCGCAGTATTACCGGGTATGCTTTCGTGAAATATCGGCTCATAAACATCCCAGTCAGTCAACAATTCACTCACTGCCATAGACCTTATGGCGTTTGCGAGGTACGAGGATCCGTCCTCCAGATGGTCAAAGGACTCGTTCGCTAATCTTCGAATTTTTCTGGCACGGATCTCCGTCTCTCTTGTACTGGCTGTTAACAACTTCTCTAGATGCTCCAGTACATGAGGAAGCTCCCTACAGAAAATAAAGACAGCCTCCTGTGAGTCACCATCCTGCGCAACAGTTGAGCTATGGTTTAAGGGCTCTTTTGAGTAAATGATCGATGGAACGAGGCTTGCAAGGCTATAGGTATAAGATATGTTAGAGCCATCCGTAATCAAGGCTTTTACTCCCAAAAATACGCTATCACCGAGGTTTCGACCGGGTGTCAAAAACCTTGGGTGCCCTTTAAAGTGAGATACTAATTTTAATGTGCGTGGATCGTCAAACCAAGCAGGATGCGGCTGGAACCGAACGTAATAAGCGGGGAAGGCCGTAATAACCGCGTCAACTAGCATCTGAAGATCATTATCTCCCAGTGCGTTACGATAGTCATAGGCACCCGGAGCGACTAAAATTGTATTTCGAAACGCAAAATCATCATTGGTTTCGATGAGCTCCGTAAGCCTTGAAATACGGGGGCTACCGACCGGAACGAATGTCGTAGAACGACTTCTTCCGAAAGTAATAGCATCGAATGGAGCGCATTTTTCGTACATGGCCACAATTGAAGAAGTAACGCCTCTTCTTGGAACTAGAACAAAATCGTATCCTAGAAGGCACCCATTGCTCGGATGATCGCTCGCAGAGTTGGGCAGCCTAGCAATCCGTGTTGAGATGTTTTTACTAAGTTGAAGGCCTTGAGGAGAGGTTAGAAGATAAGGGGAAAGATTGGTTAAGTGGCTGAGAAACCGCTTGACGCGCTCAACGTGCGGATAATTTGTTGTTAGTTTAAGATTTTGCGTCACAAGAATAAGGTTGACGGAATGCAACGCCTCCAGTAATGACTGATCAACTTGGACCACCATTTCACGCGTGGGGCGGCGCGAAGTAGCGAAGCTGACGCGAAGTGCAAGCACATTAACAGCGCTTAGCTCCTCAACTATATGTCGACCGAAGTAATTTCTAGTGAATTCGTCATACTCAATAAAAACAACCGACGAAAATCGCTTCTTGAGTAACTGAATCACATTCTCTATTAAGCCCTCTAACTCCTCCGCGAAGGAGCCGAAGGTCTCGACATCACTACACGGGGGGGTGTCGGCGTGGACATCACTTACCCCTTTCGAAATTATATTATTCCATGCGCTAAGAGAATTCCAACGACCAAGGTCAGTAGTGTCCAACCTTGCAGGCAAGTCGTACTCCAAACATAGACCCATAAAAGCCTGGAATAAATCAATACGAATACGTTCATTTGCCTCTAATGGTCGATCAAACACGTTTAATCCTTATGTGTTTATGACTTGGTAAAAATCGATCAAGCATTAGGGTTGCACCACCCGATGGGGGTTCTCGTGCGTAGAGAATCCAATTTTTACCCCAGGGTAACGCTGTTTAAATAGATCCAACTGCCCAAGATGCAACTTGTCGTCGGCAGTTGGATATTCCGCCACACAGTGCAAGAGGGCGAAGTCCTTTTTGCGGTGCTGAAGAAAACTCACAACCCTGTCCATGTCCTGTAGAGAGGCGCTGGCAGTGGAT
>Ga0169931_10011970_pt1 | contig 12114 bp, 8 predicted proteins | sample Kivu_15m_20L_FD_129675 | JGI IMG/M metagenome (GOLD analysis project Ga0169931, IMG submission 129675) | Freshwater microbial communities from Lake Kivu, Western Province, Rwanda to study Microbial Dark Matter (Phase II) - Kivu_15m_20L... | ecosystem: Environmental > Aquatic > Freshwater > Lake ...
AGGAATAAACATCCAAATTAAAAGTAACACTGTAACTGTTACTCGATAGTTTTAAATTCTTGAAATAAAAATGTAAATGACTCGCTAGTGATGTCGCCACAAGAGTGGTCGATAGAGGACTCGTTATATGTGCCTTTTAGCCTCTCCGAGGCTATATCCACTATTCAGTTGTTTAATAAAAGCATATACACAAATACTGACAATTGCTATATGGCATAAATATGTCCGATATGACCTGAATTTAGCATTGATTAATTCCTTATAACAATTAAAATTTAAGTATGAAAATAATTGAAAATAAATCAAACCGTATAGGAATAATTCTTGTAACTTTATTGGCTTCATTAACTTTTCAAATTCCAGCAAAATCCTCAACAAGTGCTTGTAAACTTCAAAATGTAAGACAAGATGCACTTTCTTTGGGATTTCCTAGACCAGCCAACAGGTTAAAAAATAAAGGGACTGTAAAAATTCAAGTTTTGTTTGCCAATTATCCTGATCAACCAGCATTGGATAAGAATTATGCAGAAGGACTTCTTGAACTTTTTTCCGAAGAGGCTCAAAATTTTTACACAAATGCATCATATGGACAAGTGAAAATTCAATTTATTCCTGCAAAATTTTGGGTAACAATGAATAATCCCTCTACCTACTACTCAAATTATGCTTTAAATAATGATGCAACAAATACTGCGTTTTTGACAGAAGTTGTTTCTAAGGCAGACGCAAAAATAGACTTTTCAAAAGTTAATGGATTCCTAGTTTTATCAAATCCAATGGCATTTGAATTGAAGGCCCTGATCGCATTTACAGGTGGAATTCCAGTAGATGGAAAAAATTTAACCAACGGAATCACTATAGGTTCAGAGTTATTCACATTCGGCGCATTTGCACACAACTCAGTGATACACGAAATGGGACATGGATTCGGGCTAGTTGATTTATATGACGTTTCACAATTAGGAAAATCACCAGGCGACAACTTTGCTGGAAGATGGAGTGTCATGAGCTACATGCCATCTGGAACTGATTTTTTTGGATGGGAAAAATATGTTATTGGCTGGATAAAAGATAAAGAAATAATATGTGGGAAACCAAACAAAACCATTGAATTATCACCAATGCATAAGAAAGGTGGAACAAAATTAGTCGTCATTCCAACTAGTACAAGTGAAGCAATAGTAATTGAAAACAGAACAAGAAATAAAAATGATGCAAATATACCTGGCTCAGGAATAGTTGTATATTCAATAAATACAACAATTCCAACCGGACAGGGACCGATTAAAGTGCTTTCTGTTTTAGGTAAAAATCAAAACTTTAATGTTGCTGGTATAAACATTCAAAATAAAGGAAAAAACAAAGTACAAATTAATTAACTTTGTTTGGTCTATTCTTGGCGATACTAAAAAACCAAATATTTGTCTCACACTGACCATATAAATTTATTGGCCATGTAATGGCCATAAAGTGGTCGATAGAGGGCTCGTTATATGTGACAATTTGTCTCTACGAGACTATTTTCACTATTCAGTTGTTTAATAAAAGCATATACACAAATACTGACAATTGCTATATGGCATAAATAAGTCCAATTTTGACCTTATAACAAATTATGGTTTTTAGTCCAAGAAAAGTCAGAGGAAAGGTCTATTGTTAAGATCATGAAAAAAGTGAATAACGAGAGTAACCCATTATTTATTGAAGTGCCAAAACCAATAAAGGATATGGCCGAGGATGAACTTTACGCTTTTGCTGACAAAATATTAGACACTCTGGTTGAGCAGGATATGAACCCGTTATCTGAAAGCCGTAGGAATTTGGAGTAAAAACGAGCATATGAAAATAGATAAACTTTTTACTTCAGATCTGTATGAGTATGCATATGGTCTACCCTTAAAAATCGGACAAATGAGAAGGGTAAAGGAGTGGTTCTAAAACGAGATGGAAAGCCTGTTGCAGTTTTAATGACTTACGAGGACTATTTAGAATTAGTTCAAACATATTAAATGATTGAATAAAAAAGATATTTTATGGTCAAATAAGATGTATCATAAAGTTCTGAATTGTATAGAATTTAAAGAGGCTGATTGTTGAAGTTTTGCATTTAAATAATTAGTTAATTTAGGAGTGATTTGAGTGGTAGATAAGATTCATAAAATTATTGACAACCAGAGAGTCACCTTACTAGATGTATTTAAGAATTTAAGTCGTAATCATAAAACCTTATCCATTGCAACAGGATATTGGGATTTAAAGGTCATGGCAGAATTAAAAGAGGAGATCAAAAATTTTACAAAAGTACGCCTGTTAATTGGTAGGGAACCCTTAATTCCCAGACACAGTCTAATAACACCAGAAAATAGTTTTCCTACAGATGATTTTAAATTTGATCTACAAAATTTAGTTCAAAATTCAGAATTAAGAAAAACTGCAGAAGAGACTTTGAAACTGATTGAAAATGGAATATTAGAAGTAAAAGTTTTTCAGGGAAACTTTTTACATGCAAAAACTTATATATTTGGTGATTTCGATTCTGAAAATGCAGTGGGAATAATTGGTTCATCTAATTTTACTTATAATGGTTTACTGGCAAATACAGAACTCAATCATTTAGAGAATGATATACATACAGTTTTATTTCGACCTAACAATGAAAAGCAAGCGAATGGTCATTTATCTTGGTTTGAAGAGTATTGGAATAATCCAAATAGTAAATTGTGGAATAAAAATTTCAGTGAAATTATTTCATTGTCACCAATAGGTAATTTGAATTACTCACCTTATGAGATGTATATTAAGACTTTATTTGAATTATTCAAAGAAGAAATCGAAGAGTTAGATGAAATTAGCAAGAGTAAGGAATTCGATCAAAAATTATTTGATTTTCAAATTAAAAATTCGAAATCTCTCTTACGAAAATTAAATAAATTTGGTGTGGCAATGTTATCTGATTCAGTAGGACTTGGAAAAACTTCTACTTCTATCGAAGTCATAAAGAATTATTTGAATGGAGAAAATGGTAAACAGCGAGTAGAAATTATTGTGCCAAAGTCAATTATCCCGCAATGGGAGAAAGAATTATTAATAAACGGGATTATTGGTTGTAGACCTATTTCGCTTCAAAATTTAAGCGAAATCGAGGCAAAAATGAATTTAGATTCAATTGCTTCTGTTTCACTTTTTGTAATTGATGAATCTCACAATTTAAGAAGTTCAACAGGTACTAGATTTAAAATGCTTTTAGATTGGATTCGTTCAAATCCTAATTGTCATGTTTTATTAGTGACTGCAACACCAATTAACAATAACTTAAATGATTTATCTACCCAAATTTTACTTGGAACTGGTGGAAGAGGTGACGCACTAAAATTCACAATAACTAGTGAAGACAAACAAACTGAGCAAATTAATTTTTATCAAGCAATTGAAAATTTGAATAAGAAAATAGGGCAAGATTTAACAAGAAGTAACATAATTGATTTTGATGCAATAAAACAAACGATGACCCCGATTATTAGAAATTTTGTTGTACGCAGAACAAGGCAAGGAATTATGTCGGAATACAAAAATTTAATAATTGATGAAAAAGAAACTGCTTTCCCTCAAGTCATTCCTGAAGTATTAAAATATAGTTTTTCTGACAATATTTTTAAAAAATTTAACAAATTAGATTCGACTATATTAAATTTAGATCACATTGTTGGTGTTGATCCTGAAATTATTACAAAAACATCAGATATATTGCAACACCCACTTGATAGTATTTTAAATCAAAGTTCATTAAAAAATTCAAATACTAATTCGATAAGTGCAATTTTTCAATTGATTTTAACACTCGGATTTATACCATATCGATGGAAGATTTATCAAAGGGAATATTATAAAAAGAATAAGTCTCAGTTAAAAGAGATAATTAAATTTGATTCTGTTGAGAGTAAAAAACTTTTACAGCAATTAAGTATATATGGAATTCTCAGAACAGTTTTTCTAAAAAGAATGGAATCATCGGTTAGTGCACTAAAGGTATCGTTGAAAACTTATGAAACTAAATTAGACCTATTTGAAAAAGGAATAGAAAGGGGAGAAATACATTCTATTTCAGATTTAGATTCACTTAGAAATTCGCTGGATGACGATGAGTCAATTGATTACGATGAAGCAGAAATTCAAACTACATTACAAACTAGAGTTACAGAAAAAAATTATCACATTACAGAGATAAAAGAAGATATTAAGAAAGAAAAAGAGATATTAAGATTTATAAATCACTATTTGAATCTATTGGAAGAAGATGATTCCAAGTTAAATGCGCTAATTGATTTGGTTAAAGACATTCAAAAAAACAAACCAGGAAGTAAAATTTTAGTCTTCTCCTATTTTGCAGATACTATTGAATATATTGAAAAGAAAATATTTGAATTCAAAACTTTTTTTAATCAAGAAAATACAGAATTTGTTTCATCAAGATCTAAAAATAGAGTCGAAACAATCGCATCTAGATTTTCACCAGTTGCAAAGAAATATTCGTTTAAAAATGATGAAAAAGAAATTCAATTTTTATTTTCAACAGATGTACTCTCTGAAGGTCAAAATTTGCAAGATTGTGGGATTCTAATAAATTACGATTTGCACTGGAACCCTGTAAGAATGATTCAAAGAAATGGACGAATCAATAGACTTGGAAGTGAATTTGAAGAAATTTTTATCTACAACATGAAACCTGAAACGCAATTAGATCTATATCTCAAACTTATCCAAAGGCTACAAGGCAAAATTGACCTTATTAGGAACACAATTGGTACTGACACTCCAGTGCTTGAGGAACCTGAAAATCCAATTGAATTCAGTGATTCCTTAAAAGATATTTACAGCGATGACTTGAATACTAGATTGAAAGCAGTATCCGATGCCGAGAGATCTGCTGATCTTCTTTTTTCTGAGGATGAATTTGTTTATGATTTAAAGAGATTTTATCTCGACAAAGATTTTTCTGATTCCTATAAAAAAGAAATATTTGATATTCCTCAAACAAAGTGGGGAGAATTTCCAAATACAAAAAATTTAAATATAGAAAGACCTGATCTTTTAGGTTTTGTAAAACTGTTTTCTAAAGAAACCAATTCACAAGCGTTTCAATTTATTGAAATTGATCCTAAAAATGAAAAAATTAAATTTGTGAATCACTTACATGCTCTTGAAATTTTAAGAACAACTAAAGAGGATAATATGAGAAGTTTGGATAGAATTAGTCTGGATAAAAGTAGAATAGTTGACATTCTACTGGAAAATTCTAATTCACTTGAAAACATTGTTTCCGGTTCATTAATAGGTCAGGAAATTGAAATTTTAAGATTAATGGCAAATCTTAATTACGATGAGAACGATATAAAATTAGTTAGAAATGCATTTCAAACGAATGATATTTTTTACAAACGAGATATGGCTTCACTTAAGAAAAAAATAATCTCTGAGAATAGGAGAAAAAGTAATTACCAAAATTTGATCGATGATATAGTTAAACTTGCAGCGAAAATTAATTTAAATGAAGATAAAAAAGAATCAGAAAAACTATCAGAATCATCAGTTATATTAGTATTTAAGAAAAAATAAAATGTCAAATTCAATAAAAAATTTAAATTTAGAATTAGAACAATTTCAAAGAAATCATACTTTAAATCAAGTTAAAAAAGTAATTCTTGCAGTTGTAAATTTATTAGATAAAAGTCTTGATCCAGAAGATCTTAAACAATTCAAACTTTTTTCTGATAATCAAGGTAAAATAAGAGCAAATAGTAGTTGGTTTTTTAACGATGAAATAGTCGAAGATAGAAAAGCAACTTATATTGTCAGTAACAATATCAATATTGATGTTAAACTATACGGTTTATCTAAATTGCAAAGAAGTACTTTATCTTGGATACAATCGTTAACTCCAAATTTTGAAGATGAATTATTTTATTCTGATTATAATGTGGGGATAGATTTTGCAGTTTCCAGTAGTTTGGACAAAATAATTGTTATTTTGAGTAAAAACTATGCATTAAGAACAATAGAATTAACGGGTTCACTGACAGCCACATACCAGGAAATTTTTGATAAATGGTCAAAAGTGTCAGATACCAATAATAAAGAACAGTTACATCAAATTCTTTGGGAAAGTTTTGATGTTTCCCCATTGAATAAGCGATTTTATGAGGGAATTTTTAAGTTCTTTGAAATTTTGCGACAACACCTCATAAATGGTGACCTAATGTCTGAGAAACAAGCCTCAATGTTTTCAAATCGATTAATTGGAAGAGTAATTTTTTGTTGGTTTCTGAAAAAGAAATCACTTATTGATGATAAATATAAATATTTTGATTCAAAATCATTTGATGACGATAATAAATACTACAGGAATAAATTATTTAATTTATTTTTCTTAACTTTGAATACGCCTATTGATTCAAGAATAACTGATGATTTGACTACTCCATATTTGAACGGAGGTCTTTTTGAAAAACATATAGATGATGAATTAAGAAAAGATATAGATTTCTTTCCAAGTAATTATTTTGATGAATTTTATAGTTTTTTAAGTATGTATAATTTCACAACTGATGAAAGCACGAGCCAGTTCCAACAAGTAGAAATCGATCCAGAAATGCTTGGTCAGATTTTTGAAAATTTCTTAGCAGAGATAAGTGATGCCACAGGAGATCAAGCAAGAAAATTAAAAGGCGCTTTTTATACCCCAAGGGAAATAGTGGATAAAATGTGCAGGAATTCACTTTACTCATATCTGCAACAATTTATTGAGCAAGACGAGTTTAGAGATCAGAGACTTCAACAATTAATTTTCGGTTCAGAGAAAAATTTTAAAGATCAAGATCAAAATTGGCGAAGAGATTGGAAACCATACAAGGAAAGAATTATTAATTTGCTGGATAACATCAAAATTCTTGATCCTGCGTGCGGATCTGGAGCATTTCCAATTGGAATGATGCAATTATTACTTTCAACATATGAGAGGCTAGAAGCAAGATTTGACGTTTATAAATCGAAACTTACTATTTTAAAAAACAATATTTATGGAGTAGATATTGAACCAATGGCGGTCGAAATATCTAGACTGAGAGCCTGGTTGTCACTAATAGTAGATGAATCAAAAAAGGAATCGAATGTATCACCACTACCCAACCTTGAATTCAAATTTGTGTGTGCCAATTCACTTGTTCATCTTAATAAATCAGTTCAAAATTTATTTGACCAAACAGATGAGGTAGAAGATGAAATTCAAAAACTGAGAACGCATTTCTTTTTAACAGAAAATGCTAATGAGAAACTTCAAATTAAAACTAATTTTAACAATTTAATCTCAAAAGAAATCAAAGTAACATCTGCAGAGGAGAGAAAAAACCAAATATTGTCATTTCAACCATTTAATTTTGAGAGTCAGGCTAGTTTTTTTGATTCCAAATACATGTTTGGAGTAGATTCATTTGATATAATAATTGGTAATCCACCTTATGTGAGGCACCAAAAGTTAAAGTATAAAAAGAATTTAAATCATTATCATATTTTTGAATCCACTGCAGATTTGTCAACTTACTTTTTTGAATTTGCTTTGCTTAATCTGAAAAATCAGGGAATTTATTGTCTTATTGTTACAAATAAGTTTTTTAGAGCACTTTATGGTCAAAGAGTTCGACATTATTTAGCAAGTTCAAGTTCTATCAATTACATCATTGATTTTGAAGGTGAACAAAATTTTCTAGCCTCGGTAGATACCGCTATTGTTGAAGGAATCAAGGTAAAACCAGATAAAAACCATAATGTTTTAGTACAGCAAATCCAGTCTAAGCAAAATAGGAATTTTCTCCAAAGTGATTTGAAGCAGAATAATTGGAATTTCATTAACAATGATGAAAAACTATTTTTTTCAAAATTGGAGTCTGATTCTATAAAATTGATTAATTTTACAGAGGGAATTTATTATGGAATTTTAACAGGATTTAAAGATGCATTTGTTCTAGATGAAGCAACAAAAAATGATTTGATTAAAAAAGATAAAAAAAATAAAAATATTATTTTTCCTTTGATAGAAGGCAAAGATATTGAAAAATACAAATATACGCAACGAGAAAATTATTTATTGGTGACAAAAAATGGGATCAATGTTGAGAAAGATTATCCAACTATTGCGGAATTTCTAATTGAAAAAAATAGAGTATATGAAAATAAAGTTAAAACTCGTGGTGAACAAGGTGAGACATGGATGAATCTCCGTTCCTGTACTTATTATTCAAGTATTGAATCTGTAAAAATAGTATGGAGTGATATTGCTAAGACCAATCAATTTTGCAGAGTTAATAAAGAAACTTATTTATTAGATACTGCGTTTATGCTTGTACCAAGTAAAAATTCTGATATTGAAATCTTACTAGGAATTCTTAATTCAAAATTAATTCTTGCTTATATGAAAAAACATGCTAATTTAATGGGTCTAAATACAATTAGATGGAAGAAACATGTAGTTAGAAATTTACCTATTCCAAATTTGAAGGAGTCAGATCCTTTGGTTTTATCTAAACTTAAAGAGTTAGTTTTACTTCGAGAGAAGTCTTTGAAAAATGATTTTTTAGAGATAGAGTCAAAAATTGACGAACTTATATATAAATTATATAACTTAAGCGATTCTGATATTTCTGTTATTGAATCTATTTTGTTAGATGAGCAAGATTATGTAGGAACAAATTAGTTTGAGGTTTTGAAAAATTAAAAAATAGATTAATTGAAAATTATTTATTTCTGGTATCATTTACTTCAAAATTTCTGAATTTTTTGCATTAAAATATGAATCAGCATTCACTTATCTTCTCGTAAATAATTAGTTCGCACATTTCTAAAACATTAAGAATTTATATATAAATAACTTTAGTCCCCACTTACATCTAATATCCATTTTCTTATATCAATTAATTGATTTCTTATATCATCTTTTGATTTTCTAAAAACCCTTAAAAACTCATTTATAATAGATATGTAAGGAAGTTTTACAATTGAATATTAATGAAGATTTATTAATAATTACCCCGATTTCTCCCTTGGAAGCCAAGGAACATATGAACCTTTATCGGGAGGGTAGAAATAAAATTGATGATTTTCTTGAATTAGGAGAATCTTTTCATCTATATACCTTTAAATATCATGCAAAATTATTATTAGATATGTATAAATCCCCATCTGATTACCCTGCATTTTCTATTAAATATGGCAAAGAATTAGTGGGAATGTTCATTTTTTCCCCTGGAAAATATATTGGGGGAGTCCAAATGGTTTATTACATTAGACCAAAATTTCAGGGTAGAGGAATTGCCTCGTTTGCTTTAAAGCATCTTTCAAATATTGCTTTTTATAACCTTAAATATCTTCACATTGAATTACATATTGATGTGGACAATACTGCGAGCAAGAAAGTTGCTGAAAAATCAGGATTTGTAAGTTCATTTGACTATCAAGGTGAACTTATTGGCACTAAAGGATCTGGAAACTTTGAAATCTACACATTAATTAATCATTTGTCTAGCGAGTATGTGAGACAGATTCCAAGAGAAAACTGGATGAAAAATGAAACATGGAAACCAGGAGCAAACTTTAGAACCAGAAGAAATCTGCATCATAATAGAGCAAGAAGAAGACTTTCTAAAACTTAATTTTTATCATTTTCCAAAATAATCTATATATTCCATTACTCCCATGCTTGGTATTGAATTGTTACTTATTGAGTATTTTGGTAAATATTCATATTTTCTTTTATTTACATCAATTTTGTTTGTATTTATGTATTCCCAAATTGATGCAGTTAGAAAGTTCCATCTTTCTAATTCAGGTATGTTTAGTATCTTTGATTTTTGGATTGATGATTTTGATCTAAATAAGTATTCTTCTTCTGGGATATAGCGAGCATAGTTATGTATATATTCTGCTGTGCCTTTTTGGAATATCATGGTTTCATGAAAAACTTTTAAGTGATGTTTATTGGTTTTTCTTAGTAGTTCTAGATGGTCATAGTGCAGTGTAGGGGTTTCTAACCCAATTTGTTCTAAAGTCCTTGGAATGGATTGTTCTAGGGCAAATTTGAAGGCTGTGTGAAAGCCTTTGTTAATGTATAAGAATCCTTTTTGGTCTTTTTTCCACTCTTTATAAATATTTGTTCTAGTTTTATTTAATGTCTCATTTGTCAGGTCGTCAATATTATTAATTAATATTTTGTGTAATTTTTCAATGGTTTCAGTGTCCCTTGGTGGAAGTGGGGTCTTACTTTGTTTACAAATTTTATCTAAATGTTCATATATATTATCTATAAAATATCTAGGATTGATAATTTCTATTGATTTCATCTAAAAACTTATGGTATAATTATATAAGGGTTTTATGTGAATTATCTCTAAAAGATAAAAACAAAGATTAACAAGTAATAGAAATACATAAATATAAGAAAATAATAAATAATCAGATGAGTAATGAACAGAATTAAACATGTTCTTTACCTGATTCAGTCCAGTCGTTAAAAACTTCATCCCTAGCAGTTGTGGACCAATGAGTAAATTCTTCATCAGTTAAATATTTCAAATCAAAAATGGCTTTTTTTAGATCTTTTTCAAAATTGGGCCCAAAATACTGGGATTCATATTCTAGGTTTAATAATTTTGCTTCTAAATGGGCTATTTGGGCTTCTTTTGTAGGCTTTAATCCATCAAAACATATTCGTAAATTCATTAAAAACTCTTTTCTAATACCTCCTTTTGCTTGATTGCAAGTGCTTGGAAATTATTTTTAGCATTCTAGTATAGCAAATATTGTACAAAGGGTCAATAGTTTTATTGTTGAAATATTTAATCTAATATAAATCCTAATATTATTTAATATTATCTTTAATTATTATTTTTCAAGGGCTAAGTTTTTACCCTCAGCCCCTGAACATTTTTTTAGGCTTTGAAAGCCTGATTAACTAAATCATCCAAATCAGTAGATGTTATTTGGGCATAAACTTGCAAAGTTGTGTCAAGCCTTGCATGTCTTAATTGTCTTCTGACTAGTTCTGGATTACTTGTTGATTTGACTAAATGAGTGGCATACCAATGTCTCAAAAGGTGAGGAGTGACTTTTACTCCTGTTTTTTTCGATAACTTGAAACAATGATTTGTAAGTCTTAATGATGGTTTTCCTTCTGGCCACCATTCCTTGTCATCCATATTTTTGATGAATTCACCCAACCAATCAGGCACTACAACTGATCCAACTGTTTTTGCAGGTTGCATGACTCCTTTCTGTGAAATTTGTCTTTGGATTATTAGACGATTTCCCTTCAAATCAGAAGGTCTAATGGCACAAGCCTCACCAACTCTTAATCCTGCATACATGCATAAATACAAAATTTTCCACCAACGGCTTTGTTCAACTGCCCAACGAAGAGTTTCTTCATCAGGCAAGATCCAATGTTTTGGCAGGGTATTGGTAATAGGTAATAACTTGAATCCTGGTTGCTCATTCAAAACTGCTCGCAGAACTATTGAATGAGTTCTTCTAGTGTTGTGGTTTGGAATTTTTTGGATTCTTGCAAATGCATCATCTATAGAAAAATCTTGGATCTCTAAATCCATTAATCCAAGAACCCTAAATGTTCTTCTATATGTGTCCTTCGTTGAAAGGCGAAGGGGTTTAGAAGATAAATAGTTTTCTAAATGTTCTGATAACTTCATATTTGTTCCTTTTCTTTTTGGAACTAAATAGAAGAAAATAATCTTTATAAAGCATTTGACACATATTTTGCATATTTGGCGATACTAAAAAACCAAATATTTGTCCCATACTGACCATATAAATTTATTGGCCATGTAATGGCCATAAAGTGGTCGATAGAGGACTCGAACCTCCGACCTCATCCATGTCAAGGATGCGCTCTAACCAACTGAGCTAACCGACCGTAACTATTCAGTTTTATTTTCTTGAGGTGGAGACGGGATTTGAACCCGTGTACGCGGCTTTGCAGGCCGCTGCCTCGCCTCTCGGCCACTCCACCAATTAAGAAATTTAAAATAAAATATTTTAAATTTCCGAGCGGACGAC
>Ga0169931_10011971_pt1 | contig 12112 bp, 9 predicted proteins | sample Kivu_15m_20L_FD_129675 | JGI IMG/M metagenome (GOLD analysis project Ga0169931, IMG submission 129675) | Freshwater microbial communities from Lake Kivu, Western Province, Rwanda to study Microbial Dark Matter (Phase II) - Kivu_15m_20L... | ecosystem: Environmental > Aquatic > Freshwater > Lake ...
AGTCCGCGGTCGGCCGCGCCGGGCAGTCCGCGGTCGGCCGCGCCGGGCAGTCCGCGGTCGGCCGCGCCGGGCAGTCCGCGGTCGGCCGCGCCGGGCAGAGAGCCGTTGGCCGCCGGTCGCGCGTCGCGGGCGGGCGGCGGAGGCTGCGGGCCGCGAGGGCCGATTCCCAAGAGGGGCGGGCGTCAGGCGACGGCCGGGCGGCCGATGCTGTAGTACTTGTAGCCGCGTCGTCGCATCCGTTCCGGCTCGTAGAGGTTGCGGCCGTCGAAGATCAGCGGCGTGCCCATCAGCTGGTACATCTCCGCGAAGTCGGGCGAGTGGTAATCTTTCCACTCGGTCATGATCGCCAGCGCATCGACGCCTTCCACGGCGTCCATCGGCCGTTCGCAGTACTCGAGCTTCCCGCCGTACAGTGCGCGGACGTTTTGCAGGGCTTCAGGATCGTGGACGCGAACCCGCGCCCCTTGCGACAGCAGCCAATCGATCAGCACCAGCGCCGGCGCTTCGCGAATGTCGTCGGTCCGCGGCTTGAAGGCCAGCCCCCAGACGGCGAACGTTTTTCCGGCGAGCGCTTCGGAGAAATGGCCGGCCACCTTGTCGATCATGATCCGCTTTTGATTCTCGTTCACGGCGTCGACCGCCCGCAGCATCCGCGGATCGACCTGGTGCTGCACGGCCATGGCCTCCAGCGCACGGACGTCTTTGGGAAAGCAGCTGCCGCCGTAGCCGACGCCAGGAAACAGAAAAGCGAACCCGATACGGCTGTCGTGGCCGATGCCCCGCCGGACGTCGTTGATGTCGCCCCCCATCCGCTCGCAGAGGTTGGCCATCTCGTTGATGAAGCTGATTTTCGTCGAAAGCAGCGCGTTGGCGACGTATTTGGTCATCCCCGCGCTTTCGGGCGACATGGCCAGGAACGGCTTTTCCGTCCGCAGGAACGGCGCGTACAGCTGGTGCAGCGCATCGGCGACTTCCGGGCGACGGACGCCCACCACGACCCGATCGGGCTTGGTGAAATCCTCGATCGCCGCCCCCTCCTTGAGGAACTCCGGATTGCTGGCGACGTCGCACTCGCGGCCGGTGAGTTCCTTAAGCAGGGCGAAAATCCGCGCGTTGGTGCCGACCGGAACCGTGCTCTTGGTGACCACGATCGCGTCGGGCCGGAGGTGCGGGGCGATCGCGCGGACGACGTTCCACAACGCGGAAAGATTGGCCGAACCGTCCTGGCTCTGCGGCGTGCCCACGGCCAGATAGATCATCTCGGCCGATCGCACCGCTCCCGGGAGGTCGGTCGTGAAGGTCAGCCGCTCCGCTTCGCGGTTGCGGTCCACCATCTCCGCCAAGCCCGGCTCGTAGATGGGCACGACGCCTTGATTCAGGCCGGCGATTTTCGCCGCATCGATGTCGATGCAGGTCACTTCGTTGCCGCTGTCGGCAAAGCAGGTGCCGGTCACCAAGCCCACGTACCCCGTCCCGACGACTGCTAATTTCATGGTTTCTCTGCTCTGCGGCCCGTAAGGCCGTAAGGCTTGTCGGCCCCAAGTCCGGCGCCGAGTCCCGCACGCCGGCCGACGGTCTGTCGGGCGTCGGACGCCGCGCGCGGGCCGCCGCGCGCGGGCCGTTGCAGGGATCGGCGCGGCGCCGCCGCGGCGCTGCCTGGCCGGTTCCCGAAGCTGCCAAAACAGCCAGAATAGTCCGATTTCGTCCCCTGCCAAGAGAGATTCCCGGCAGCGGTTCGGCCGAGGGGATCGGGGGGCGGGCGGCGGCCGGCTCCTGGCGCACGGGCCGTCGCCCTCGATCCTTGCGCCGCGAACGAACCCCCTCCGCCGCTGTTCACGGCGAAAATCGCCGGAGGCGAACGGCGAGCGGCGGCTCAGGGACGGCGCAACGATCAACAGGACGGCGGCGCGCCGTAGAAGGCGGCCGTCGGGAGTCCGGTGCGTTGGCGCACGAGTTCGGCCAACGCGTCGACTTCGGCGTCGGTCAGCGGCTGGACGAACGATTCGGCCGGCTTGCGAGCCACCGTGTAGATCTGGACGAGCTTCAACGTTCCGCCGCCAGCGACGATGTCCCGCAGCCGCTCGCAGAACGCCTCGCATTCGCTGCGGTCGGGAGGGACGCCATGCACCCGCATGAACAGCGCCTGGATCACCAGGGGCCGCACGCGGGCCGCCGCGGCGATGTTGGCGAGGATCCGGGCGAAAGGAATCGTCGTGCGGTCGATCAGCCGGAAATATTCGGCGGTCCCCGCATCGAGCTTGGCCCAGACCTCGCCCTGGGAGGCGTCGAGCAGGGCCAGCCCGCGCTGCACGTGCGGCCGATCGAACAGGCTCGCGTTGGTGATCAGCACCAGCTTCACGTCGTCCAGGCCGCGGCGTTTCTTGACGGCGGCGCAGGCGGCGATGATCTCGTCGAAGTTGCGGTAGGAAGTCGGTTCGCCGTCGCCCGAGAAGGCGATGTCGTTCAGTCGCCGCTGAGCGGGGGGCGTGGCGGCGAACTCCGGCGTTTCGAACGCCGCGCCGCTGGCGACGAATTCGAGCATCGCGTCCAGCTCGGCCAGCAGCTGCGGCAGCTCGACGAATTGGACCTCGGCGGCGGCGGTTCGATCGACCTGGCAGTAGATGCAGTCGAAATTGCAAACCTTGTCGGGGTTCAGATTGACGCCGATCGAGACGCCCCCGCTGCGGCGACTCACCACCGGGTAGACGAAGCGGTTCGTGCGAAACGACCGCCCGTGCTGGGTATGGAGAATGTGCGTCGGGTTGCTCATGGCCCCATTGTACGAACCGCGACGGCCGAAAAGAACCGGCCAGTCCCGCGTCGCAGGGTCCCGGGCGGCCCTCAGATCGTCGACCGGGGAGCCGGTCAGGCGCTTTCGCGGCGGGCGTCGAGATGGGCCAGCCGCTGGAAGAGCGGGCAACGGCGGGACAGCGCTTCGTAGGAGCCGACGTCGACGATCCGGCCGTGGTCCATGACGACGATCCGATCGGCCAGCGACAAGGTGCTCGGACGGTGCGTGATCAGCAGCGTCGTCCGGCCGCGGACGAAGTCGGCCAGCACCTCGTGGATCAGTCGCTCGCTCTCGACGTCGATCTGGCTGGTGGCCTCGTCGAGGATGAGGATTTCGGGGTCGCGCAAAATGGCCCGGGCCAACGCAACCCGCTGCCGCTGTCCGCCGGAGAGCCGATTGCCTCCGGGGCCGACGATCGTCGCGTAGCCGGCGGCCAGCTTTTCGCGGATGAAGCGGTCGGCGTGCGCGCGGCGGGCCGCTTCTTCGATCTCGGCCTGGGTCGCCTCGGGCCGCCCGTATCGGATATTCTCGGCGACGGTGTCGTTCATCAGCAGCGACTCCTGCGTGACCATGCCGATGCGGCCGCGCAAGTCGCGGCGATGGATGTCCCGCAGGTCGACGCCGCACATGCGGACGCAGCCGCCGTCGGGGTCGTAGAATCGGGGAATCAGGTTGATCAGCGTGCTCTTGCCGCAGCCGTTGGGGCCGACGATGGCCATCGTCTCGCCGGGCTCGATCCGCAGGTCGATGCCCCGCAGCACCGGTTCCGCCGGGCGGTAGGAAAAGGTCACCTTCTGCAGCTCGATGGGTCCCATCAGCGAGGCCAGCGGCACGGGCGACGCGGGATCGACGATGCGCGACTCGCGGTCCATCAGTTCGTAGAGCCGATCGGCCGCGGCGGCTCCCCGCTGGATGCCGTTGAAGACGCTCGACAGGCGGCGGAGCGGGTCGCTCGCTCCCGCCAGAAAACCGTAGAACAGGGTCAGCCAACCGTGCGTGAGCGGGTCGTTGCTGATCCGCACGCCGAACAAATGCGTCTGCTGATTGAGCACCAGATAGCCGCCGGCCAGCACGGCGGCGATGATCATCGCGATGCCCATCGACTCGGTCAGCGGGCTCACCAGCGCGTCGTAGAAGGCGATGCGCATCGAGCGCTGGTAGAACTGCTTGGAGGTGAAATGGAACCGACTGCGTTCGCGCGATTCGCGGCCGAACGCCTTGATGATTTTGATGCCGCTGATCGTCTCCTCGAGCCGCTCGAAGACCTGGCTCAGCTCCTCCAGCGCGCGGCGATTGGCCCGCTTCAGGGCCTTCGCCAGCCAGTGGATCGTGTAGCCGGCCAACGGCGCGAAGATCATCGTCAGCAGCAACAGTCGCCAGCAGACCCAGCCGGCCCCCGCAAAGCACCCGATCATCTTCAGCGGTTCGCGAACCGCCATCCCCAGCACGTTCGTCACGCCGGCGGCGGCCACGCCCACGTCGCTGGTGAAGCGATTGAGAAGGTCTCCCGGACTCGTCTCGGAAAAGGTTCCCAGGTCGAGCCGCATCGTGCGGCGGTAGAATTCCTTCCGCAACTCGAAATCCATCGCGGTGCCGATCCGCGCCGTCAGATAGGCTCCCCCGACGCGGAACAGGCTCTTCAGCACCGTGCCTACCAGCAGCAGCAGACAGACCGTCAGCAACGTGCGGAAGGCGGTCGTGGGGAGCCACCGGTCGGCCCAGGGCTGCAGCATCTCCAACCGGGCCAGTTCCATGCTCCGCCGGGCCTGCTGCTCCAACAGCGCCGCCAACTCCCGCTGCCGGGAGACGTCGGTCGCCGCGACCTGCGCGGCGTCGCGGCTGGCGTCGATCCGCGTCTGCAGCCGCGCAATCTCCTCGCGCGACGCGGCCACCCGCTCGTCGAGGAACTGCGGGATCGATTTGCCCGCCATCACCACGTCGACGATCGGGTAGATCGCCGAAATGTTCCCGACCCACAGCAAGGCGACCACCAGCGAACACGCCAGCGACGCGGCGAAGGTGACGCGATACCGCAACGCCATCCGCAGCAGCCGGCCAAAATTGCTCATCGCGACTCGCTTTCCATCGAAGCCCACGGCCGCGGCAGCAAACGGCCCAATCGGCAAAGACGCCGCCAGCGGTGCTAGCATGGCCTCCTCGAGACCCCCCGCCGCGCGGCGTTGTAGCACATCCCCAGGAAGCCACCAAGACGACTCGCGCCCCCTGCCCCGCCCCCTTTTGCTGGACTTTGGGGGTTCTGCCGCCGATACCACTTTTGCGGGATGCAGCGCGAGGCGCTTGCCACCGAAGGCATGCTGCGCCCCTCCGGCCAGCCGCCGAGGTCGCTTGCGGCCATCGGTCCGCAAGCCGTGGATGGGCCGCCGCTGCGCCGCGTCGCGGTCGCTCGCACGTCCGCGCGCCGCCGTACGCTGGAGCGTGGGCGGCGTCTTCCAACAGGGGGGGATACAGGATGAGATCATGCATGGCATGGGCGTGTCTGGCGTGCCTGGCGGCAACCGGATGCGCCCAATCGGGGCTGTTGTCTCAAGGCAAATGGGGGACGGGCGAGCCCGTCCATGTAACGCGCTCCCGGTCGGCGCCGCGTCCCGAGATCGTCCGCGCGGCCGGTTCGCCCGCGACGGGAGGGGCCGTCGTGCCGGCCAGCGCCCGACTGGCTAACTTGCGGTCCCGCGCCGCACAGCCCCTCGAGAACGACGCACAGTGCGATCTGTGCAGTGGCGACGGCGGCGACGTCGCCTGCGGCGAGGGCTGCGACGCGGGAACGGCGGGCGGCGGTTGCGGTCCCCACGGTTGTGCTCTCGGCGGCGCCGGCGGAGGGCTCCGCGGCGGACACGCGGGCGGCTGCGGTCCCGGCTGTCTTGGAGCGGGTTGCGGACGATGCCGCATGCTCGCCTGCATGATCGCCGGCGGCGGCTGCTGCGGACCCCACGGCCCGGGAGGCATCTGTCCCCATCGGGGAGGCTATCCCGAGCAAACGAGCTTCAACCAGGGGCCGGCGGTGGGCCAGGTGGCGTACCCCTACTACACGGTTCGGGGCCCGCGCGATTTTCTGCGGAACAATCCGCCCACGATCGGACCGTATTGAGCTGCGGCGGCAGTCGACGGCACGACGCCGTCGATCGGTCGCCGTCGGTCGGGTTGCCACGGAGTCGTAGCGCGGCGAGCAGGGAAGCCAGCCGAATCAGCCGTCGGGCGCGCAGGGAAGCGGGCCGGCGGCTTTTTTTTGCGCTGCTCGGGCGGCGCGGCTCGACCGGCGCTGCGCGGAAGGGCCCGCGCGAGGTCACGCGGCAGCCGGGAGACGACGGACGATGAGACTGATGTTTTGACCGCCGAACCCGAAGCTGTTGGAGAGGGCGGCCTGGCAAGCGGCCTCGCGCGGCCGGTTGGGGATGTAGTCCAGGTCGCAGTCGGGGTCGGGCGTCTCGTAATTGATCGTGGGCGGCAGGATTTGATCCCGCATCGCCAGCAGGCAAATGATCAATTCGGTCGCTCCGGCGGCGGCAATCAGATGCCCTGTCATGCTTTTGGTGCTGGAGACGGGGACGCGGTTGGCATGGTCGCCCAAGGCCTTGCGGATGGCCAGCGATTCGACCCGGTCGTTCACCGCCGTGCTGGTGCCGTGGGCGTTGATGTAGTCGATCTGATCGGGGCGGATTCCCGCGTCGTCGAGGGCCATGGCGATGCAGGAGGCGGCGCCGCGGCCTTCGGGATGGGTGTCGGTGATGCGGTAGGCGTCGGCCGTGGTGCCGTATCCGGCCAGTTCGCCGTAGATGCGGGCGTTGCGTCGACGGGCGTGTTCGAGTTCCTCGAGGATGATCATGGCTCCCCCCTCGCCGAGGACGAAACCGTCGCGGTTGAGGTCGAACGGGCGGGAGGCGCGTTCCGGCTCGTCATTCCGCTCGCTGAGGGCCGTGAGCAGGTTGAAGCCCGTGACCCCGAACGGGTGGATCATGCTGTGGGCTCCGCCGGCGATCATCGCGTCGGCTTCTCCGCGGCGGATGATCTCCGCGGCCTCCCCCACGGCCTGGCTGCTGGCCGCGCAGGCGGTGAGGCAGTTGGCGTTGGGGCCCTGGGCGTCGAACATCCCGGCGACGTAGCCGGAGGGCATGTTCGGCTCCTGCTCGAGCTCCGCCTTGGGGTTGAGGATCTGCAGGCCGGCCTGCACGAAGTCGCGGAGAAAAAACTCGCCGTGGGCGGTGGCGGCCGTCATCATCCGTCCGAACCGCATGAAGTCCTGCTGGCCCTCGCCGGCGCCCAGGTAGACGCCCCACCGTTCGGGTTCGACGCTGCCGAGAATGCCCGCGTCGACGACGGCCTGTTGCGCCGCGCCGACCGCGAACCGCGAGTGCCGGCTGCGTTGCTCCCACGCGGCGGGATCTTCGCCTTGCTCGGCGATCGACCAATTCCGCACTTCCGCGGAGATCTTCGTCGGGAAGTTGCTGGCGTCGAACAGCGTGGTGCGTCCGACGCCGCTCTTGCAGGCGAGCAGGTTCCTCCAGAGGCTCTCCGGATCGTTGCCCAGCGGGGTAATGCAGCCGATTCCCGTCACCACCACGCGACGTCGCATCGGAAGAGCTCCTCGTCAACGGGAAAACTCGCCGCTCGCCCGAGGCGTTGGGAGAGCGGGGACCGCACCGACCACGACGCCCGCCGAGCCGAGCGGCCAAGGATGTCAGGCCCCGGAGATCGTCCTCTCAAGAGGTTGCCGCAGTCGGGGTCAACGGGGGTTCGGTCAGGGGGTAGTCGCCCGGCTGCAGCCGTCGCCCCTGGGCGTCCACGCCGACGTCGAAGACGCGCACCAGTTCGAGCCAATGCCGCAGATCGCGCGGGCGGAACAATTGGCTCCCCAAACGCTGTTGCAAATCGTCCCCCAGACGGGCAAACAGCAGTTGGACCTCGCCGTGCAAACGATCTCCGCGGTGGGCGGTGGCCGAGATCTGCGCGCTGTCGGTGCGCAGCCAGTCGATGCGGACCCGGTAGGTCAGCGATTCCCCCGGGCGCACGTAACCGGAAAACCGCGCCTTGGAGAGCTTGGCCAGGACGACCAGTTCGCGGAAGCCGTAATGTTCGCTGACCAGCAGACCTCCGGCCTGGGCGATGCCCTCGGTCACCAGCGCGTTGGGCATCAACGGATAGCCCAGGAAATGGTCGTGAAGATGCTCTTCCGCGAGGGAGACGCACTTCACGGCAGTCGCGTGGGAGCCGCTGACGAACTCGGTAAATCGATCGATCCAGAACCAACGCATGGCGGAACTCGGGGGGGTCAGACGCGCTGCAATTTATGGGCCACGAAATTGCACATGTCCTGTACGGTGAGTTGCTCGGCAAGATTCTGAATGACGGGATTCGCCTCGAAGTTGGCGAGATCCGCAAACGGCATCCGCTCGCGCAGCTTCGCCAGCCCCGCGGCGTTGACTTTTCCGTCCTGCACGTACTCGGAATTCGTGAGGATGTCTTCGGGGAGCAATTCGCCCCGCTCGATCTTGATGTCGAAGGCCTTCTCGAGCCGAAACACGATGTCGAGGAAATCGATCGACTCCGCATCCAGATCGCCGCGCAAGGTCGCCTCGGGAGTCACCTCGTCCTCCTCGACTCCCAGCGCCTCCATCAGCGCCTCGCGGACCTTTGCAAAAATCTCTTCTGGGGATGGCATGGTACTTCTCGTTGACCTCCGCTAGAGGATGCTCTTCAGGCCTGTCGGTTCGCGGAACCCGGCAACGCCGATCCGCACGTCGGTGAGGGGAAATCGCGTCGCGGCGCGATCGGCTGAATCGGTCGGGCAAATCGTCTGGCGACGACAGCGACGCTCGATTGGGGCCTCTCGCTCGGGGGCCTTTCGGTCGGGATCCTTAGGTCTCTGACGGTGCGAGCACGGGCGCCGAGGCGCCGCGCAACGCGTCCCGGGCCAGCATCGCCCCCAGCGACCGCTGCAACTCGATCATCTGCGCGTCCAGGTCCGCCCGCTCGGGATCCTCGTCGGCAAGATTGGCGCACCGTAAGGCCAGTCGCCCGCTCACGCTCACCTGCCCGTCGACCTCGCCCTGGAACTTGAACCGAATCAGGCTTCCCTCGCGCTCCGTCTGTTCGACGGTCATCGCCAGCATGCGGCCCGGAGTCACGAAATCCGTGAACTTCACCGACCGCGCCTCTTCCAGATAGACCAGGCTGTGCGCGTAGTCCTCGCTCAAGCGGACGAGCCAGGCAGCCGATTGCGTCGCACATTCGACCATGAATACCCCCGGCAAGACGGGGAACGCCGGAAAATGGTCGGCCAGGTACTCCTCGGCCAGCGACACGCACTTGACGGAAGTCAGTCGCTTGCCCGGCTCGAAAACGCTGATTCGGTCCAGCAGACAAAAACGCATCGACTCCCCCTCGCAGAAGGCGTGCTGCGGCGCATCGCGACCGGACGGTCCCCCCCAGGCGACGCCAAAGCGGGAAATTGCGGCGAATTGGGCGAACTGGCCGAAGTTGCGAACCCGCGATTATAGCGACGCCCCCCTGCACTCACAACGCCAGCACCGCCCAGCTCACGGACCGTCGTCACCTCCCGCCGGGCGTCGCGTCTCGCCCTCTCCAAGAGGGGGTCTTTCCGACTCCAGTTCGGCCAGCCGCTGCCGCGCCAAGGCGATGCCGTCGGCCAACTCCGGCCGCGGGCCGTAGAGGGCCACCAGCGTCTGGAGAAGCTCGGCGGCTGTGCGGGGATCCCCTTGCTGCCGCCAGTCGTCGGCTCGTCGGAGTTGGTGCTCGATGAAGCGTTCGCCGTCGGTCTGTTCGTCGATTTGTCGCCGAATCCGCTCGGTCCCCTCCAGGGCGAGTCGCCGCAGGGCCTGCTCGTCGAGGTCTTGGCTCGGCTCGAGGGCGTCGGCCAGGGCGGCGTACTGCTGCCAGGCCGACAGCAGGTCGCCGGTCCGTTCTTCGTACCACGCCTGGGCGCACCGCCGTTGGGCCTCGCTCTCCGGCAGTCGACCGAAGCGGTCGAGGTTTTTCAGCTTCTCGCGCATGCGGTGGACGGCGTAGCGTTGTTGGAAGGCGGCGATTTCGGCCGCATGCCTCGTGTCGGGAAAGCGGTCCAGCAATTCGTCGAGGTACTGGCTCTGGGCGCGCCGCCAGTCGGCGGGTTTGTCGGAGGCCATGAGCGGTCGGGCACGGTCGATCAAGCGGTCTTCGGAGGCTGGTCGGAGGGCCCAGGCCGCGGTCGCCGCGAGGCCGATCAGGCATGCCGCCAGAAACCACGCGCGCTCGTAGAAAGGGCTGGCAGGCCGCGGTTCGCGAGTCCGATGCGTTTTGCGGAGAGCGTGGATCGCGGCGCGATCCCGATCGATGGCCAGTCGGCCCCGGCGTCCCGACCAGGCGTGCTGCACGGTTCCCATGCCGTGCGCAACCTTGTGCCGCGCGTCGGCCAGGGCCTGCCGCAGCGCCTCGGCCGATCCCCAGCGTTCGCGACGGTCGCACTCCAGCAGCCGTGCCACAAGGACGTCGAGCCACACCGGCGTGTCAAGCGCGATCGACGACGCTCGCGGAGCGGCAGCCGCGCGGCGTGCCCGGATCAAGTCGGCCGGCGCGTCGGCGGCCCACGGCGGCCGTCCCGTCAGGCACTCGAACAGCACGACTCCCAGGCTGAACAGATCGCACGCGGGGGCTGCCGCGGAGGCTTTTCCGCGGAACGCCTCGGGGGCCAGATAGTGCGCCGTCGACATGGCAACTTGCAAGCCGAGCACAGCGTCGCGATCCGCCCAGACGCAGTCGAACCCGACGAGTTTGACGTGGTCGTCGGCCGTCAGCAGGATCTGCTCGGGAGTCAACCGGCGGTGGACGACTCCCTGCTCGTGGGCGTGCACCAGAGCCTCGCACGCCTGCTCCGCCAGCGGCGCCGCGGCTTCCCAGCCCAGCCGGCCCAGGCGATCGAGGCGCTGCCGCAGAGTCTCTCCTTCCACCAACTCCAGGGCCAGGTAGGGTCGGCCCCGCTCGACGCCGAGCCCGTAGACGCGGGCGATTCCGGGATGGTGCAAGCGGGTCAGGCGGTCGGCGTCCTCGCGTAGTCCGCGGGGGGCGAGGGGGGGAGCGAGCAAGGCCGGGTCGAGCAGTTTCACGGCGGCGGCGGTTCCGCGCTGCACATGGACGGCGCGGAGAACGCGCCGCCGCGGATCGCCGCCGAGCGCCTCTTCGAGCGCGAAGGGACCGATGCGCGACAGCTCGTCGCGTTGGGGAGAAGGCATGGACGCAGGCCGAAGCGAACCGTCGCGGGCGAGGCTGGCCTGATCGGCGCCGCGGACGGTCAAAAAGCCCCTGAGCTTCCATCGTAGCTGCCCGGCGGGCAGCCGCCAATCGGTCAACCCCGGACGGGTTCGACCAGGCCGCCGATCCCAGCGAGCGGCCGGGCGTCGCCGCTGGCCAGCACGCCGCCAATCGCCCGACCGAACGACTCCCGCAACTCGCGGCTGGTCCGGCCGACGTATTGGGCCGGAACGCCGGGTGCGGGGGCGGGCCAGGGGACGGCGTCGGGGTGCTGCGCGCCGTAGAGCAGGGAGACTTCGTCGTACGGACCGAAGTCCGCCACGGCCGACTGGGGCAGAAACGCGTACTCGACGCTGTCGTGGTGGGGCGTCAGCACGGCCAGCAACTGGACGAACTTGCGCCGCCAGAATTCGGGCCGTCCGGCCGGCAGCGGAGCGAACTCCGGGTTGCCGCCGATGCGCACGCTGCGGCCGGCCTCGTGGGCGAGTTGCACCAGAATGTCGCTCACGTTCTGGAACCGGCCCCCCTCGACGACCGCGTAGCCTCGCATGGCCACGTCCACGCCCTGCAGGTAGCCCGACACCTGCAGATTGCGGTAGGTGGCGTTGCGGGTGCCGGAATTCGCGGAAACGCCGATGATCGGCAGGCTGGCGCGGTTCCAGGCGTGGGCGACCGTCACGTTCTCCAGGGCGATGTTTTCCGTGTAGGGGAGCGCGACGCCGGTTTCGTTGTTCCAGAACTGCGCATTGGCGATGCGGCTGGACACCGCGAACGGCGTGTTTCGCAGGTGGTAGCGCACCGTCAGTCCCGTATTGCACGCGTAGGCCCGGTTGCCGTCGAAGGCCGCGATGGGCACGAAATCGACCGGGACCGCCGCGTCGCCCCCCAGCACGTCGCGGTACTCCGGGATGACGTTGGCCGCGGAAAATTCGACCACGAAGGTAGCGGTGCGGAATCCGCGGGTGTAGTAGCTGAAGCCGCTCCCCTGGTTGCCGGCGGCGATATTGCCCAGCACCCGGACGCCCGCTCCCTGGAACCAGAAGCCGTCGCCTCGATGGCCGA
>Ga0169931_10011972_pt1 | contig 12111 bp, 11 predicted proteins | sample Kivu_15m_20L_FD_129675 | JGI IMG/M metagenome (GOLD analysis project Ga0169931, IMG submission 129675) | Freshwater microbial communities from Lake Kivu, Western Province, Rwanda to study Microbial Dark Matter (Phase II) - Kivu_15m_20L... | ecosystem: Environmental > Aquatic > Freshwater > Lake...
CCATGGTCTTTCAAGAGCCGATGACGGCACTCAACCCTTTGCTCACGGTGGGACGTCAGGTGGGAGAGGTGCTCGAGACCCATGAGGGGCTCACCGTGGCCCAGGCCCAGGCCCGCGCCGTGGAGTTGCTCGATCGGGTGGGTCTCGATGATCCCGAGCGCCGTGCCCGCGCCTATCCCCATCAACTCTCGGGAGGTCAGCGACAGCGGGTATTGATCGCGATGGCACTCGCCTGTCGCCCAGCATTACTCATTGCGGATGAGCCCACCACGGCACTCGATGTCAGCCTGCGCCAACAGGTGCTTGACCTGCTGGCGGATCTGCAGCGCGAAGAGGGGATGGCAATTCTCTTGATCACCCACGACCTCCCCATGGTGCGCCGATTTGCCCAGCGCGTCTGTGTCATGCAGACCGGACGTGTGGTGGAGCAGGGGGTGGTGGAAGAGGTCTTTCGTAAGCCCACCCATCCGTATACCCAGCGGCTGATTCAGAGCCAGCCCAAGCTCATGGTCGGGCTGCCTGGAAAGCGCGATGTCCTGCTCGATGTGCGTCAGCTGCATAGTGAGTTTTTGCTTCCTACCGGGTGGTTTTATCAGCGGTCTTTCACCGCGGTCCACAAAGAGAGTTTTGTCGTTTCGCGCGGCGAAACGCTCGGGGTCGTTGGGGAATCGGGCTCGGGGAAGACCACACTCGGCATGTCCATCCTGCGTCTTGGCACAGCCCGGGTTACAGGCCACGTGAAGCTTGGGGATGCGGAGATTTTGGGCCTCTCGGGTCAGGCCCTGCGGGCGGCACGGCGAAGATTTCAGCCGGTATTCCAAGATCCCTATAGCGCGCTGTCTCCGCGACTCACGATTCGACAGATTCTTGAAGAGGGCTTGGTCTTGCATCATCCGCAGATGACGCGGCCGGAGCGGCTCGATCGGTGTCGTCAGATTCTTGATGAGGTGGGGCTCGCGCCAGAGAGCCTAGGCCGTTATCCGCATGAATTTTCGGGTGGCCAGCGGCAGCGTATTGCGATTGCCCGGGCGGTCATCGTGGAGCCCGAACTCATTGTGCTCGACGAGCCCACGAGCGCGCTCGATGTCTCTATTCAGCAGCAAATTCTGGAGTTACTGGTTCGGCTTCAAGAGCGCAAGAAGCTGACCTATGTCTTTATCTCGCACGACCTCGCCGTGATTCGTGCAATTGCCCATCGTTGCCTCGTGATGCAGAAGGGTAAGATTGTGGAGTTTGGGCCCACCCACCATATTCTGCGTGCCCCGCGTCACCCCTATACCCAGCAGCTGCTCGATGCAGCATTTCCCGAAGAGCGTCAGCAGGTGGCCGCGGCGATCGAGCAGGCCGATCGGGTCCCTGGTATCCTACGCGAGGGCCTTCAGCCATCCAGTCAGCCAGGGTAGGAGCGGCGGAAGTAGCACCGCCCCCAGAATGCCGTGGATGCCCATGCCGAGGCTCGAAAATGCGCCGGCCTGGGGGTGTACCGAGAATGCCCGCGAGGTACCGATGCCATGGGCGGCCACACCAATCGCAAAACCGCGCACGGTCCAGTCGCGAACTCGGAGCCCGTCTAAAACGTAGCGCGCCATAATGGCTCCGAGAATGCCTGTGGTGACTGCATAGATGGCTGTGAGTGTGGGCGAGATACCGGTGCCGTCCACAATCCCCATCGCAATCGGCGCCGTGACCGACTTGGCGAACATGGGTAACAGGAGTGCCGAGGGAACGTCTAAGAGCAGGCCAATGCCGATGGCGGAAACGATGGACACGGTTCCGCCCAGAGTCAGCGCAAGCAGGAGGGCAGTCACCCGGCCCCGCAGCATGGAGAGCCCTTTGGCAATGGGTATCGCCAGTGAGACCGTCGCGGTGCCAAGCAAGAAGTGGATGAACTGGGCCCCTTCGAAGTATTTTTCATAGGGAAGGTCGATCGCCACGAGCGTCCCCACCACAATAAGAATGGCGATAGCCACTGGGTTGGCCAGGGGAGACTTTCCAGTCTTCTCATAGGCGGCCAGTCCTAACTGGTAGGCCACCAGCGTCAGCACCAGGCTAAAAAGCGGGCTGCCGGAGAGATAGACCCAGATCTCTTGAAGGTCAGTCACGGCGGGATCGCTCACTCCAGTGCAAGACACCCGCTGTCACGCCGATGGCAATTGCCACGCTCACCAGGAGCGCGAGGCCAATCGCCAGTGCGTGATCTGCCAGTTGCGGGACAAAGATCACAACCCCCACAGCGGCAGGAACGAAGAGCAGCCCGAGATGCTGACTCAGGCCCTGAGACACCATCTCGAGATCGGTGTCCGTCTTCTTTCGAATCAGAATAAACAGCAGAAGGAATACCAGTCCTGCCACTGGGCCCGGAATGGGGAGTGAGAGCCCCTTTGAAACCAGTTCCCCTAGGCTTTGAAAGAGTAAAAGAATCACGAGGCCCCGAATCATCTGGGGAAAGTACCGAGGTTTCAGGCGCCCTGCAAGTGGTGGGTTTGGTACACTCGCAATGCGCGGATCGGTTTGCGCGTGGCGTACGTATGCGCACGACTGCTCTCACTGAGTTCAACTAGGAGACTCCATGAACCACTCTACAAAAGAAGTTTCAGAAGTAAAAAAGGCAGCAGACGCTGCCGATGCGTCGGTCTCCGGCCGTCGCAAGTTTTTTGGTAAAGCGGCTACGGCGGCTGTGGCTGCGCCGATTGCTGGATTCCCTATGGTCTCGGTGGCCCAGTCCCCGATCGTGTTGAAGATTCAGGGCTCCTGGGGTCCCAATGAGGTCTTCTCCGACATGGCCAAGCAGTACGTTGATCGTGTGAACGAGATGGCCGGTGGCCGTCTGCGTCTCGAGTATCTGCCCACGGGTGCGGTTGTGAAGACCTTTGAGATCATGGACGCCGTAAGCAAGGGCGTTCTTGATGGTGGTCACCACGTGTCGGGTTACTGGTACGGTAAGAACAAGAGTGCCTCTCTCTTTGGTACGGGCCCTGTGAGTGGCGCGACCCCCGAGATTGGCCTCACCTGGATTTACGCTGGCGGCGGCCAGCAGCTGTGGGACAAGCTCGTGGCCAAGCTTGGCCTGAACGTGGTGGGCTTCTTCTCCTTCCCCATGCCCTCGCAGCCCCTGGGCTGGTTTAAGAAGACGCCTCCGAAGAAGGCCGCTGACCTCAAGGGCTTTAAGTACCGCACGATTGGACTGGCTGCTGACATGCTGCAAGAAATGGGTATGGCCGTGGCGCAGCTGCCCGGTGGCGAGATCGTTCCTGCCATGCAGCGCGGCGTGATCGACGCGTTTGAGTTCAACAACCCCACGGCAGACATGCGTTTCGGCGCACAAGACGTGGCGAAGTTTTACTCCATGGGTTCGTTCCACCAGGCCCAAGAGTTCTTTGAAATCATTTTCAACAAAGACAAGTACAACGCACTGCCCGCCGACCTAAAGGCCATTCTGAAGTACGCTGCCGAAGCCGCTTCGCTGGCCTCTACCGCCCTGGCCCATGATCAGTACTCCAAGGATCTGCAGGAGCTCATCACCAAGCACAAGGTACAGGTCTCCCGTACGTCGGCGGACGTCTACAAAGGCCAGCTGGCTGCCTGGGATAAGGTTGTGCCCAAGCTTGAAAAAGAAGTTGATATGTTTAAAGAGGTCAACGATTCCTTTAAAGCCTGGTCACGCCGCGTAGGCTTCTACCACTTCACCAACGAAGCGGATTACAAGATGGCCTACGAGCACGTGCAGAAGGTCAAGCTTCCGCGTTAATTTTGTTCTGTCCTCCAGAGAGCTGCTGTGGTGTCCTACCCAGCAGCTCTTTTTATATGTTCTACAGATTATTTATGGGAATAGTTACCGATGATCTCCTGGATTCGCGGAATAGATTCTCTTAACAAGTCGATCGGCCATGCCTTCTCCTGGTGTGTGCTCGTGCTTACCGCTAGTACTTGTTTTGAAGTGTTTATGCGGTACGTACTGAATTCGCCCACCGTCTGGGCCTTCGACATGAGCTACATGCTTTACGGAGCACTCTTCATGATGTCCGGCGCCTACGCGTTGTCGCGTGGCTCGCATGTGCGGGGTGATTTCATTTACAGAAAGTGGAAGCCCACCACCCAGGCCCGTCTCGACCTCGTGCTCTACATATTCTTTTTCTTCCCTGGCATATTTGCCATGGTCTATACCGGGGGCCAGTATGGCTTCACCTCGGCCGGTCTCTTGGAGTCCAGTGTGAATAGCCCGGCAGGCATTCCGGTCTGGCCCCTAAAGATCGTGATCTTCGTCGCCGGCGTCACCCTCGCGCTCGGAGGAATTGCCGAAGTCATGCGCTGCATCGTCTGTATCCGTGAGGGCAAGTGGCCTGCACGAGAGGGGGATGTTGAAGAGCTTGAGGTGCTGTTACAGAAAGAACATGGAAATAAGGATGCAGCATGAGTGATCCCGTCATCGCCCTGGTAATGCTGGGGCTGTTTATTCTGGTCATTTTTCTTGGGTTCCCGATTGCCTTCACGCTTATGGCTATGGGCATTGGCTTTGGCATGTACGCCTATTGGGACCCGGCCACCGCACTTCTCGACAACCGCATCTTCTATCTGTTTGTTCAAAACACCTTTAGTGTGATGAACAACGATGTGCTCATCTCCATACCGCTATTTTTGTTTATGGGGTACATCATCGAGCGGGCCAATATCCTCGATCGGCTTTTCCTCAGTCTCCAGGTTGGTCTGCGGTTTCTCCCAGGCTCGATGGCAGTAGCCGCCCTGGTTACTTGCGCGCTCTTCGCGACGGCCACAGGTATCGTTGGCGCGGTGGTGACGCTGATGGGTCTCATTGCCTTGCCCGCGATGTTAAAGGCCGGCTATGACCAGAAACTCTCTAGCGGTGTTATTACGGCCGGGGGTACCCTGGGTATTCTCATACCGCCGTCGATTCTGCTGATCGTCTATGCGGCTACGGCCAGTGTCTCGGTGGTGAAGCTCTACGCCGCCGCGCTGATCCCGGGATTCTTGCTTGCTGGTTTGTACTTGGTCTATGTCGTGACCCGGGCGGTGATTAACCCGTCGCTCTGCCCCAAGCCGAAAGATGTCGCGAGTTACACGGTGATGGAGAGCATCATGATGGTGCTCAAGGCCTTTGTTCCGCTCTTTGCACTGATTATGGCGGTGTTGGGAAGCATTCTCTTCGGCCTGGCGACGCCGTCGGAGGCGGCTGCGATGGGGGCGCTGGGTGGCATTATTCTGGCGGTAGTCTACAAGGCCTTTACCTGGGGACGGCTACGTGAGTCGGTCTATCTCACGGCACGGACGACTGCGATGGTCTGCTTCTTGTTTGTGGGGGCGGCCACCTTCTCCTCAGTCTTCTCTTACTTGGGCGGAGAGCACATCGTTAAAGACGCCATCATGGCGCTTGATCTCACGCCAGTGCAGTTTCTGCTGCTCGCTCAACTCATTATCTTCATTCTGGGCTGGCCGCTGGAGTGGTCTGAGATCATCGTAATCTTCGTACCGATCTTTCTGCCGCTATTGCCGCTCTTTGATGTCGATCCCATTTTGTTCGGTATCCTAATTGCCATTAATCTGCAGACCTCGTTCTTAACCCCGCCCATGGCGATGTCGGCGTATTACCTAAAAGGGGTAGCGCCTAAGGAACTAGAGCTTTGGACGATCTTTAAGGGCTGCTTCCCGTTCGTGGGTATCGTGATTCTCACGCTGGCGCTTACCTACATTTACCCCAGTCTGGTGACCTATTTGCCAGATCAGTTCTTTGGGCAGGCCGAGGAGATCCCCTACGACCCGAACGACGAGTCAGTGGTTGATCCGAGCGTCTTTAAGAGTCTGTAGTGTCCGACGTGAAGCCCACTGCCGAGTTGCTAGCCAGCGACTGGCGCTCCGCGCTGGCCTCTGGCCGGCTCGATATTCGACAGGGGCTTTCTGCGCATGCAGCTTTTGTGGATCAGGCAGACGACGCGATTGCGGCGTTTGTGGCCACTGGGGAGGCCGAACTCGAAGCCCAGATCGAAAAGCTTGAGGCCGTAAAGCAGGCGGGTCAGGAGCCTGGCCCGCTCTTTGGCGTACCCGTAGGTCTCAAAGACATCATTGATACCGAAGACTTTCCGACCTGTTACGGCAGCCCCGTCTACGAGGGGCGTTATGCCATTGCCGATGCCACCATCGTGCGTCGGCTGCGGTTGGCGGGTGCGGTGGTGCTTGGTAAGACGGCGACGACTGAGTTTGCGACCTTTCATCCTGCAGAAACCCGTAATCCCCATAATCTGGGCCACACGCCAGGGGGGTCCTCGAGTGGATCTGCAGCGGCAGTGGCGGCGGGCTTCGTGCCTGTGTCGATTGGAACCCAGACCAACGGTTCGGTCATTCGTCCGGCCTCATATTGTGGTGTTTACGGCTTCAAACCAAGTTTCGGACTCATCCCCCGGACGGGCGTCTTCGAAACCGCTCCGTCGCTCGATCAGATCGGATTCTTCGGGCGTAGCCTGGAAGATATCGCCTCTATTGCGCAGGTCGTCTCAGGAGACGATGGTCACGACCCGGCCACAAAGGGCCATTCGCCGCATCGGTTTTACGATATCTGCCGCCAGGCGTTTCCGATTACGCCGCGGTTTTGTTTTGTGAAGACGCCGTGGTGGGATTCCGTAGCGCCGGATGCCCGTGAGGCCTATGAGGCCTTCATTGATCTGATGGGCGCGGAGTTAGATGTGTTGGTGTTGCCCGATATTGTGACCAAGGCGGTGGACTGGCATGCCCAGATTTATGAGTCTGAGCTTGCAGCAGCACTCTCGCGCGAGTGGCTGCATCATCGGTCGGGTCTGAGTGCGGCCTTACAGACACGCCTGGCCAAAGCCCAAGACTTCAAGGCGGTTGAGTATCTCAATGCCCGGTCGCGTATTGGCCATGTCAGAGACGCCTTTGGCGAGTTTTTCGACCAGTACGACGCCATTCTCTGTCCGGCAGCACTCGGCACCGCTCCCGAAGGACTTACCTCTACGGGCAATCCCATCATGCAGACGGTATGGACCTTCGGAGGTCTTCCCTGTGTGAATCTGCCCTTCCTGACGGGCGCCAATCAACTTCCGCTGGGTGTACAGGCAGTCGGAGCATTCAATCAGGATGGCCGACTGCTTCGGGCGCTCAGTTGGCTCGTAAGAGAATTTGATCAAAGGAGTGCTGCATTATGACGACCAAGACCGAAAAAGATGCCGCCGCAGGCCGCGAGGTAGAGACCAAAAAGACAAAGATTGGCGGCCTCATCGGGTTGATTCTGCTTCTTGCCTTCTTCACGCCTTATGTGGTGAAGCTACCCCAGATCGATATCACCTTAATTCTCATTGGGGGAATGGTGCTCGCCGTGATCGATTTTTTCAGCGAGCACAACGGCTAGATTTACGCCGCCCCCACCCGCGTGGTGCGGGCCCCCAAATAGCGCAGAACTACCAGCGCTGCGACGCCCAAGGCCATGACCCAGAGAGAAATATGTACCGCCTCTTTGCTTGCGGCGTAGCTAATACTTGAGTAGGCAAGATAGCCGCAGGCAAGGCAAAAAACCATTGGCGTAATTGGATAAAGCGGCACCCGAAAGACTTCAGGCCGCGAAGTGCCGCTGAGTGGGTCGCGCCACCGGGCGATAAAGAGCGACACCCCCACAAGGAACAGAAAGCTCCAGAATACGGGGGCGGTGAATTCCACCATGGCCTCAAAGCCATCGGCCTGAAATGCGCCGAAGAGAATAAGCGCGAGACTAATGGCGGCCTGCACAAGGTAGCTGGTGATCGGGGCACCGCGCTCGCCCTGCCAGTGGCTCAGACCCCGCAGCGCGTTCCAGTCTTTGCCCAGGGCGTAGTTGGTGCGGGCGCCAACGATCATAGTGGCATTAATACTCGTGAGCGCTGCGATGGCCACCATGAGGCCCAAGGCCTTCTCCGCCCAGGGGCCGACCAGCAAGCCCAAGACATCCGCGCCGGCAGCCTTACTTCCGGCCAGGCCCGAAAGCCCCAGGCCCCAGAGCAGCGCGATATTTACCAAGAGGTAGATGCCGGTGATGATGGCCAGGCTAATGACGAGTACCCCCACGATGGCCCGTGGCCCGCCCTTGACTTCTGAAGAGATATAAGCCGCCTCATTCCAGCCCCCAAATGTCAGTAGTACGAAGACCATGGCGAGCCCCAGGAGGCCCAAGGGCGGGGAATTTGCAAAGGCGGTCGTCGGCACTGTTTCGGGTGTGGCCGCGGAGAACCCTGCCACCACGATAGCGAGTAGCCCCACAAGTTCCAACACAATCAGGGCAGTCTGAATCCGTGTGGAAGCCTGCAGCCCCACGATATTGGTGATCGTGAGCAGCACGACGATGCCAAAGGCCCAGAGGGCAGAGGAATACGCTCCGAGGCTCAAGACTTTGGACATGTAGTCGCCAAACACAAAGGCCAGAAGCGCGATGGCCCCCGTATTGATCACCATGGCCTTCGCCCAGGCGTATAAGAACGAGAGGTCCTTCCCGTAGGCCTTGGTGAGGAAGTGGTAGTCACCGCCTGCGTGCGGGTAGCGGGTACAGAGCTCGGCATAGCAGAGGGCACCCGCAAGTGAGATTAACGCACCAAAGATCCAGACGGCCACCAGCCAGCCGGCATCCTGGGTAATGCCCGCCACCATGCTGGGGGTCTTGAAGATCCCGGCCCCCACGACGATGCCGACGACGATGGCAATGGCGCCCAGCGGTCGCAAGACCTTTTGCGGCTCCGCGGCGATTCCTGGTGATAACTCAGTGGCCATACGAGTCCTTTGTGTGCGAATGAGAGAGGAAGAGAGAGGTGTGCGCCCGTGGTTAGGTGATTACTGCCGCTGGCCAGTGACTTCGAGAGGCGTCGTGGTGGTGATCAGTTGACCGGTGAGTTGGCCCCCGTTGACAGTAGCGGTGACAGCGATCTTTGATTTCTTGTCCGCAGCGGGGTACTCAAACCGCATTTCGGCACCCGACATACGGCCGGATTCGATGGGAAGCGTCTGGCCGCCCACGGAGATCGTGCCTTCGAGCTTCTGGTTCTTCTGAACCAGTTTGAGCTGCGCCGGCTTTGGCTGGCCGGGGATCTTGACGGACCAGTTGCCTTCTACCCGGGCCGGAACGACCCAGTAAAATCCACGTGCCACTGATGTCTGGATGGTCTGGTCGGGTTCCCAGTCGCCCATATCAAAGGAGTGGGAGACCACTCGGGTACCGGGCTTCATCTTTTGGATGATGGGCTTGAGTCTCAGATTGAGGTCGGGCAACAGATAGAGGGTGACCACACTGGCCTGGGTGAAGTCTTCTACAAAGATGTCGCCACGAATGATCTTGACCTTTCCCCCCACGCCGGCCCGCTCCGCATTGCGCTGGGCCAGGGAGGCCATATCGGGGTTGAATTCAATGCCCACAGCCCGGGCACCGAATTGACGGGCCGCGGCGATGGCGATTTTCCCGTCGCCCGCGCCCAAGTCGTAGACCAGATCGTCTGATGAGACATTGGCCGTCGCAAGCATCTTAGTCACCATCTCATCGGGCGTGGGCACCCAGATGACGTCTTTTCCGTCTTGCCCCACCGAGGGCTTGTATTTGTCGTCGCCGTACTGTTGGGCAGAGGCGAGACCATGGGCAATAACGAGAAATGAGACGAACAGACCGCTCAGAAGGCTTCGAAAGGCAGGAACGTGCATGAAGGATCCTTTGGGGGGAGAGATAATGACGAAAAATAGAAGGGTATCGCAATCCTAACGGGAGGATGTTTGGACGCAATTTTTCTGGTTACGGCACCTTTTTTTGGGCTGGTGTTACTGGGGTACGTGGCCGCACGGGGAGGGCTGGTGCCGCTATCGGCGATACCAGGGCTCAATAGTTTTGTGCTCTATTTTGCTGTTCCCTGCATGCTCTTTGAGTTTGGCGCCAAGACACCGTTTGAAAAATTGGTAGATCCCCGAGTGGCATTAGTCTACGGTGTTTCCGCGGTCGTTCTGGTGGCGGTGGCGGTGGTCTTGGCCCGGCGAGGCGGTCTATCGATAAAGGATGGGGCCTTCGGTGCGATTACGGCCGCCTTTCCGAACGCGGGCTTTATCGGCGTGCCCCTTCTTGTAACCCTCCTGGGATCGCAGGCCGCCGGTCCTGTCATTCTGATGATTGCCATTGATATGGTGTTTGTCTCGTCAGGATGTCTCGCCTTGGCGGAGTCTGGCCATGCAGGAGGCGCCTGGGCCACACTGCGGTCTTCCCTCAAGGCGATTGCCCGTAACCCCATGCCCATTGCCATTGTTGCTGGCGCAGTGTCGTCATGGCTGGGTATTTACCTCTATGGGCCACTTGCGCAGCTTGTCGGATTTTTGAGTAACGCCGCCTCCCCGGTGGCCTTGTTTACGATTGGTGCGGTGCTCTGGCGCTCGGCCGTCTATGCCCAACGGGCGGACTTTCAACACCAGCCCTATCTGGATGTCGTGGTACTCAAGCTCCTGGTCCACCCGCTCATGATCTGGGGCCTGGGCCTGGGCCTTGCCGGCATCGGCTTTGGCCCGGATCCCTTCACTTTGGCAGTCATGGTGCTCTGTGCCGCGCTGCCGTCGGCGAGCAATGTCTCCTTGCTGGCGGAGCGGTTTGGTGCCGACAATAGCCGTATCGCTCGGATTATCCTGGTGACGACCGTGGTCTCGTTTTTTAGCTTTTCGCTCGTGGCCTGGATGCTTGGTGTAGAGGTCTGACAGGACTGACCATCGCAATGCGCTAGTGTGGGGAGCGCGGGTGTGAACATCAAAACCTGAGAAAAACGGGGGAGGCTGGTTGACGATGGATACGGAACGACGGCAAATCCTCAGGCGGGGCCTGGGGCTGGGGGGCCTGAGTCTGGGCGCGCGGCTCGGTCTGGGTGCTGGTGGGTTAGGCGTAGCCGCTGGCGTCGGGGCGCTTATGCCCTCGGTCCGTGCCTTTGCAGACTCGGTGGACGATTTCATTCGCGGCCCCGATGTGCCGGACATTCGGCCCGAGCGGCTCTCCGAGCGTGTCTACTACCTCTATTCCAAGGACGGCTTTCCCACCCCGGAGAACAAGGGGGTGATGTGCAACATCACCTTCGTGGTGACCCAGGCTGGGGTTGTGGTGCTCGATAGTGGCGGGTCGGTGCAGATTGGCGAGATGGCCTTGCGCATGATTAAAACTGTAACGCCTAAACCGGTCGTAGCGGTCTTTAATTCGCATTACCACGGAGACCATTGGCTCGGTAACCATGCCTTTGTGAATGCCTACGGCCAGGACCTCCCAATCTATTCGTTGGCTGAGAATATGCGGATCGTGAAGGGGGTGGAGGGCAGCCTCTGGCATCGTCTCATGGAGCAATGGACCAACCAGGCGACTCTGGGCACGAAGATTATTCCGCCCAATCGCATCGTTGACCATGGGCAGGAGTTGTCTTTTGGGGACACCCGTCTGCGTATGCATTTTTATGGCAAGGCCCATACGCCTTGTGATCTTTCTGTCGAGATTGTGGAAGATCGCATCACCTATGTGGGCGACGTGGCCATGCAGAACCGCATTGCCAATATCGATGATGGCTCTTACCCCGGAACCTTTAAATACTATGAGGGCCTGCGGGCGAATACGCGTAACGCGAAAGACCAGCTCTGGCTTCCCGGTCATGGCCGTCCGGGCAAAGACCTTCTCGACGACTATGGCACCCTGCTCTCGGGGATCTGGGAGACCTGCCTAAAGGCTGTCGAGGATGGAAAAGACTTGTCTGCCGCCAAGGCACTGGTGCTTCAAGATCCGCGTGTGCGGTCACGGGCTGCACGCACCGCCGGCTTTGACAGCAACATTGGGAAGTACACCAGCCTGGCCTTTCTGGAGGCCGAAAGGCTGGCGTTCTAGCGGCTGCAGCTCGGCTGATTGACGATCAGCCGAAGCCCATCGGCGTCGATGATCTGCACATAGCGTTGCTTGACCTCGACCAGTCCATCGTCGACGAACTTTGAGAAGGTGCGGCTGACGGTTTCGAGCTTCATGCCCAGATAGTTGCCGATCTCTTCGCGGGTCATGCGCAGAACGAGTTCGGATTTGGAGAAGCCCCGGGCATGCAGCCGCTGTGCGAGATTGAGCAGAAAGGCGGCGAGCCG
>Ga0169931_10011973_pt1 | contig 12111 bp, 16 predicted proteins | sample Kivu_15m_20L_FD_129675 | JGI IMG/M metagenome (GOLD analysis project Ga0169931, IMG submission 129675) | Freshwater microbial communities from Lake Kivu, Western Province, Rwanda to study Microbial Dark Matter (Phase II) - Kivu_15m_20L... | ecosystem: Environmental > Aquatic > Freshwater > Lake...
ATTTTTCACATCCAACGACAACTCCATGATACTATGGGGTAACAGAACCCTATCTCTTTTACTCGACCACAAAATAATCCATTTCGGTATAGTTGAGTAGTAACTAGCACAACGTGCATATGATATGGCGTATGATGATATAAACAAATTAGCGTTAATTGCCATGGAGTAGTGTGTTTTGGTGTTGGCTAAGTGTAGTCATAGTAATAGTAAGTGCCAGTTGATATCTAGGATGGAGATAGCTGCTAGATCTTTGTGTTTGTTGGATGATGTTGGTGTGTTATTGGTTGGGGGGAAGAATGGAGTGCTATACATGTTGAGATGGCCTTAGTACTCGCAGTAATAACTATATTTCTCTTCAATCAACCAATTTGTGTTATTCGACCACAGCATATCCAAGATAAAGGTAAGCCCCAACTACAAACATCTCTACGCCATATCCTAACACTCGACCCTCTCCATATCCTAGCTCATCCTGCTCCCCTCGACCTAAATCCCAAAATAACTCAAACCCCCCCTAACCCAAAAACTCTAAAAGGTTCCTTCGCTGCACTAAAAATGGTTATTCTCTCTAAAACAGCAATAATAAAAATAGCGATAGATAATAAAACTAAGAGGAACCGAGGCAGATCTATCCAATCATCATTGTTTGTTGGATTAGGATAGTAATATGGAGAGGAGGGTGGGTGGGCATAAGATGGAGTTGGATGTGTTGTTGAGGGAGGAAATTGAGGGGTTTTAGAGGGAGATGGGCTTGAGGCCTATTTTGAGGGAGATTGCCATGTTGGGGGATTAGCTTAGGATGGTTGGGGAAATGAGGAAGAGGGAGGTGGGGGAGTTGGAGAAGGAAATGGGGGTGGAGATGGGGAATGTTTTCAAAGAGAGGGAGAGATTGGAAAGGGAACATAAATAATGTATTAGGAAGTGTTATTAGGCCAAACAATAACTTAAAAAATAACGACAGATTTAGCTCAATTAGAATATATAAAAGAAGAAAAGACACTAGTAGAGTATGAACAAGAATCACACTCGCAACATGCAGAAATAGAACATAAATTTCTAGTAGATGCGATCGATCTCAAACCAAATCTAACAGTAGTTCAACTAACAAAAATAAATCCTATTTTAGCAATTCAAAACCTAATCCTCAACCCAAACCAACCTATCCCAACATCACCTAACCCAGCAACGCAACCTGACTCTTTCCATCCGCAACCTAACCCACAAAATATAATAACTATCAATCTAAAAACACAAACTATCATTCGACATGAATCACATCATCAAAAAGCATGAATAAAAACAAACCCAGAAATAACAACTTTAAGAGTAGTGTAATAAACATAAATCGGTTTATGATAGATTGATGGAGTAGTCTAAAATATTGGAGGAAAATTTGATCAAAGAACAGAGATTGAAATAGGAGTACGAGTATAAGGTTAGCAAGTTGGAAGAAGATATACATTAGTGTGATTAGTAATAAGTATTGTTGGAGGAATAGAAGATGGAGTTGGGGGATAAATTGCTCATCCAGAAACAACTCAGCCGACAAAATTAAATAACCTAGTAACAACTTATCAATAAAATATAGTCTCTGCGTGTGATTAAAAAGTAAAAAATGTACTCAAAATGCCTAATCTAAAACACATACAAACACTAACTAAAAACCTTAATGCGCTAACTATGCGTGGACGAATCGAAAACAATCCACAAAATAACCCAATCATGCTTCTCAACTCCCACCTAAAACAAAAGAAATTCAATATAAAATGCAGCATTCTAACAATCCAAGAAAAGGACTAGTAAATTGATGGCGAATATGTCGAAATGGTAGTAGGTGAAATAGACGTATATAAATAGTTATTTCAAGACGAATGGTAGGTTGTAGGGTTAGAAATTGAGGATAACTTATAGATATAATGATTTGATGAGGGAGTGCCAGAATAATATGAATGTTGTCAAGTATCTGCAGAATTAAATAGAACAAGTTAAATTCAGTAATAAGATTAAACCTATTATGATCAAAAATATGCAAAATACAGTTGAGATAGGGGGATAGGGGTATAAGGAGAGGGAATAGGGGTATAAGGAGAATAGATCGCAATCGAGGGCGAGGTCGATTAGGGGTGGGGTTAGGAAGAGTAGTAGTTTTATAGATTTGAAGGGCAAGGAAAGGGTGGAGGAGAATAAGGTTATAGTTGGCTTGAATAAAGAGGCAGTTGGGAGGTTCCAGGAGAGGAGGTAGAAGAGGACGCTGGTTAAAAAGAAGGGAGTGTGTATATCCATGCATGGCTAAAATGGCAAGTTCATCACATAGGCTTGATATTTTAATGTTTAAATTGTATAAAAATAATATATTTATTCACTTATGTTATGTATGTTTAACTATGAGGTATTACTATAATACAAGGCTTTATTCAGCCCTTAACAATCATTCTTTATTCTTGACTACTCCATACTTGCTCTAATACTCCCTATTCATCTCCATCTGCACCTAAAACTAACTCGACACATGCAAGATCTCCCTAATGGCCATGGTCGCATACGAACTCTTCGGCAACCCCAACACCAATCTCAACGATCTCAACTCCCCCTAAGCATATTTAACCTCCTCCCCTATCGTATAAAAAGGAGACAATAACTAATCTTTAGGGTGTGAGTGTTTGCAAATGCACGATTATATTTTTGTGGGTCGGACTAGTATTTTGCGGAATTGGCCTCGGAAGCAGTAGAGTTTGGAGTTGTGGAAGAAGTCGTTAGGGTCTAATTATAATTAATTGAGTTATTGTTGGATGTAGGTGTGGAAGATTGATTGGGGTGGGATGGGGGCAGAGGGACCGTATAAGGGGGCGACTATGTCATGTATGTTGTGGTTGTTGATATTGACTTACGTTATGAGTATTACATCTACTTTCTATTACTCATCGTCTGCCTACCCTCCTTCCTCATTCTACTACTACTCATTCTATTGCTCTTCATTTTAAACCCTCTCCTTCTTTTAAACAATTTAACTACTTTTAACTCCAACAATATCCCCTACAACCAATTTCAACCCATACTCCTTAATCCTTCTCGAAACAATCCTATTCCAAATATAACTCTGCAGAGCATGAACATACAAAGATTTGATACTCCTAGGTAGTGTTTCAAAAACATTTAAAAAATTATCACCCATTCTTTGCAATCCTTTGAATATTAGTTTTTATATTTTGTATTTGTTGTGTAGGCCTCGTTAGGCTTTGAAATACTATTTGGTTTAGTAGATCTCTTTTTTTATTTAGTTTACTGCTTTGTTTCCGCAATCGCTTAGGATTATGCTTTAGATCAGTTTTTTCCATTATTTGCGTAAGATCATGGCACCCAGTTAGTAAGTTTTTACTGAAAACTGCCCGAACCGTTGCAAGCCAAAATAATTAATCATCCCCACCTACTTTAAACTATCAACTCTAGCCAATATCTACCCCTAATCACTCGGGTTGATCATTCTAAGAACCAACCCGAACTGATTGCCAAACAAGCATCCCACCGATAACTTATCCTGCTTCAACTCCACGAAATCATCAATCCATATCTCCCTATTCTTATCTGAGTAGTTATAAAACCTCTTCAAAGATGGAAGATCAGTATTATACGCAGATACCAATTGAGTAGTATGCCCTCGTTTATCTTTCAACCCTGCAGTTGAAAACAATTTATGAGGTACACCTGTTATCTTGCTTATCCTGAACAAAGCATTAAAAGTATCAACTCCGTATTTATATAGTTTGAAGTAGATGTATTTGCGACGGGCATTTGGGTTCATTTTTCGCAGGTTTTTGTTGAATTTTAGTTTTATCTTGCCGTCTACTGTGCCACTGTCGATCATGGTTAGTTTTTATCTTACGAAGTCATGGATTAGTGTTCTTTGAGATTTATCTTGTACCTAGGGGAGGGTGTGTTACCATGGACCTACTTTCTAGCCGAGATCTAGGTGCTAGTATAACTTATTTATTGCAAGGAGAGCTTATTATCCTAATACTTATCTGATTTATTGTTGGAGTGTTTAGGTGAGTTCGAATGATTTATCTTGTGTTTTGGGCTGTATTTGTGTGTGTGGTGGGGAGTTGAGGGTGACTAGTTGTTGTTGTTGGTCGATTTAGTTGACGATGAAATCGGAGAGGAGGTATTTGGTGATGGCTGGGATTTGGTGGCCTTGGGTGAGGTATTAGGTTATGCCCACTTTGTCTTATTGGGCATGGGAGTAGTCTTGTTGCATCTTGTTGGCTAATATGAAAGAAATCTTATATTGTTGTAGTAGTATTAGAAGGATGGGATGAATGCTAGATATAGATAAGTAGTAATAAAGTATTAAGGAAGATAAAATCATAATTTCAACTAATTCTTCATAATGTTCTTTCGTTAGTTGTTATGTAATATGTTTTTTTTGAGATAATAATTTATAATACTATTTTATTGATCTTATCATTAAATGAGCAGTTCCAAACGATCCGCCTACTTCTACTCCCCTCTCAAAGTCTAATCCGACCAGAAAGAAGTCATCATCGCCCATCTCAAGTAAGAAATCTACCTTCTCAAACGCAACGAACAAGAACTCATCAGACTCGAAGACCAGTATAGAGCACTCGAACATCGTTTCAGGGCACTATCTGAAGAAAAAGTAATTAAAGGGTTATATAGGCATATGCTGATGCTGATTTTAAGGAGAGACATGATCTCGCTTTGAGGACTATTGCGCAGTTGAAGAACTAGATCGATGCGTTGAGGGCTGATCTAAGATAGAAAAATCTATAAATCGGAGACCTGTAAAGTGACGAAACCACTCTCAATGGACAACTGGATCAACGAACAATCTAGATCTAGAAGCTCAAGAACTAGCTAAACTCCCTCCTAGGTATCTATCCCCTAATATAGCCGACAACGAATAGCTCCTAAACGAACGCCTCCGCCTGGACCAAGCAGCCGCTGGCGTCCGCAAAGACAACTAACTCCTCTCTTCCAACGCAAAATAGCTATAAATAAACAACGACAACGTCAGAAGAAAGATCCAAGATCTCTAAAACTACCTCAACAAACTTACAACCGAATAGAATGTATTGAAGGAGAAGATCCTTTCGTATGAGAATTAGAATAATAATTTGGATGGTGATATCACTGCGACTGTGGAAGATATTGCTGGGTTATAGGCTGGGATATCTAAGGCGCAGAATGATTTGATTACGTTGCAGAGTGATATTGCGGAGGTGAGTGCCTTGTCGGAGAAGTATAAGAGTTAGGCCATACATTATCAGAAGGGGACACAGGCTGAGGGGATGAGAAATAATGATCTGGCTAAGGTGCTCAACCAAGCAGAAAATACCTACAAATTGAGGGTGAATCAAGTAGACTAAGGTAACAAATAAGTAGCTGGTCTTGCAGGGTAGAATTAAAAACTAGCCCAAATGAATGGTAGTCTCAGAGATGATATCTAGTATTGCAGGAAACATCTCTAAAACCTTGCTTTGCTAAATTCTGACGTATTTATCTGATGATTTAGTTGGTGATTAATTTGGAGAAGTATTCTGAGGAGGATGATATTGTGAGGAATTTGATTGATAGGAAAGCGAGGGTGTTGAAGGCTAGGAATAGAGTATAAGAGGCTGGGTCGCTGTTGGTGAAGACTAGTCAGTATGAGGTTTCTGGGAGAAAATCAAAGCTAATCTATTGATTTTTACTTTCTAATAGATAACAATAGTACTATACATAAACTAACTTACAAATGACTATTATTAGCTAGTATATGGTATACTATGTTTGCATTATGTTTGTAATGACAGTATGGTAAATAATGACTGATATTGTATGATATGATATATACAATATATTGGTTGCTAGTAAATTGAGTCTATTTTAATGTTTGTCTATAATGCCAATTTGAAATGAAACCTAACGAGCGCCAAACCCTCTCCCTGAAGTGTTAGTGCATAATAACCCGCAACAACATCCAAATCAACGGTAAAAAGAAATCCAAGTTCTCCATCATCACCCTAGATACCAACACCAAAACCATCACCATCACACCCTTCGGCCAATCAAAATAGTCATAAATCATAACCTTCCTCCTCGCTAGACTACGATCCATTCACCACAAATACATATAGGAGGGTAGACTTACACTATAGTTTTTTTAGAAGAGTTAGAGGATGCAATTGAAAGGGATGGATGTCAGTGCCAGTGAGCAACCTAATTAGATCATGTCGAATGTTTATATCAGCTAGGCAAGTAAGTAGAATTTAGAGTTGATGTTGAATCGGATTAAAAGTATCAAGAAGGCAGAGGCGTAGAGTAGAGTATCTGTCAAATCGAAGTAAAATCCACCTGAGAACAAGGTCATAAAAAAGAAGCGAAATACGCCATAGTAATAAGACAAGGATAATCTAGTGATGTTATCTCGTAACTAGCTCAAAAAAATGGCAATAGCAACAACCCACCCCAAAATAGTCCACTCCAAAAAACAACCCCAGATCTCTCTCATAGACCTACCCCTAAACATCCTCAACAACATCTTCTAATACTGCCAATTATCCCTCTCCCTCCGCACCTTAAACCGCCAATTCGACACCTTCGTCTTGAATAACATCATAACCATCAAATTATCGGATTAAATCGATTAGATGAGTTTTAATAAATTGGCAAGATGGGCCATTAATGTGGAATGTAGGATGAAAAATGTTAGGAGTATTAATTTGATGGATAAGTGTTAGCAGCAGGAGTTGGTTGTTAATAGGGCGAAGAGTTTGAGGTTTGGAGGGTGGAAGGAGATGACTAGTAAGAATGCTTTGCAGTTGAAGGGATTGAGGATATACGCTTTGGAGATGTGTTATCATGTCAAATTTGATCTAACACATTTGTTTGGAATTAGGATGGTGTAATTGAGGTTCAAGTCGCAATATATGAACAATTGTAATGAACTCATCAAGAGCTAAGATATAGCATACATACTCAAAAATATAAAAGAACTCAAGGTGCTAGAACTACCCTATTGCCATTCAGCTCTTTTCAATATGATATAGCATCCATAAAGATTGCAATAACTGAGTCTTAGGTTTTTGAATGATAACTCTAAGGATCAATCATGGGCTGATCTTTAAAAATTCACTAATATGAAGATATTCAGCTTGGTTCAAGTTGCAAAACAAGGTATAAAGAAACCTTAGGCTCTCATCAAAATGAAGTTTCCATCATCTCTTTAGCATCTATAGATAGGTTAGTTCATAACAGCTGACAGTTTATATGCTCTACCGCATTCGATCTAAATCTTGAAACTAGTTGGTGGCAATTTCAGCAACCAGCACATCTAAGGCGTAATATTAATATTATATAGACATATCTACCTAACGCAAAGGTTTTGGATATATCCTAGAGTCTTAACGTCCGTTTTGATGCACTATACTGCCTTGAAAACATTACTCTAGTGACAAACTGGTAAAGAAATACAGTCTAATCAGTCAGGGGATTCGCATAAACGAGAGGAATCAAGATAATATCGGTCAACAAAGGACCATATTGATTGAATGATCGTGTTAACTACTTAAATATGTGATTAATAATATGAGTATATAGTCTAGATAAGGTGTTGATGATCATATGGCTATCCTGTAAGTAGTATACGTTCCGGCAGTCTCACTCTTCCTGGTGATCTTCACAACCTGCCCTCTTTTCAACCCCAAAAACTTAGCAACCGGATCAGTCAGCAAAATCTTCGGCAACTGCGATTCCTTAACCTTACTACATATTCACATATTTACTACTTGGTCAGCAATTAGGTCTTCTCTGCGTCGCTCAATACCTTATGTTTTGGTACCAGATCATGCTTGAGCACATTGAACAACAAATCCTCCTCTTTGAATATTTCGATCTTCATTCCTTACTTCTAGTCCTTGTCTTTTTTGCCGAGTTAGTAAATGAAATTTTGAACTTTTTTGTTGACTAGAGTTGCGGTTCCTTTTTGTTTTTAGATCGAGGCGGCAACTAGGAAGAATTTTCGGATTTTGGGGGCGGCTTGGATGGCGGTCTTGATGTACTATTAAGTGATCTATTCGTTTCCAAAGTTGTAGTAGACTGCGATAGAAGGATCGTAGTCATCTGAATCTTACATCTAGAGAGGAGGGAAGAGAACTCCCTTGGTGCGCAGTTATTGTCTTTATAGTTTTTCGGTGAATTATGCGGGAGTCATTTATTTGAACTCGTCGAGGACTACGTAGCCTCGGGCGTCCATGATTTCGAGCACTGTTTTGTAGATGCGGTAATATTTGCGGGTTTGTTGACTGGCGAACTCGTCGAACTTGGGCTCACTGCCTAGCATTGTTGATTAGAGTCAATTATATAGCAAGTTGCCTTGAAAATGAGTTAAAATTAAAGACTTAAAGAAATGTATAAAAAAAATTAAATAGGAGATAGTATGTAAAACAATTATTAATGTATCTAATTATTAAAAATGCACAATATTTATGAAGAAATAGTCATTTGTATTATCACTCAATACATCTGCCCCCTCATCTTATTCAAAGTCTCCATAAAACCCTCCTAAGTAATGTACTAACTCTTCCCTCTAAGCGAAGTATAAACCGCCTAGTTGGCCAACGTCTCCAAATCAGCTCCTGACCATCCTTCCATATCCTAACAAACCCTCATCATAAACATCTCAGGCAACACATGTTTCTTACTTCCCAAATGATATCTCAATATCTCATATCTATCCTATGCACAAGGAAGAGGGATTTTTATCTTGAGATCGAATCTACCAGCTCGAAGAAGGGAGGAGTCGATCATTTATAAACGATTTGTTGAGGCTATGACTAGGACTTGTTAGTGGGTGCTGAAGCCGTCCATTTAGGAGAGGAGTTGGTTTATTGTTGAGTTTTTTTAACTACTTGCACCGTCGTTGAACATGCCGGAATTCTTACGATTGCCTATTGCGTCGATCTAGTCTATGTATATTATAGAAGGAGCTGATTGTTTTGCTTTTTTGAAGAGTTATTTTACTCGTTTGGGACCCATACCTACATAAATTTGACAAAATTATGAAGCATTACATGAGAAAAAAGGAACACCAGCTTATCCAGCTGTAGCTTTAGCTAGAGTGGTCTTACCTGTCCCTGATGGACCATAGAAAACTATACCTTTTCTCATCCTAGCTCCAATTTATCTATGTCTCTAAGGTTATTTCATATATCTTATAATCTATCTAAGCGATTATTTGCACTAACCCAATCCGATAACATCATCAAACGAGATACTTTTTTGTGGTCGACTATTCGTCTACATATTACCATGATCATCACTTACAAAAACTTTATAACAAAAATATCCAACCAATGTCCATAAAGCAACGATTATCATATAATTTGTAGTAGAAAACTGTCTAGCATACTAAAAACTTATCTTCTTTTTTCGTAATTAATCTTAGAGATAGCTTTGAGCTTGTCGAGGTAAGATGGCTCTGAAAATGTTTTTGGATTAATCTTGGTATTGGATTGAGCTGGTTAGGATGCTGACGTTTTTTATTTGGTTGTTGGTTAGTTTTTAGTAGAAGTTGGAGATGTTCTAGAGGAGGATTTTGGGGGTTACTTGTTTGGAGTTTTTGAATATTTTACGGAAGAAGAGAAGGAGTGCGATTATGAGGGAGGTTTTGGCGATGTGGTTTAGCTTTACTCGATTGAAAAGACGGCTCATGGCTTGGGTGAGGGCGGAGTACCATTTCATTGGTGGTGCTTATTATATTATTGTGTGATGTCATCGAATATAAAGCTGGATAAGATAATATTTTACAGTAATTATACTATTATATTAAGAAATCAAACATTTTGATATAGAATCTTCCTTTTTTATATGAGATAGATTTATTAAAGGATAATTTACTTGTTTACAAGTTTGTTTCGAGTGATAAAAATATATTGATTTTATCGATTTATAGATTTATAGAGATCACATCATTCACATCATCACTGTTTCATTATAGTTCTTAGAAACTTTCACATTATTCTCTTATATTCTAAATTAATGTATTAATTTTTCCAATTTTTGTCTTGATGATTTAGTTATCGACCCATTTTTATGAAACTTTCTTCAATTGATTTTCCATTTTTTCAAGGTGTTTTTACATATTCAGATCTTTTTTAAAAACATAGTATAGGTAATCGTTTGATTTGGTTATTTAATCATAACAGCTATAACCAGTCATCGGATTCGAAGTGCAATATTTTTGACCTTAAAAATCTTTTAAATCACTACCATATCCACATTAACAACAGGTTTTTTCTTTTCTGTAAGCATTCCTACATTCTTAAGTGCAAAAATAGTAATGAGCACCTGCTTTGTTTCGATAGTAGGATGGTGTTTGTAAATAAAGTTTATCATGGAATAAATATTGTTAACATTATTTTGAGCATAACTTGCACTGTCCTATGCCCTCCAACTTGTTTTTATAGATATCGTTTCCAAACATATACGTGTAATAATTATATAGGAAGAAGAGTTTATTATAATTAGTATATTAAAAAAGAATTTATAATATATGATGATGTTGAAATTTCAAGTTACATGAATATTTTTGTCATATTGGTCATAATGGCCATATATGTGATCATTTCTCCCCATATACCGATAGACTCTTGATCCCCTTATCAAGATCAAAATAATACAGATCGTTGAAAGCCATCAAATGCCGATCTCCCCCAAAAATATACATCTTATTCATGTAAATATTAACACTCTGTCCATCCCTCGCACAAGGTTTCTTACCAATAATATACCGATGAGACTAGTCATACATTATCTCTTGCTTGTACTCACTCTTGTTCTGCTATTGTGCGCCTGTGTAAGGATGGAAGTACCTATGGCTTAGAGTGTTTTTAGCATGGATTAGGTGGTAGGTGAGAAACTTCGTTTTGATTTGTTTGTGGGTTATTATTGGAATTGTTTTAAAAGTTATTTCTTTCTTTAATTGAATTTTTTCTGACGGTTTTATTGGAGGATCTTGTGCATGGGATCTATATCTTTTTATTAGTTCTAAACCTTGATTATTTGTATTTTAGTAGGACTGCCCTGAATAATATAACGGATACTTATTTTTTTGATTTTTTAAGAGTAGGCGAACAATCGTAGATACTATTAGTAGTTGTATGTATTTTTCTCCAACCTCCAGTGGATTTGTCGTAGATTTGAACATCATTTTTTTATTTAGTTACGTCTTGAATGCCTCCGAACATGAAGATGTATCCGTTGTAGCATAGCATCGAGTGTCCTCTTCTTGCCTAACTATGCCAGTATGTACCTATGGCGATGCTTTTGCTTATACGAGTGTCCATTGCTTCATTTTCAGATCAAATTTCCAAAAATCTCCTAGATTATTTTTGCCATTATGTCCTCCAAACATCCACAAACAGCCATCTTCCACAACAACATCAAAATCCGATCTCCCCTCTGGCTACCCTCCACCTCTTTTCCCCTAATAATAAACCTCCCAAGTCTATTTTTGCATATCAAAAGCATACACATTAACATTGTAAGTCGCTTCCTAAGCAATATATCCACCATAAACATACATCTTCCCTTCGACTTAAGCAGCTGCATGTGAATCTATCTTTGGAATTGTGATATTAGGTATGATTTTTCTCCATTTGTTGGTGGGGATGTTGTAGATGTAGATGAGGTTGCTGCTGTTTATGGGGGTTTTTTAGCCACCGAAGAGGAAGATTTGTTATTTGTAGGCTGTGGCGGAGTGGGATTTTAGTTTTATTGGTTAGTTATCGCACATGTTGTTGAGAGAGGTCCACAAATATTATTGGACTTGTTCGGTTAAATCGATGCAGTTGAAGTCAGCAAGTGGGCCTTTGTCGGCATCAAAGCCGCCGTGGATGTAGAGTCGGTGGTTGATGATAACGGAGGCATGATTGGATCTTGAGGGGATATTTTTACCTTAGATTTTGAGTTATGCCCATCGTGAGTCGAAGGCTGCTTGGTGCTGGGTGAGGACTAGCTAGGATGGATGTTTTTCCATATTGAGTTTACGAGGAGGTGCCTGTTACTTTTTCATAGCTATGTAATATATAACCGAATGATAGCTATTTATCA
>Ga0169931_10011975_pt1 | contig 12110 bp, 8 predicted proteins | sample Kivu_15m_20L_FD_129675 | JGI IMG/M metagenome (GOLD analysis project Ga0169931, IMG submission 129675) | Freshwater microbial communities from Lake Kivu, Western Province, Rwanda to study Microbial Dark Matter (Phase II) - Kivu_15m_20L... | ecosystem: Environmental > Aquatic > Freshwater > Lake ...
AACGCTTGCCTCGAAGCGGAGGGCTGCCTACGCAGAGGCTGCTGCCGCTACAGCAACGTAGGCGCAACAAAATTGAACACCCCTGAGATGAACGTTTCATCAGGCCAGGTCGGGGGTGAGGGGTGAAAGAACACTGCCAGTCCCCTCGCCAACACTTCGAGGACACTGTGAATCCAGCATCCTTCTGCACTGTCCGTGCTGCGCGTGGCAGGCGCGTTTCACCCCTCACCCCCGACCCCTCTCCCCGGTCCGGGGAGAGGGGAGCCCGATGCTGTTTCCGCAGGAAAGTCAAGGCCATTGGGCTGCCGCCAGACGGCTGGAACCTGAAGTTCTCGCCGGAAATCGAGGCAGTTGTTGACACGGGATCGGAGTCTCGGGTACGCTCACCCAAACACAGTTGCATCCTGACTGAATTCTCGCCCCGGCAATCGGAGGCAGTCTGACGACCATCAAACCAGCCAGTGTCCGCACAGCATCCTGGCAGGTGCTCACCCAAAACTGCAGGGGCCAACGCCAATGCTTTTCCGCACGTTGTTGCTGATAACTGCCTGCATCGGGTTCGGCAGTGTCGTCCGGGGTAAAGAGCCCATCGAGGCCTTCCTTGAAAAACACTGCGTCCGCTGTCACGGCCCGCAGCAGGAGGAGGGCGATATTCGGATCGACCGCTTATCGCGTGATTTCCGGTCTGGCGTGGATACTCATCACTGGGCGGAGGTTCTGGACAAGGTCAACAGCGGATCGATGCCACCGAAGTCCGAACCTCAGCCGACACAGGACGAGATCTCGCAGTTTGTCGCCAGTCTGGATGCCCGGCTACAGGAGGGGCGTGCGGTGCGTATGGCGGCCCGGCCGGCGGTTGCTCATTATCGCCTGAGTCGCCGGGAGTACCAGAATACGGTCTATGATCTATTGGGTGTGCGATACGACCCCACGAAGCCCGGGGAATTGAACGAAGACACGCTGTGGCACGGATTCGAGCGACTCGGATCACAGTTATCGCTTTCAGCATCGCACATCGATCGCTACTACCGTGCGGCCGGTCTTGTACTGGAGCGGGCCTTACCGGAACTCTCGGCCGAAGCCAGAACGATCCGAAAAACTGCGGCTGAGCTTCGGTACGGTGGCGGACAGAAGCAGCAGGAGGCTTTGGAGCGATTTGGCATTCGGCGACCGCTTCGGTTCCTGCTTTATCCCGGAAGCACACACAACGCGTTTTCTCCGCACTGGTTTGGCAAAGTTGGTCCCGAGCACAGTGGGCTTTACAAGGTCCGCATTCAGGCCAGCGGCATTCGTCCCGTGAATGGTCAGACGGCGCATCTGAGCATTGGCAGGCGAACGAGCGAAGAGACGGTGGAGGGACTGATTGAGTTCGACATTACGGCAGCTGAAGACAAACCGCAGGTGCACGAGTTTGAAGTTTTCCTTGAGATGCCGATATCGCTTGACTTCTGCGTGGTTGCGACCGATGTGGTTGACCGTCGCGCGGGCGCAGCGTTCCGTAACGCGCTCAACAGCGGCAGCTACATCTTCACTCACAGCAGCGAAACTCAGCTGCTGAATCCGAACGCGCCCCAGATGTTCGACGACAGAGGCAACGGGCTCTTCTCTGTCGTACTGCTTGACTGGATCGAATGGGAAGGACCGCTTGAGACCGACGCCGAGAAATCGCGTCGCAGCGGTCTGCTCCCACCCGATGACGCGACCCTCGAAGTCGTCGCGGAGCACCTGCATCGTTTTGCCGAACGCGCGTGGCGGAGGCCGGTTCAGGCGAATGAGCTGTCTGATTATCTGGAGGCGTATCGTTCAGAGCGTGACGCGGGCGAAAAGCCTTCTGAGGCCTTTCGAGTCGCATTGCAGGGAGTGCTGACATCGCGGCACTTCATCTATCTGGTCGAAGGCGACCCCGCTCCGCGCGAACGACTCAACAACGCCGAACTCGCTGCTCGACTGTCATACTTCCTGTGGAGTTCGATGCCCGATGATGCACTCTTCGCGGCAGCGCAAAGCGGTTCACTGCAGGGCGATGGACTGCGGCAGGAAGTTGATCGCATGCTTGCCGACGTCAGAACGAATCGCTTCATCAGCGATTTCGTGCGGCAGTGGCTGCAACTCCATCGGCTTGGCATGTTTCCGCCCGATAAAAAGCTTTACCCCACCTACGACGCGTGGCTCGAAACCAGTCTGCGTGCGGAGCCAATTGAATTTTTTCGCGAGACATTTGCGAACAATCTGCCAATTGACAGCTTTATCGATTCCAACTGGACGATGGCGAATGCTCGACTTTGTGATTTCTACGGACTGCCTGAACCGGAGACCGGCGGCTTCCAGAAAGTGTTGCTCAAGCCGGAAGATCATCGGGGAGGCTTGCTGACCATGGGCGGGATCCTTGGACTTACTTCCGACGGAACCCGGCATCGTCCGGTTCATCGCGGAGTGTGGCTCAGCGAGGCGATCTTCAACAGGACTCCGCCGCAACCACCGGCTAACGTTGATCCGATCGAACCGATCCCGCCAACGGGAACCCGAATCACAATCCGCCAGCGCATTGAAGCTCATACGAAAAACGCCAGTTGCGCCGCCTGCCACAGCACCATCGATCCGCTGGGACTGGTATTCGACGAATATGATGCTGTCGGCCAGTGGCGCACGCGTGAGCTGGTGCCAACCGGCGTTGGCGAGAATCCGCTGGTGGACGCATCGGGAGAAATGCCCGACGGCCGCGCCTTCAACAACGCCGTTGAATTCCGAAAGCTGCTGCTTGAGGATCGCAGTCGAATTGCCCGTGCGTTCATCGAACAACTCTGCACTTACGCGCTGCGTCGAGTGCTCACGGTGGATGATCAGGAAGATCTGAAACGGATCGAAGCCGAAGCAGGGAAGTCCGATTATCGTGTCAGAGACATCATTCGCGCTGTTGCTCTGTCTGACTTACTTCAGAAACGCTGAGTCCCCCAAACCCCGTTCAAGGAACAGATGGATGAGCCAATTTCTTTCACAATCCTGGTTGCTTGACCGTCGTCACGTGCTGCGTGGACTGGGTGCTACCTGTATTTCGCTCCCGTTTCTTGAATGCATGGTTCCATTGCGAGCGGCGGGAGCACAGGCGGCAGCGCCTGGACGAAGCGTCTTCATCTATCTTGCGAACGGTGTGCATTCGCTGAACTATCAGATCACGACGCCGGGGCGTGATTATGAATTCTCAAGGTCACTCAAGCCGCTGGAAAAACACCGCGATGTGATCACGCCGATCAGTGGCCTGCATCACCCGGGAGCACTCAGCCACCACCATGGCTGCATCAATGTCTGGCTGACAGGCGGCCGCATGGGTCCCTCAGATCGCAACACGATTTCTGTGGACCAGAAGATGGCGGAGATCACTGCCCAGCACACTCGTTATCCTTCACTTGAAGTCGCCCTGACCGGCAGTTCACTTGCGTGGACGGCGGACGGTGTGTGTCTGCCCGCGATGCGTCGCTGCAGTGAGATCTTCTCCTCGCTGTTCGAAGCTCCGAAGGGAGGCATAGTCGCTCAGCGGCGATCTCTGCGTCGGAAAGGCAGCGTACTCGATGCAAACCTGGCGGAGGTGCGAAAGCTGGAACAGGTGCTGGGGGCGGCCGACAAAGGAAGACTTGATCAATACCTGACATCCGTCAGAGAAGCTGAAGTGCGTACGCGACGCGCTGATGCCTGGCTCGATACTCCGCTGCCAACTGTTTCAGAAGATGACCGCAGACGCACCAATCGCGACATTCCTCATACACAGGCTGGCGACTACTTTCGCACAGTCTATGACCTGATTGTTCTTGCATTTCAGACAGATGTCACGCGCGTCGCCACCTTCAGCCTTGGCGGTGAAGGTGATGCGTTCGCGATCCCCGAAATCGGCATCACTGAATCACGGCATCAGCTGAGCCACCACGGTGGCGACCCTGGTTATATGGAAAAACTGACGAACTATGACACGTTTGCAATCGAACAGTACAGCTACTTCCTCACGCGGCTTGCCGAAACCACCGATCTCAGTGGCAAGCCAATGCTGGGCACCACAATGTCGCTCTTCGGCAGTGGTATGTCGTACGGTCACAGTCACGGTAACGCAAACCTGCCGCTGTTACTGGCTGGCGGTACAGATCTTGGTCTGAAGCACGGGAGTCATCTGGACTTCAATCAGGGGCACTTCAAAGGTTATCAGCTTGATAAGCCCGGCGAACACTATTCGCTCTGCAGTCGCCCTGCAAATCCAAACGGCCACATGAGCAATCTGCTGTTGCTGATGGCACAGCGGATGGGTGTGGAGACCGACAAGTTTGGCGACAGCAACAAGGTGGTCGAGCTATGAGACAGATCCTCGGTTCAGGCTCCCGGCATGGCGTGGCTCGTGCTTCCCTCAGGGCTGCTCTAATCGCGCGCTGGATCCGTTGCGGCCTGCTGGTATTGATGTGCTCGGCGGACGTATCGACCCCTGCGTTCAGTCAGGGGCCCGGTGCAGCAGGGAATGCGAACGAGGCGAAAGAACCTTTCCGGCCCGAGACCGGCAAATTTCCGCCGCTGGACAAATCGCAGGCCTATCGCGGCGTGCTGGCGTTTGTGGACCATGCAAACCGACGTGGCAGTCTTCGTGTGGAAACACCCGGAGAATTTTTTCGAAATCCGCCGCATCCGTTCGCGATGCTTCCATACGGGATCGTCAGCTTTCACGGTGCACCGGCCGATCTGCGTGACATACCGCTCAGCACCGTCCTGCACGTGCGCGGTTTCCTGCCTCCCGACCCGAAGATTTCTTCCGTACCGGTACTTCAGAAGGGAAACCCTGAACGGCCGGCGGAAAATCATCTGCTGCTGCTTGAAGATGAGCCCAGCTTCTGCCTGCGGGAAGGTCTGGTGTGGAAACTGCGGGAGGTGGAAGTCCAGGCAAATCAGGGCCTGATCGAGTGTCTTCGCGTGTTCAAAGCAGGTGAATACGGCAAGGCAGTCATAGATAAGCTGACGTTCAACGCTGCAACGCGATTCTGGCGTGGTCGCGAGTGTCTCAGTATCGAAGATCTGGTGGGTGATGGTGTCTGGCCGGCAAGCGGCCGAAAGCCCCTTGGCGATCAGACGGTATTGCTCGGGCTCACCTGGCAACCCACTCCTGGTGGAGTGTTCCTGCGGTATCACATTTCGGACATCTGGCTTGATGAAGCCGCCATGCAGCGGGCGACCCGGAATCAGACAGAGACACACAAAGCGCTGATCCGCAGCCGCTGGATGCCTGCCTTTGTCGATGCCGTGGAGTACGGTCAGTTCGGCCGGGCAAAGGTGACGGCTACGTTGTTCGGTGGTATGGATCCAACGCTCTACGCCGACTTCAAGGCCGGGACCAACGCTCAGATGAACTCTGTCGAGAATACACTGAAGCACACACACGGAGATTACAGCCCCGCGCACATGGCCTCGGCGGGATCGATTCTGGAAGTGACACGGCAACCCGGCGAAGCCCCCCTCGGCAGCAGCGGAATTCAGATTCGTTTCGAGACGGACCAGATCATCGAAGGTATCCGCCCCGGACGCGTTGTTCGTATCCGACCCGCCAACTGGCCCCTTCTGAACCTGTCTCGTGAAGAATTCCTCAGAGAAAATCTTGAAGAGCGATTCCCGAGTGCTGACATTTTTCCGAAGTACTGAACCGCCCTGGACCTGGTTCTCTGAGCGAAAGGCAGGTGGCCGGTGATCGGCTTCAGGCAGAGTTTCTGCTGCGGAGGTCCAATTGCCGTTCGAGGCGTGCCGAAAGCAGCGAGAGCGGGTAGCTCATGGCCAGATACAACACCGCAGTGACAGCTCCCAGTTCCACCACGGCCATCGTATTCTGAGCCTGAATATAGTAGCCTTTTGACAGCTCGATCACACCAATCAGGCTGCAGACGGCAGTGTCTTTGAAGAGTGCAATAAAGTCGTTTGTCACGTTGGGGACTGCCCGGCGAAAGGCCTGGGGAATGATCACTCGCCGCAGCGCCAGCGGACGGCTCATTCCCAGTGACAATGCCGCTTCCATCTGCTCGCGAGGAACTGCCTGGAAGCCACTGCGAAAGACTTCGGCTTCACACGCCGCGTAGTTCAGCGCCAGCGCCATGATGGCTGCCGGAAAACGACTGACACCCAGCTGCTGATCCGGAAACAGCCAGTGCAAAAGGCCGGGTACAACAAAGAAGATCAGGAACAGCTGGAGTGCCAGCGGGGTGCCCCGAAGGAGCTCCACAAGCATCTGTGAGCTGATTGCCTGCCAGCGTGAGCCGTACATGCGGGCAATGGCAAGCAGCAGGCCGAGGGCAATTGCGATGGGCATGGATATGATGGAGAGCAGCACAGTTGTGAGTGCTGCCTGGAACAGCAATCCGGTGCTGTGAAGCAGCTGCTCGCGTCGAGAGACGGCGTCTTCACTGGTCACGTCGCCGGAACCACTCTCAGTCGATTCTGCCAAGCCAACAAACACGCCTCTGGCATCGGTCTCCAGACCACGCAGAGCCTGCGTCTCGTTCCACATCCGTTCCTTACCGAAGATTTTTCGCAGTGTTCCGTCCTGAAGCCCGGTGATGAAGATCTGATTCACCAGCTGCAGGAGTTCCGGGGTTTGCTTTCGAGTGAGTGCCACGTAGAAGCCGCGACCGACGGGACGATCGACAGCTTTCAGCTGCGGAAAGTCACGTTCATAGAAGGTCCAGATCGGCAGGTCCTGAAGATTGGCCCGAATGCCATCCTGTCCCAGCTCGACCGCCTTCATCGCATCTGTTACGCCGTCGAAACCTGCGATCCGTACCCGATCTCCGCCAAACTCGCGTATCCACGTTTCCGCTGCAGATCCGGTGAGTGCTGAGACGACAACGGGCTGACCGTCTTCGGTTTCCAGCAGGTCGGCAAGTGAGCGAAGTCTGGTGTCACTGCGGCGCCCGAGCAGTTGCAGTTCATAGATGTAGTAAGGAATGGAGGTACCGTAATGGGCTGCGCGGATTGGAGTCCATTCATAACCGTTGAGCACGATGTCGATTTCTCCGAGATCCAGCATGGCAGGCAGCTTGTCCCACTGACACTGCACGAATTCCGCACGCACGCCAAGTGACCTGGCAATGAGTTCCGCCAGCTCCGTTTCGAATCCCGTGAGTTCGTCGGTCCCGGGGCGACGATAGACAAACGGACCGCCCCCTTCTTCGTCAGCTCCCCAGCGGAGCACTCCACGGGCGCGAATGTCGTCCAGCAGATCGCCATGGGCGACCGGCAGACCAAAGACGCACGAGACCAGCGCAGCAATAACTGCGGGCATCCATCGCTGCGGACTGCAACTGCTGCCCGGAACTGCAGGCCGACAATGGATTCCTGCCTGGCCAGCCATACGACAACTCCGGAAAAGGCAATCGGGGGAACTGGTCAATGGCCGTCCGCTGATGCGATGAGTCGCGGACTGGGGCTGCAATCACTGAAGCGAACAGGACGACCGACGGGTGTGGTGACTTCCTTTGATCCGTCAATTCCCAGCTGATCGAGGATGGTCGCACAGATCTCTGGAACGGTTACGGGATCCTTTGGTGCCGGTGGATCGGACACCGGAACATCCGCCGGAGTTTCTCCGATGACGGCCGATTTGCGGAAACCACCGCCGGAGATGACGCAGGAAAACCATGCGGGCCAGTGATCGCGACCGGCAGCGGGATTCACGGCCGGCGTGCGACCGAATTCGCTGATGCACAGTACGATGGTGGACTGCAGCAGATCGCGCTGGTGCAGGTCATTGATCAGAGTGCTCATGGCGGGATCGAGAATTCGGCACTGGGTCACGTGCCCTTCGTGATTGGAGACGTGAGTGTCGAAGCCCGGCAGGGTGACTTCGACGACTCGCACCCCGGTTTCGACGAGCCTGCGAGCAACGAGGCAGCCGCGGCCGAATTCGGTATCACCGTAGGCTTTTTTGAGCACTTCAGGTTCGTCATCGAGGCGGAAGGCCTGGAGTTGTTCAGACTGCATCATCTGCAGGGCCTTGCCAGTGAGATCATCGTGCAGAGTCTGTCTGGCAGCGGCCGGGTGGGATGCAGCAAAGCCGCGGCTGAGCAGCTGTAAGTTTTCCAGTCGGCGAGTCTGGCGGGCATCGGGAACGGGAGCTTCGAGGTTGGAAACTTCGCGGCCCGGATGATGAACGCGAAAGGCGTTCCAAGCATTTCCCAGATACCCGCCCTCTGGAACCGGAATCCGAGGGGAAACGGAAATGTACGGCGGAATCTCCAGTTTCCCGGCGCCAAGCTGGCTGACAACGATGGCTCCGAGAGTGGGATACTTCAGTGTTGGCTCGGGGCGGTAGCCGCTTCGAACAAATGCTGTTCCTCGCTCGTGGTCGCCTTCCTTCGAAGTGACAGAGCGAATAGTAAGGCAGTGGTGCATCTGTTCTGCCATCTGCGGAAGCAGGCTGGAGATGCGAAGTTCGGGCACAGTGGTGGCGACGTCCTTTGCATCACCACCGGAAGCAGTACCGGGGTGCGGATCCCAAGTTTCCAGCTGACTCATGCCACCGTTCATCCAGAGCACGATCAGTGAACGTGCGCGTTCAGTTCCGCGGCGAGAGGCCGCACGGGCATTCAGTGGCGGAAGCAGGAATGAGAGCGCAGGGGCAGCGGCCATTTGCAGCAGACTGCGACGCGGAAGCATCAATGATTCCATGCGAACTCCGGACTGTTGAACAGGGCCCAGAACAAATCCTCCACAACCGCTTTACGCTGTTCGTCTCCGGTCTGCCGTGCCTGCTGCAGCTGTTTTTGAAAATGCAGCAGCTCTGCGGAGTCCGGACGACGGGACAAACACATCAGAAAACTGTTTTCGACGATCGCGGAATCGTCGGGTGAGAGAGCAAGTACCTGAGCGGGGCCGGTGAGCAGATCGACTTTGCCGAGTTCGCGTGAAAAGCGGCCATTCATCTTCAGCAGCATCTGAGAAATAGTGCCGGCCTGAGGAATAAGTTCGTCCTCCCCAGCGTCCCCATACTCCTCGATGAACTCGTTTTCTGACGTCATCCGTGTGAGCCGAATGAGCGGATGCGAATTCTGATCCACCGAACGCACGCGTCCTGCCTGAAAGAGTGATCCTATCACCTGTTCAGGTCGCAGCCGCACCAGCGGAAAGGCCGCCCACGAAGCGGTCTGCCTCGCAGCTTCGTCGGCGTTGTCCGCAGCAGCCGTATTCAGTCGGAAGGGAGCCGACAGAGCGATCATGCGAATCAGGGTGCTGAGCCGATCTCCGCGGGCACGAAATTCACGTCCCAGCAGGTCCAGAGCATCATCGGGCTTGTCTTCCGGATGCGGCAGATCGTCAACGGGTTCGTGAAGCGGGCGGCCGAACATCAGTCCCCAGATGCGATTGGCAATCGCACGCTCGAACCGGCGATTGTCGGCGTGAGTGACCCATGCTGCCAGACGCGCACGGCGGCTGCCAGTCGATGGCAGCCATTCTGCATGAAACGGCACTTCAGGAACCACGATGCGGCTTGCCGAAGCGTCTTCTTTCGGGGCGACGACACGGTATTCCGGTTGAGGCTGATCAGGCGGAGTCGCAAAGTCGGTGACGCCGCCGGGAGTTACCTGAGCCTGACCAAACCACGCGGCAAGGCCTTCGAAATGCCGCTGCTTCCAGCGAGTATCAAGAAAGTGGTCATGGCACTGGGCACAGTCGATGCGCTGGCCGAGAAAAGTGCGAACGGTGCGACCCGCAAGCTTGTTTTCGTCCAGATCCTCGTTTTCCATTCGCGCGATCGTGATGAAGTTGGATGCCGGACGGTCCGTCCAGAGTCCTTCAGCGGCGATCAGCTGGCGCGCCATCTCGCTCCACGGGGCGTCCTGAAGGAGTTGTTCTTCAAGCCAGTCGGTCAGCTGATCACGGCGAAAGATGATGAATGGACCCTGTTCGACCCCCACCAGACTGCGGCTGAGCCGCCTGGCGAAATAGCCGGCAAAGCGAGGGTCGCGGAGCATCTGGCGGATCCAGCGATCAAGCCGATCAGGCTGCGTGTCCCGCTCAAAGGCCCGCAGGTCTTCGAGGGACGGACCGCAGCCGTAGAGTGCCAGCGAGACACGACGGAACACCGCCAGATCATCAGCCGCCGCAGCCGGGCTGACGCTGTCGGCCTGCCATTTCACGGCAAACCAGGCGTCAAGGCCGGCCACCGCAGTATCAAGCTGGTCAGCGGCCGAGACTTCTGAGGGCTGGGCCTGAACAGGGTCCACACGCCCCGACAACTGTACGACGACCGCCATCAGCAGCCCAAGCGCCACCAGCACAAGCAGTTGTCGAGTTTTCATGTTGCCACCGCAGAAGGAACACTCTGGTCCATGTATATAAGGTATATTCGCCGGATGGAGTTGTTGATTTCAATCGGAATACGTGGAAAACGCGGAAGCTGACGGGATTTTCGGCAAAGGTAGGCAGCGCCGAGCTGCTTGTGTATCGTTCGCCTCCAGTGCGGTCGCCGCGGGCGGTGCCGCAGTCATTTTCTGCGTTTCACCAGAGAACCATTCATGTCTGCAGACTGCCTCGTTGTGATTGACATGCAGGAGCGGCTGCTCCCGGTTATCGGCAGCGCTGATTCGATCACTCAACGCTGCCGTTTTCTGCTCGAAGCCGCCGGTCTGCTGTCAGTGCCCATCATCCTGACAGAACAATACCCGCGAGGTCTTGGTGCCACTGTCGAGGTACTGCGGAATGCTGCCGCAAACACCGCAGTACTGGAGAAACTGCAGTTCAGTGCAGCAGACGTCATCCAGAAAGCCGGTCTCCTGCATCCCGAATGCCGTCAACTGGTGCTGGCGGGAATCGAAACCCACATCTGCGTGCAGCAGACCGCCCTCGACCTGATCGCTGCAGGCTGGAAAGTGACGCTGGCCGCAGACGCCAGCGGCAGCCGACATGAGCTGGACAGATCGATCGCCATCAGCCGCCTGCAGGTCGCGGGCGTGGTGGTGAGCAGCGCTGAGGCGATCGCTTTTGAATGGTGCAGAACTGCTGAACACCCAGCCTTCCGTCAATTGAGCGCCCTTGTACGAGCTCAGCCGATTCGCTCCGCCTGACCCGCATAACTGAGGATTGTGACCGCGCTTGCGGTGTGAGACCAGTGATGAGCATGACAACTGCAGAGGAATTGGGCACGTCAGATGTATCTGTGAAATTGCCGGTGATGCTCTCTCCCCTGCAAGAGGAAACCGTTCGACGGGGTTTGGTGATCAAAGAGCTTGAACGTGGACCGTTCGGGGGTTTCCTTTCTGCCGACAGACAGGCGATCGACCAGTTCCTGGTTGCTCAAATCAAACCTCGACTCAAATCCCCCGCAGCGGGGACACTCCCCGACGGGCCTTGCAAACTACGTGGCGGTGTGCTCTGGAGCGACTCTGGAGTGCCATTTCCTGTCTGCTTAACTTGACGATTTTGGAATGCAGAGATCGGAATCTGCAGCGGACAGCCACAGCACGAGCCTGGCCGCTCCAACCGCTACAAACAGTGGCACCGCTTCAACCGTCAAAATCGAACCTCGACGCCAATCCCCTGCAGCGGGGACACTCCCGAAAGGCCCCGCAACCTACGCGGCGGTGTGTTCTGGAGCGACTCGAGAGTGCCTTCTCCAGCCTGCTTAACTTGCCGATTTTGGAATGCAGAGATCGGACTCTGCAGTGGACACTCACAGCACGAGCCTGGCCGCTTCCACCGCTACAAAGACTGAAACCCTTTCAACCGTCAAAATCGAACCTCGACCCAAATCCCCCGCCGCGGGGACACTCCCCGAATGGAACTGCAAACTATGCGGCGGTGTGCTCTGGAGCTACTCGGGAGTGCCTCTTTCTGCCTGCTTAACTTGCTGATTTTGAAGTGCAGAAATCGGACTCTGCAGCAGACAGCCAAAGCACGAACCTGGCCGCTGCAACCGCTACAAATTGTGAAACCGCTTCAACCGTCAAAACCGAACCTCGACGCCAATCCCCTGCAGCGGGGACACTCCCCGACTGGCCCCTCAAACTATGCGGCGGTGTGCTCTGGAGCGACTCGGGAGTGCCTCTTTCTGCCTGCTTAACTTGCTGATTTTGAAGTGCAGAAATCGGACTCTGCAGCAG
>Ga0169931_10011976_pt1 | contig 12109 bp, 9 predicted proteins | sample Kivu_15m_20L_FD_129675 | JGI IMG/M metagenome (GOLD analysis project Ga0169931, IMG submission 129675) | Freshwater microbial communities from Lake Kivu, Western Province, Rwanda to study Microbial Dark Matter (Phase II) - Kivu_15m_20L... | ecosystem: Environmental > Aquatic > Freshwater > Lake ...
ACCTATCTCGACACCCACTCAGCGCGAACTCAACTACGCAGCTCGGAGTGAGAGCCCTAGGCAAGTGTTACCCTCTTGCAGCTCCAATCCCCCTCCTTCAGGCTGAATGTGTAGAGGAGAGTTCCATGGAAGGAAGCCAACGCAACCTCAATCGATTGATCCCACCCATCGCAGGCCTTCCCACCCCACGAGAGGCGGCCGAAATCTATCCCAGCCAGGACCCACTCGAAGAAGGCCTTCTGGGAGATGCTGCCAACCCCTTCGACAGGATTTCAGTTCACGCTCCCCGACTCGCCAAACATGTTTGGGCCGTCGGAGGCGGAAAAGGAGGAGTAGGAAAGTCCCTCATCTCATCGAGCCTTGCGGCGACACTCGGCAAAATGGGGCACGCCGTTACCGCAATCGATCTCGACCTAGGGGGAGCCAATCTGCACACCACTCTTGGGGTCGACCTGCCTAAAAAAAGCCTAGGCGATCTGTTCCTGAATCCAGACCTCAACCTCCAGGACTGCGCCGTCCCGACCAGTATCGAAAACGTGCAGCTCATCAGCGGTGCTGGTGACGGACTGGGTGCAGCCAACATTCCTTTCCAACAAAAGGTAGATCTCCTGCGTGGCCTTCGCGAAATTGAGACGGATTACCTCTTACTCGATTTAGGAGCAGGAACGTCCTATCACACACTGGACTTTTTTCTTTTGGCGGACAGTGGCGTCATCGTGATTTTGCCCGAGCCGACATCGATCGAAAATGCTTACCGCTTCATCAAAAGTCTCTATTACCGAAAACTTTGGATCTCTCCGCACCTCCAAAAAGTCCGACATCTCATCGAACTCGCGATGCTCGGAAAGAACCCACAGAACATCCAAACTCCTGCCGATCTTTTTACTGCAGTGAATGCAGCCAGTCCTGAAGCAGGAATCAAGATGAAAGAAGAAATTGCGTCCTTCAAACCGCGACTTCTCATCAATCAGGCACGAACCCAGACCGACGTCGATATTGGGTTTTCGGTCAGAACGGTTTGCAAAAAGTACTTCGGCATCGATGTCGACTACATCGGCTACCTCGATTACGACAGCGCAGTCTGGCAAAGCGTACGCCGAAAGCGCCCTTTCATCGAGGAGTTTCCAAATTCCCGATTAGTGACTAATCTCCAGCGAATCACGCAATACCTAGTCAATCACCCTCAGAAATCCTCGACGGGGACTCAGTAATTCTATGACTCTTCAAGATTCGAATCCCAATCTCTACGAGATTCTTGAGGTTTCACCTTCTGCTTCCGCTGCAGAGATCCGAACAGCCTACTTAAGGATCAAGGCTGCTTTCAGAAAAGACAGTGCCGCCCTCTACAGCCTCATTTCTGAAGACGAAACCGACTCCATTCTTCGGAGTGTGGAGAGCGCTTACCAAGTCCTTTCGAATCCTGACAAAAGACGAGAATATGACCTCAAGCATCCTCATACTGAGCTCACGTCTGAGATCGACAGCAAAGGCATGTCACACCAAACGGGAGCACAAGTAATCTCCATCGATCGGGTCCCCCCCATGGAAAACAGCCTATCGTCCGAGGAAATCCTTGTCGCACCTTCTACCGACTTTATGGAGCCCCCAGCACAAGGCCCTTGGGCTCGCACAACTTCGCATTCAATCTCTCGCGATCAAACCAAAGCTCCAGCTACGGCCCATCTCTTGAGTGAGATTCCAAATACGAAAGCTCCAGATCGCTCCGAGACGCTACGGGAAATCGATGCATGGATAAAAGAAGAGACGACCTGGTCAGGTGATTTTATTCGAAAGGTCCGAGAGTCCCGCGGGAACACGATCGAGGAAATCGCTGAGTACTCCAAGATCTCTCGGACTTATATCCATGCCATCGAGGAAGAAATTTACGAAAAACTCCCTGCCCCAGTGTACCTTCGAGGATTCCTGGCTCAGATTGCAAAATTCCTGAAGCTTCCAGCAGATCGAATGATCACCGGATACCTTGCGCGATACTCCCAAATGAGAGACGCACGCCGGGCATGAGTCTACAGACCCCCCTCCTCTGGATCGTCGCCGAAGAAGATGCGGGCGACCGAGCAGATCGAGGTATTTCGAAGGCATTCCCAGAATATTCGCGCAGCCAAGTCCAAAAATGGATTGAGGACGGACACGTTCGGTCTCGCTCCCGGTTCCTCAAATCAAACACTCTCCTAATGGTTGGCGAAGAAATCGAAATCCTCCCTCCGCGCTCACGCCCGCTCGAGCTCACACCCGAAAATATCCCGATCGAGATATTGTATCAGGACGAGCACATTGCCGTGATCAATAAACCACCAGGGCTCACCGTTCATCCGTCTGAGACTCAACAGGAGGGAACCCTCGTCCATGCACTGTTGTTTCACATCAAAGACCTCAGTGGGATTGGAGGAGTGCAACGACCAGGAATCGTCCACCGAATCGATAAGGATACATCGGGAGCGCTCGTCATCACCAAAACCGATGCAGCTCACCACGTGCTGAGCGAAACCTTCGCCCAGCACGATCTCAAGCGAACCTACTGGGCGCTTTGCTACGGTGCCCCCGATGGAAAACGAGCTCAAAAGAAGGGGAAAATTGAAACTCTCATTGGGAGGCACCCCACTGATCGAAAGAAAATGTCATCTGAGGTCAAAGAGGGACGACTGGCTGTCACTCACTACCGGACACTCCAGACCTATCAAACAGCCAATCAAAAGCAGCCATTTGCTTCCTTGATCGAGGCCACTCTCGAAACAGGCCGTACCCACCAAGTCCGAGTCCATCTCACCGGACTGGGACACTCCCTTTTAGGCGATCCAGTTTACGGAACTCCAACTGCGCGTTCACACAAGTGGGAGCAACTGCCACGCGCGATTCAGACGCTCGTGCAGAACCTACCCGGGCAAGCCCTTCATGCACGAACCCTAGGCTTCAAACACCCGATCACCGGAGCCCTCCTTCACTTCGAGGCCCCCCTCCCCTCAGAATATCAAAGCCTCCTTTCGTCTCTTGAAGACTACAGCTTCTCGATGAAAACTGAATCTCGATGAGCACGGACAAAAATAGAGACACCATTCAGAGTAACCTCCTCTTAGGAGTTCCGAATATTCGACATGGTTTTGGGGATCGAAAACACCCATTCCCCTCGTCCATCATTCCAAAGGAGCACTGGGAATTACGACGACCCCAATGGAAACAGGTCCATGGTGTCGCTCATGCATTCATCTCCCAACCAAACGCACTCTGCCGAGAAGTGGATTCTCTCGCAACTCAAGTTGCTCAGTGTCCAATTGCAGTAGTCACAGCCGACTGCGTCCCTATCCTTCTTGCAAAAGAGGATGGGAGTGCGATCGCTGCTGTCCACGCAGGATGGAGGGGAACCTTTTCCCGGATCTTGGCAGAAACGCTCTCTCAAATAGAACCAAATCCATTCCATCGCTCTCGCTGGGTTGCCGCCATTGGACCTTGTGCTCACCCTTGCTGCTACGAGGTCAGCGAAGAGCTTGCGGAACAATTTCGTTCGGAGTTTGGAGGAATCGCCACCCCCACGAGTACTCGCCATTTGGACCTCCCTGCAGTGAATCGAAGAGTTCTGGAGGACCACGGGGTCCAAAGGGTTGAGATCATCAACGAATGTACGATTTGCTCAAGAACGCCACAAGGAGAGATCCGATTCGAAAGCTACCGCCGTGACGGGCAAGCTGCCGCCCGCCAGTTCTCCTGCATCGAGATTCTTTAATTCCTCATCGATACTCCGCCAAGCAGCGACGAGTTACTTTGTCACTCGCTCGATCTTGCTCAGATCTACCAGTCCAAACGGGTTACTCAAAAAACCTCGAATCCCAGGCTTTACAGCATGAACTAAGACCGCTTGAAAAAGGGGAGCAATCACGGCCTCCTGATCGATCAGAATTTTCTCTGCCTGAAGGACCTTGAGATTTCTCTCCGCATTGGTCGGCATGCTTTCGATTTCATCGACCAAGCGATCGTAATCCGCATTTGACCATCCCGTGTAGTTATATGGGCTTTTTGATGTCATCGCTTTGAGGTGAGGAAGTGGGTCCTTGAAAGGAGTCATCCACCCCATTCGAAACACAGCAGGAGGATCGGTCTTTAGACTACCGATGTGACTCTTCCAGTCCATCGCTACGAGACGCGTTTTGACTCCCAGTTGTTGCAGCCATTCGGCCTGAACACGCTCAGCGATCGCTTGATTTTTACTACTAGAGTCAAATCGAAGCTCAAGTGCCACTCCTGCCTCTTTTCCAAAAGGCGAGCGGGATAACGGCCCAGAAACTGAGACGGCCCCGACCTGTCCCCGATCCACCAGCCCCTGCGGGAGCCAGTTTGCATCGGCAATGTCATCGCCACCTGTCAATTGCACGAGTGTCCGTCGGTCGATTGCGCGAGAAAGAGCCCGTCTCCGCTCTGAAGTCCTGAGCTCGGGGTGCTTCACCGTAAAACCCAGGTAATAGTTGGCCAAGAATGGATCGCGACGGATCTCTCCTTTTGCGTCGAGCCGCGAGATATCCAGAGCGGGGACTCGTGAGACCACATCAAGCTTACCCGACTCATAGAGAGCCAATGCAGTGCTTTCGTCCCGAACAATGATCCAATCGATCGGAAGCCCCTTTACTCCCTCACGAGGTTTCATCTTCACCCACTGATCTCGCTTCTGCTCAGTCAATATATACTTGCCAATAGAGGGCCCGTTTTCGGGCCACTTTCCTTGACTCGACTGAAGGACGTCCTCTCTCAATGGGAAAGTCAAAGGAAGAGTCAAGACCCCCAAGAAGTGAGCAGTCCTGCGCTTCAACTCGATAATCAATTGATCCCCCTCTAAACGTACTGCGCGATCCCCATCCACCAAGGGGTCCAGAAAATGCGCCAACTTTGCTCCTACTTTTGGATCACGCGCACGACGAAACGCAGTGACAAAATCCTCAAGACGAAGTGGCCTCCCATCCGACCATTTGAGATCTGACTTGATCTTAAAGCGGTAGACTGTTCCCTCACGATTCAGATCGATCTCGGACGCCAGACCCGGAACAATATTGCCCTCCGCATCGGAGCGCATCAGCCCTTCCATGCTGTTACTCAGAAGCCTCAAAGACAGACCATCTTCGGCTAATGTCGGATCTAAAGTCACAGGATCAGTCGGAATCTGAATCCGTACGGGACGCTCTCCCTCCCAAAGTCGTGAGGACTGTGAGCACCCCAGTGCCACTCCGGCGATCAGTACGATTGAAACCTGAAAAAGGCGTAGAAAGGATTTCATTTTGAGGCTAGCCTCCCGAATATGTCCGCAGCCAATATGACTTCGAATGCCAAAGTAAATCCAAGAAAAGTTTCCGAAAGAACCCTCGAATGGGCTCTGGTTAGTCTTGGCCTCTTAGGCGTTCTACTGTCATTATATTTGACGCAACACTTTTTCGATCTCAAGCTCGGATCAGCGGGATTCAAATCACTTTGTGATGTGAGTTCAACCGTGAATTGTGATGTCGTATCAGCAAGTAAATGGGCTGAAGTCCTCCCTTACTTTCCGCTCTCCTCTGCGGCCCTCGGATGGTTTACAGCTGTTTTCGTTCTCTCGTTGATGAGTATCGCTGGGAGCAATCGAGCAGCTATTCATCGTTTGCTTGTTCCAGCCACTGCTTTTGCCTCACTCGTATCAGTCCTTTACCTCGCGATCATGCTAACTCAGGTCAAAGCCCTCTGCTTGTTTTGCTTAGGGATTGACGGCGTTAACTTCGCTCTCTTAGGGGTCGCTTGGACTCTCCAAAAAACCTCCAGCTCAGTGAACTCACGATCTGAGACACCAAGCTCCTTGGCCACGCCGCTGACTTGGGCCACGCTTGCATTCGTTCTTCCTGGAGCCCTTTTTGCCCTGGCCAACTCGAAAGCCCTCCGTGGTTTCCCTATTCAAGAAGCCGTTTCCTCCGTGATGAGCGGAACGCAGGAAACGCTCTCTGTTCCTCCCGAAGTCGCAACTCTAGGAAGTCCCAACGCTCCGATCACGATCGTGAAATTCAGCGACTTCCAATGCCCTCATTGCCAGCGGGGAGGGATAATCATGCACACTCTCCTGAAGCGATTCCCAGATATAGTGCGTGTGGCTTACCGAAACTACCCACTCGACTCGAAGTGTAATCCGAAGATGCAGGGGGGAGGACACGCTTTTGCGTGTGCCGCGGCAAAGACCGCGATCTGCGCTCAAAACCAAGGGAAGTTCAAGGAAGTTTACGAAGGTCTTTTTGATCACCAAAGCGCTTTGAACGACGAGAAAATCCGTGAAATTGCCCTAGCTGCCGGAATGGATGCTGCAACGTTGGATGCCTGCCTGAACAGCGAGCAGACCCAAGATATCCTCGCCAAAGACATGATGGAGGCCGAGCGACTCCAGGTCCGAAGCACCCCGACTTTTTTCATCAACGGCTACAAAGTCGAAGGGGCATATCCACCTGACTTCTGGGCAAGCGCGATTCAGGTTTTGACGGCGAAAACAGGAAGTAGCAATTAAGATGGGGACAACTCTTCGACTGGTCGACTCACACTGCCACCTCGACTATGAAGGGTCGGCCAAGCCTGAAAACCAACTCGTGGCCGAAGCACAGGCAATGGGCGTAGCCTATCTGATCAATGTCGGAGTGGATCTTCCCACACTCGCTCGCGTGCAGTCTGCATCCGACCGACACGATTGTGTGTTTCACACGGTGGGTGTTCATCCGCATGAGGCCAAGTCGCTATCCTCCGAGACTATCGATCTCCTCAGGCAAGCAGCTGCTCACCCGAAGTGTCGCGCGATCGGGGAAATTGGACTGGACTATTATTACGACAACTCTCCCCGAGAAGTGCAACGAGAACAGATGCAAGCTCAACTCGATCTTGCCGCCGAACTCGGATTACCCGTTGTGATTCATACTCGTGACGCAGAGGAAGATCAGCTTCGAGCCCTTCAAGCCCACGTTGCACGACTGTCACCTGAAGCCAAGAAGAACCCGGGAGTCATTCATTGCTTCAGTGGCACTCAAGCTTTTGGACAAGCCTGCATCGACTTGGGCTTCTCGATTAGCTTCTCTGGAATCCTTACTTTCAAAAACGCTCATGAACTCCGTGAGTGTGCACGGGCGTTTCCGCTCGACCGAATCCTGGTCGAAACCGATTCACCTTTCCTGGCGCCCATTCCTCATCGAGGAAAGAAATGTGAGCCTTCGATGGTCGTTCACACTGCCGAAAAAATTGCAGAGCTACGCGGTATCTCCGTGGAAGAACTTGCAGAGGCGACCTTTCAAAACTCTTGTAGAGTCTTCAATCTTCCCAATTTCCCATGATGAGCGCTAATCGGAAACTCTCTGGAGTGGCACAAACCTTAGTGATTCCACTCCTCGCCCGAGCAGAGTCGCAACGACTTACACCCAAACTGAGTTTTTCCGATCCAGATGCTCAGTCCCTTTTGGAGCAAGTGCAAGCTCAAGAGCCCCTGATTGAGTGGCCGGAATACCTCCAGGAAGTGAGAAAAGATCGATGGGTCCTGACCGCTTGCATCCTGAGAGCGCATACGGTCGATCGCCTGATCCAAAAACAACTCAACACACTTCAAGCGTTGAATCGACGGGCTGTAGTCATCAGCTTAGGAGCAGGTCTTTGCACCCGTCGCAAAAGAATCCAATCCCCCCTGGTACGATGGGTCGAACTGGATCTCCCCGAAGTGATTTCTATCAAGAACCAAATCGACCCCGTCTCGCCTGAAGAAAACACACTTCGAATTCCAGGCTCTTTGTTTCACCTCGAATGGCTCTCCGCTGCACAGATTCTGCCCACAGAGGAAATCATCCTTACAAGCGAAGGGGTCCTCATCTATTTCCCAAAGGATGAAGTCGAAACCTTCTTCTCTCAACTGGGGCAGGCTCTCCGAGATCACCCCCAGAAACCTGAAAAGGCCGTCTTTTATTTTGACTCTCTTCAAGCCATTCCAGTTTTGATCTCCAAGTGGGCCTCTCAGTCTATTCGAGCGGCGGGAGCTCGACTCCAGTGGGGACTTAGCCACGCAAGGGACTTGGAAAAACTCGATGATGGATACCAGGCCCTGACTCCGATTGATCTTTCTGGCAAAACCCCAGGAATTCTGGGGCTCAGCCAAAAAGCTCTACGTGCCGTCACTGGGTCGAGCGTCTATCAAATCCAACAATTACTTTGGAAAAGACTCCCCTGATCCCGCTGATCCATTCATTGCCCACTCGGGCTTAAAGAAAAACCGATCGTACATGCGATTAAGAGCGGTCCACTGTCCTGGAGTTTGATCGTTCTCGATGAACATCCGGATCGCATTCACTTTTGAGTCCAAATCATCGATGTAATGCACCACCAAAGCCTCCAAGCATTTTGGACGCTTCGGCGACCCGTACTCAAGCTCACCGTGGTGAGCGAGAATGAGGTGTTTCACCAAAAGCTTTTGGGACTCAGGAAACTTTCCATCTCCTGGAAGACGCCCCTCTTGAGCCTCGAGTTCTCGAATCTTGCGATCCACGAGCTCAACTCCCATAACCAGGTGTCCGATCAGCTTACCCTCGGTGGTGTAGTCCGTCACGCGATCATAGCTCAGTTCCCAGATCTTACCGATATCGTGCAGAAAGCCCCCCAGGAATAACAAATCTCGGTCCAAGTAGGGCTGATAATGCTTAGCCAGACCGTCCAAAATCCCTGTGATCGAAACCACATGTTCGAGCAACCCCGTTTTGTAGGCATGATGAACACTTTTAGCGGCAGGTGCACGCTTCACCCGATCGACGATTTCAGCATCGTCCCTCAAAATCGATTCGGCCAAGGCCTTGTAAAAAGGATCCTGCATGGAGGAAATGTACGCTAGGAGCTCGGAGTAGAGGCGATCGGCATCGAGCTTGCTCTCAGCGATGAAGTTCTTCACTTCGAGCTGATCTTCGCGCAAAAGCTGCATGCCTTTGACGACAATTTGGCGTCGTCCTTGATAAGCTTGGCACTTCCCCTCGACCCAGACAAACTGATCTCGGGTGACCTGACCGCTGTAATGAGGGACATCCTCCCAGACCCGAGCCTCGAGCTCCCCACTCTTATCCATCAAGACCAAGTTCATGTAAGGCTTGCCGTTTTTGTCCACACCTACGGCGCTGAACTTCACAAGGAAAGAGGATGCTACGCTCTCTTTTTCCTTCAACTCTCGAACCCACTGGGTCTTGGTCACTTGATCTGTCCCGGGAACGAACTGAACAGTGGATTTGAGCGAAACCCTAAGGCTGGAAGAGGACTGATTTTCCATTCGAGTGATTCTCCTGCAACAAACTTGGAATTGGAAATTAACTGCCACTTCAGTAATCTATTTGCCACATGAACGCTCCGATTTTTTCACTGTCCCCCAGCACCCAGTGGGCCAAGGTCCGGCTTTTTGGACCCGATGCCCGTGACTTCCTCCATCGCATTACGACTGCCCGAGCCCGAGGAATGAATCCCGGGGATGGCACATGGGCCTGTATTCTCACCTCCCAAGGGAAGATCCGAGCCAGCTTTGTCCTCTGGTGCGAAGCGGAGGATCAGTTTTCGATGGAAATAGATCCCCTGAACGACGGTTCCCACCTCAGACGCCTTCTCGAAGCCATCGATCAGTTCACTTTCGCCGAAAAAATGACGCTCGAATCCGGCCCTACACCAGTGGGCGAGCAGCCCTACTGGATCCGATTTGACTCCTCCACGAGTCTCGCTTCCGCTTGGAAAGACTGGTTCCCTCAAAATGACCAGCCTTCACTCACCCCCTCTTCCAGACTCACTCAAGTCACTCCTGACGGAATGATCCGAGTCCATTGCCATGGAGACTCTGACTTTGGAGGGATCTGGGTCAGCCTTTGGAGTAAGTCCCCTTTAGCAGGAGCGATTGAGCTCAGCCCCGAAAAAGCCGCTGATTGGCACCAGTCTCGCATCCAAAAGCTGCGCCCTTGGCCAGCCCAAGAAATCTCCGAGGACGTCAATCCATTAGAGATCGGCCTTCCCGACTCGGTCGCCGAGAACAAGGGCTGCTATCCAGGACAAGAAGTGATCGAGAAAATCGCGGCCATCGGTTCGCCCGCCAAAAGATTGATTCAAGTCGAGGGGCCACTCACCTCAGCGCGTCCCCATGTGGGAGAGAAACTCTTTCAGGGCGGGACAGAAGTAGGCACACTCACTTCAATCCATTATACTGATGAAAACTGGACTGCTCTTGCACTCGGTCGAAAGACTGTCGCTACTCCTGGAGTAGCGCTCCAGCTCTCGACAGGCGACTCCTGCGAAGTGCGAGGTGTGGCTCCTTATCTGGTGGAAGGAATACGATAAATTGAAGAAGCTTGCGCTCGGTGTACTTCTGGGATCACTCCTTTGGACCTCACCGAGCAAAGCGCAAAAGACTTCGTATCCCCCTTCTTCATCTCCGTCATCTCTTCAAGGCATCGCATACCAAATCGGCCTCAATCCATCGTGGAACTGGCGCGTCCGACAGACTCCTCATTTCAACATACATTATCGTCCCGAGAGCACTGGACGGCTCATCGACCGAGTTGCTCAATACTTCGAAGATGCACAACAGCTTCTGAGTGGGCCGATGCGATGGAGCCCCAGCAATCCCGTCAACGTATTGCTCGTTGATAACACAGACGGTGCAAATGGGATGGCAGGGGCTACTCTTGACTTTGGGGTCATCATCTATGCAACTCCCCCCGAGAACCACACTTCAATCAATTACTACGACGACTGGCTAAAACTTGTGATCTATCACGAGTATGCGCACATCCTGAATATGGACGCGACGCGGGGCGGTTGGCGGATACTTCGGTGGCTAACCGGTCCCGTCTCTCTTCCCAACGCCTTTTGGCCACGTTGGATGCTCGAAGGGCTTGCCGTAGTGATCGAAACTCGGTTCAGTGGTTTGGGTAGGGGTCGGAGTCCTTATTGGGAAGCGATCCTTCGATCAGCGGTCGCAGAAAGCAAGCTCCGGGATCGCGAGTTCATCACATTGGATCGAGTGAATGGTGTTAACCCCGAGTTTCCTGAAGGAGGTACGCCTTACCTTTTTGGCTACCACCTGATGAACCATCTGGTGATGGAATTGGATGAAGCATACCGACAAGAGGGCAAAGATCCGATCGAAGCTCTCGGCACTCTCTCTGAACGATCCAGTAGTGATATCCCCTATTTTCTTCACAGGTACCTAGAAGAAAAAGGCCCCCAAGGTTGGAGTGATATTTGGGAATCTTGGTTAGCATCGACAGAAAAAACCGCATATCAGCAGCTCGAACAAATTCGCTCTCAGCCGGTGACTCCCCTGAAAAACCTCACTCCAGAAGTACCGAATGCGAGAGGAACCGTTGTTTCACGAGACGGTCGTTGGATTGCTTACTCCGCGGATCCAGATGACCGCCGCGCGAGTGTTTACATCCTCGACCGAAAGACAGGTGAGCAACGACGAATCCAAGATCGAATCATGGGCGCGACTTCATCCTTCCTAGGCAAAAAAGATTCAGGTGAATTCACTCACCTCATCTATAGCCATGGACAAGTCATCCACACTTTCGAGCAATACAACGATCTCATGATTCGGAGTCTCACCCACGAGAGTGCGCCCGAACAAAGGCTCACAGAGGGAATGCGCATCCGAGATCCAGAAGTCTCGCCTGATGAGGACTACGTCCTATTTGCAAAGGTTGAGGGGCTGGCAGCTCAGCTCTACGGTGCTCCCCTGAGTCGAAACCCAGAAACTTTAGACTGGAGTCTCGGAACACTCGAACTTCTCTACGATCCGGGGATGAGTGGCGTTGTGAGCCAACCGCGCATATCACCCGACGGTAAAAAAGTCGTCTTCAGCGTTCACTCCCCGGGCTCTCCGAGCGAAGAGCTTTATGAAGCTGAGCTAGCCGTCCTCCGAAGTGCCCACCGCGCCACGCAAACCACTGCGTCCATTACACCGTTGGTCAAGGACGGAAGCTTCAACCGATTCGGATCTTACCGTGAAGATGGAACGATCGTGTACGTCTCGGACCGAAGTGGAGTCGACAACGCGTACTTGATTCCGCTCGATCGAAAGTCACCTCATGTTTTGCTGTCAAATGTCGAG
>Ga0169931_10011977_pt1 | contig 12108 bp, 15 predicted proteins | sample Kivu_15m_20L_FD_129675 | JGI IMG/M metagenome (GOLD analysis project Ga0169931, IMG submission 129675) | Freshwater microbial communities from Lake Kivu, Western Province, Rwanda to study Microbial Dark Matter (Phase II) - Kivu_15m_20L... | ecosystem: Environmental > Aquatic > Freshwater > Lake...
CTTCACATGTTGTGGCCGCAGGGTGGGGCAACGCTTCTACGATCAGGCCCCTCGCCCCGCTGAGCCGTGGCCGCGCCCGCCGAGCAGCCACTCCAGATCACCCTGCAGGGCGACCTGTTCGGCTCAAAAGGCGCAGAGGTAGATACTGAAATCTATAGAGATAGCTGCTTGCCGGCTGGAGACTACTTTATTGGAGATCCATCGCTGGTATTAAAAGACTGGGAAACTGAAAAGGGTTTCAAGTATCCACAAGAGAGTGCCGTGTACCTCTTAAATGGCATGACATACTTTGCCATCTATAAGGCCAAGAACGGTCCAGGCTCTTATTTTGACGAGAAAGGCAATGTGTACAGCACAAAGTCTGGTTATATTGCATTTCTACCGATATATGATTCCGATTCAGATCTTGACGCTGTAATTGACCTGGATATGTGTGAAATCCTGGCCGAGGATGGCGAAGCACATATTTATGATTTTGAGAAGCCAGTTGATACTCAGATCAATAGGCAATGCGAGGGGGCAATTGACTTTGGCCCATACCCATTCATATTTACTGGTGACGAATGCTGGTATGAAGGGGAGTAGAGTCCGACTTGAGAGACACGTGTTTAACTACATTCACGAGAGTGTCGCAAAACAAACTTCATTTTCTGATCCTCTGATGGCGCTATCACTTCTCTAGTCGTTATGCAGAATCAATTGGTAGCCCTCGCGTCAGGGTCCTTAAAAGCGATTTGTGTATCGATTGCTTCTCTAAGTCTCACACCTGTAATCGCGGCGGACTATCTCCAATGCGAAGCGGCAATCGGGGCTTTCTGGCGTGCTAGTGATGCATACGATAAGCAAGGTGCCAGGCTAGCCACAGCAACTAACCAGCAAAGAATGTACATCATCGAGGTGTGCGGCAGCACCTCAAGCTCCTGTGCCAAGCAGCTTATACGCAGACTTCGAACCGATTGCGATGACGTGTGCCGTGAAAGGGCAGAGTGGAAAAGCATTTTTGCGAACCTAGAAAAGATCCATGCCGACTTAAAGTCCATGAGATGCCCATGAGTCGATGGATCAAGAATATAACTTTAGGCTCTGGCTACTGCAGGACTAACACTGCGCATCAAAAGATCCGAATATTTCCTGAAAGTCTCGTCAATAGATAGACCGCTGACTGCTAGGGCTGTAATTCCCTCGCTGTCATTATATTTTCGTTATTTGCTTCTGACGTGGACCCCGGAAACTGGTCAAGGGTGAATGAGAGTTCTCATTCACACCAATAAGCCAATCAATCAGCCTCTAATACCTGGCAACATCTGACGCGTAGGGTGCCAACTAATACTAATTCAACCAGCACTTGAGTGATTAGTTGGTGGCACTAATCACCACTGCGGCGGCACCTGTCTCCATCCCTGCCTGATCAAGTTGTGCCAGAGCTGCTCGGCGTTAAAGCGCAGCATGCGGCGTGAATGGCGAACGTAGAGCCGGCCCTCCACGTCATCGGCATCGGTGACCTCAACCCACTTGGCGTGGAGGCTTGCCGCAGCACCCGTGATCCTGATCACCTTGCTGCCGGCGGGTGAGCGCAGCCAACCCTCGCCCTGGTGAGCGCGTTGCTTCTGCTGTGGCTTGTCGTTGCCCCACATGGGTGTCTTTTAGACCCCTCTGTCACGTGCGTGGGGTATTGGCCTTGGTGGGTCAAGGCGTAACCCCCCAGGGGTCATCCTTTGACCCAGGGGTGGGTTACGGCCGAACCCACTTGGTGGGTCATGAGCTGACCCCTGGCCGGGTCAAGGCGTGACCCCCATCTAAATCTCTAAAGAGATCAAGACCAAATTCTTTTACACCACACACTCCTGATGCCTGTGGCATGTGGGCGCGATGGAGGGAGGCAAGCGGGGTGGAGAAGGGTCGATCCAGGGAATCGGTGGGCTCCCCCTAGCCTCCGGCCCCGTTCACGACGCCATGCGCTTCTACGCCGTTCGCATCGAGGCGATCCAGCACACCCACCATGCCCTGCAACGCATCCAGGGCCCACGCCATGGCTCCAGGCAACCCAGCCGGGCCCTGCGGGTAGCGACGCTCTACGGCCATCTGCAGTGCCAGGCCGACGCCAACGGCCGTGTGCAGCTGGGTCTGCGGCAGCTGGCGGAGGCGATGCTCCTGCACCGCAACGTGCTGCGAGCTGACCTGCGCGACCTGCAGGCCATCGGCTGGCTCAGCAGTTCAGGGGGTTCCGATGGCCTGCAGATCCAGCTGCGCAGCCCCGTGTTGCCACCCCCCACCGCACCGGTGGAACCCTTGGCGGGATCAACCCCAGCTCCTCCGGCTTCTGCCGATCTGATCGACCTGTTCTGCTCCACCTACAACGCCCACAAACCGCATGGATGGCCCAGTTACACCCCCCGCGGCAGTGGGCTGGGGCCGCGCCTGCGGCGTGCCATCCAGCAGGTCGGGGAGGCAGAGGCGTTTTGGCCGGTGATGACGCAAGCCTTGGCGGCAATGCCGGAGTTCTGGCGCAACACCTACCCGCGCGGCCGCAGCGGGGCTGACTGTGCGGCGGCGCTCTTCTGTGCTGATCGGAGCAATGCGGGCCTGGGCCCTGAGTTCTGGCACGTGTTCACCTGGGCTGCTGGCGCCAGCCAGGGGGCCGCAGCGACTGCACTAGCGGAGCCCGAAACCGATCTGCAGCGGGCCGATCGCCTGCTCCTCTGGGATGGCCACCAATGGCGCGGCCAGGGGGAAGAAGCGCTCTACCTGCCGCGCAGCGAAAAGCGGTGGCTCGCCGAATTGCTGGAGGCGGCGGGTCAGGGCCTTCCTGGAGCCGCTGCCCAGCAATACGCCGCCATCCCCGAGGCCTGAGCCATGGGATCTGCAACGGTGCCCGGCGGCTTTGACCCGCAGCTGCTGGAGCTGTGCCTGCAGCGGGGGGATCTGGTGGAGACCGCCGCAGGGCTGGTGGCCCCGGAGGCCCCGGCGGTTGGTTTGGATCCAGATCTGGAGGAGCACGAGCGCACGCTGCTTGCGGCGGTGCTCAGTGGCGCTGGCGATGGGCGCGAGCGTTGGGGTCGGTTTCGCCGCGCCATCGGCCTGCGCTACGACGAGCTGGTGCCGGCAACGCTGTGGGCCACGCCCGCCCACCGCGCCCTGGCGGGCGAGATCGATGCGATCTTCCGCGGCCAGCGCGACATCACCCTGCTCCATGGCGTCGCCCTGCGGGAGGCGTTGCAGCAGCGGGCCCTGGCGGGTCGCTTGAACGCGTCTCTGCAGCAGCTGGAAACCGCCCTGGCGGAGCTAATGGATCCTGAGCAGGGCGGTGGCGCCGAGGTGGATTTCGAGCTGGCCTGCCAGCTGTTTCAGACCGCCAAGGCCCGATCGCTCTTCTACCCGGGCCTGCAGCAACTGCTGGCCCGCCAGGGCCGCGAGGGTGCGATCGATGCGGAGTTGGAGCACTGCCGCGCGCTGCTGAATCAGGCCACGGCGATCACCGCCGGCCGCAACCGCCAGGCCAGTCAGCTCTGCTCGGCGGCCGATGCGGCCCGCGAGGGCCTAGCGCTGGCGTCATTGCCCGCGGAGCAACGGCCCAAGCCGATCTCCACCGGCATTCCCTCGCTGGATCTCGACATGCGCGGTGGCGTGTTGCCCGGAGCTGGGGAGAGCACCTGGGTGCTGGCGGCCCGCAGCGGCGTGGGCAAAACCACCGTGGCGATCGCCGCGGCCATGGGGCTGGCGGTGAACGGTGCCTCTGTGTTGGTGCTCTCCTGTGAGCTGAGCCGCCGGGCGATCGGTGCGCGGCTGCTGGCCCATTACTGCCGCCGGGCGGCGGGGCTCTACTCATCGCGCTACAGCACCAATGATCTGGAGGGCCGCGGGGCAGTGATCGCTGGCCGCGATCTGGAGCAGCTGGAGCAGTGGGCCCAGCAGTTCGCCGGCGGCGTGGCCCCCAACGGCCAGCCCATGGGGCAGCTCTTCTACCAGTCGCATTTCGCGGCGCCGGTGGAGACCCTGGCGGCCGTGGTGGAGGACTGCAAGAGCGCCCATCCACAGCTCTCAGCGGTGGTGCTCGATCACTTCCACGCCATGGGCCCCAGCCCGGGCTACGGCAGCAACACCACCGCGGAGCTGGCGGCGCGGGCGATGGCGATCAAGGCCCTGGCGGGACGCTGCGAGCTGGATGTGTTGGTGGTGGCGCAGCTCAACCGCGGCGCCTACAGCAACCCCAACGGGCCGGATGTCTCCCACCTGGCGGGTACGTCCGAGCTGGAGCGCTACGCCTCTGCGGTGTGGCTGATCGATCGCCCCAAGCAGCCGGAATTCAGCAAACCGATCCCGGGCCTGCTGGAGGTGCACCACGGCAAGTTCCGCCATGGTCAGCTGGCCGACGATGACCTCAGCAAAACCACGATCCGGCTGGATCGCGGCCACTGCTACCTGGAGGCCGACTCAGCCCGGCACGCCTTTGTGGGGGCGCAGCTCTATCCCGGTGTCGAATGCCTCAGCTGAGCGCAGCCCTGCTGGAGGCGGTGCGCCAGCGCGCGCAGATCACCGATCTGTTTGAGGCCGGCGAGCTGCGCAAGGCGGGGAAGGAGTTTCTGAGCCGTTGCCCCTGGCATGACGACCGCCGCCCCTCGCTGACGGTGAGCCCGCAGCGCAACCGCGTGCATTGCTTTGTGTGCAACCGCGGGGTTGATGCCATCGGCTGGCTGCAGGACAGGCAGGGGCTGAGCTTCCAGGAGGCGGTGCTGCAGCTGGCGCAGCGCTATGGCCTGGGCAGCGACCCAGCTGACCCTGAGGCGCAGCGGCGGCTGGAGCGGGAGCAGCGCCAACGCGCGCAACTGCTGCGCCAACGCAGCCGCCAGTGCGAGCAGTTCCAGCGGTCTCTGCAGCTGCAACTAGAGCGGGGCGGCCCGGTGGCGGCGCTGCTCGAGGAGCGGGGCATCCACCGCGAGGCCGTGGGGCACTGGCGCTTGGGGGCATCCGAGGGGCGGCTGCAGATTCCGCTCTCTGATGCGGCGGGCCGTTGCGTGGGCTTCTGCGCGCGCGCCACGGGCCTGCAACAGCCCCGCTACCGCAATAGCCCCAGTGATCTGGTGTTTGAGCGCCAGGCGTTGGTGTTTGGTCTCGATCGGGCCGCAGCGGCCATCCGCCGAACGGGCACGGCGCTGTTGGTGGAGGGGCCATTGGATGTGATCGCGCTGCATCAGGCGGGTTTGGATGGCGCCGTCGCCGCCCTGGGCACGGCGGTGTCGCCGCTGCAACTGCAGCTGCTGCAACGCCATGGCCTCAAGCTCCTGTGGCTGGGCTTCGATGGGGATGGGGCGGGGCAGGAGGCCACCGAGCGGTTGCTGGAGCAGCTGGTGCCCCAGCTGGTGGCGGGCAGCTTGAGCGCAGCGGTGCTGCAACTGCCCGAGGGGGATGACGCCGATGGGCTGCTGCGGCGCGCAGGCCCTGAGGCCATGCAGGCGTTGATGGCTGGCGCGCAGCACTGGCTGGAGTGGCGGCTCGCCCGGCTTACGGCACCCTTGGCCGTTGGGACGGCGTCACCGCCGTTGGCGGTGCAGGCGGCGGTGGAGCAGGCGGGCCAGGCCTTGCTGGCGCAGCTGCCCGAGGGGGTGTTGCGCCGCTCGGCGGAACTTCAACTGCAGCAGGCATTGGGGCTTGGGGCTGATTCAGCAGCGCCCCACGGCGAGGCCGTTGCGCGGTTGCGGCCCTCCTGGCCGGCCCCTGTGGCCCGCTCGCCGCGGCAGCGGGCGGAGCGGCGTGTGGTGCGTTTGTTTGTGCATGCCCCCCAATGCCGGGAGTTATTGATGGCGTTGGAGCTGCAGGACCCGGCCTGCCGTGCGGCCCTCGATTGGGCCTGCAACCTGGCGGTGGCGGCAGCGGAGGCCCAGCTGCCGGCGGTGGCGGCGCAGATCGCCGCCAGCCACCACGGCGAGGCCGCTGCGGTGCTGGCCCAGGCGGCCTTACCGGGCGAGGAGGTGGTGGCGCTGCTGCAGCGGGAGCCCCTGGCGGAACTGCAGGCGTTGCTGGAGCAGTTGGAGCCGCAGGGATCAGGCGCAGCCTGCAGCGCTTTCTGAGCGGGAATGCCCCTGCCGCCTCCACGCGCCGCCAGGGGCCAGCCCCCAAGATGGAGGCCGTTAGATCAACGGATGGCCCGCTTCCTGCTTGTGCTGCAGCCGCGCGACGCGGCCGGTGATCGGGCCCTGATGGATGCGTTGCAACCGCTTTTGGAGGCACTGCAAGCCGAGGCGGAGCACCGCACCGCCGCCCATCTGAGTGCGTTGATGCGGGGCGGCCCTGATCAACTGCGGATGCAGCTGTTTGCCGACGTGCAGGCCAAGAGCGGCGGCCCGGTGTTGGAGCTGGCGTTGATGAGCCGTGAACCGATGGTTAAGGGCGCACCGCAGAGCCGCGCTGTGTTTGAAGACCTGCTGCGCTGCGTTGAGCAACGGCTGCCGCAGTTTGCGCTCTGCTTCCGCTCCGATCGCGATGGGGCACTGGCGCCGTGAGGGCTGGCGACTCGCCGCAAAACCCACTCCTTATTGAAAGAAAAGTGCTTTTGCTTGAATAAGCTGTTGTCTTATTCAAGGTTGGCGCCGGGGGTGCACCATGCGTCGCGAGCAAACCGGCCGCTATCTGCCCTCCACCACCACAGGGGAGCAGGTGCAGGCGTTTGTGCCCTTTGCGCTTCCGCCGCAGCCACCGCTCGCGATGACCGAGGCCCTGGAGCGGCTGCATGAGCAGGCCCTGTTGGCCTGCGGCCGGTTGGATGGCGCCGCGGCCCTGCTGCCGGATCGCGAGCTCTTTCTCTATGCCTACGTGCGCCGGGAGGCGTTGTTGTCCTCCCAGATCGAAGGCACCCAGTCGTCGCTATCGGACCTGTTGCTGTTCGAGCTCGATGAAGCACCGGGTGCTCCCTTTGACGATGTGGTGGAGGTCTCGAGCTACGTGGCAGGCCTGGAGCATGGGCTAGGGCGCATCGCAGCAGGGTTCCCCATCTCCTCACGGCTGCTGTGTGAGATCCACGCTGTGCTGCTGGCTCGTGGTCGCGGAGCCGACCGCCAGCCCGGCGCCTTTCGCCGCACTCAAAACTGGATTGGTGGCACCAGGCCAGGGAATGCCACCTTCGTGCCACCGCCACCGGCGGAGGTGGTGCGTTGCATGGCGGAGCTTGAGCGCTTCATCCATGGCCTGGCCTCGAACCCTGAAACGGCAGAGGCCACCGCTGAATGTGGGTCGCCCGCCTTGATTCGCGCGGCCTTGGCCCATGTTCAGTTCGAGACGATTCACCCCTTTCTCGATGGCAATGGCCGCCTCGGGCGATTGCTGATCGTGCTGATGCTGGTTGAGGCCCGCGTTCTGCAGCAGCCCTTGCTGTATCTGAGCCTCTTTTTCAAACAACACCGCAGCCGCTACTACGAGCTGTTGGATGCGGTGCGCCAGCACGGTGACTGGGAAGCGTGGGTTGCATTTTTTCTCGAGGGTGTGGCGACAACGGCCGCAGAAGCGGTGAGCGGTGTGCAGGCATTGCTGGAGCTGTTCCGCCAGGACCAGGCTCGGTTGACCGGCTTGGGGCGCCGCAGCGCCACCGTGCTGCAGGCCTACTTGGCCCTGCAGCAGCGACCGCTGACGAGCATTGGTCAGCTCAAGACGATCAGTGGCCTGAGCTTCCCCACCGCCAGTAAAGCCATCGACACCTTGTGCGAGCTGGGGATTGCCCGTGAGATCACCGGTGCTCGCCGCAATCGGTTGTTTGTCTACTCCGCCTACCTTGCGGTGTTGAGCGAGGGCACCGAGCCGCTCTAGATCCCGCTGGGGATCAGCGGCTGGGATGGGGTTGCAGCAGAGCGTGCACGCTGAGGTCTTCATCGAGGTCGGGCCAGTGGATGCCAAAGCCCCCGCCGGCGAGCTCCCAGTTCTGCCGTTGCCTGGGCATCGCCTGCATCAGCCTTGGGAACCACACCAGTGGTGCGGTGATCGTGCGGCCGTCCTCGAGGTCAACGGTTAGGGCGTCGTCAGAACAGATCACGCCTGTGATGCGTTCACCGGCCTGCGGCATGGCTTGGGTCTTCCGTCTCTGGTTCCAAGTGTCGAGCACGTTGGAGCTTTGTGTTGCTGGATGGCCTGATCAACAAGAAGGCTCAAGATGCCGCGAGATCGAGGCGTGTTGCTTGCGGTGATGGCCGCTGCCCTGGAGGGCCTGATTGCTGTGCCCTGTGGCTAACAGAACCACCCGGCGGCGGGCGTTCAGGATGTCACACGGCGCCAGGGCTGCGCGAGCCGCTGTGGCCGCTGCGCGGACAGCGGCCCTGGCCCTCGTGTGATCAGTCCTTCCTTGCCGCCGCCGGGATGGTGTGGTGAGGGCACGGAAGCCAAAGCGTTCTCCCGCGGCTGCGGTGGCAGTGCTTTTTGAGTGTGCCAGGTTGCCGTGCGGGCACTGGATTGGGGCTGCGTTGATGTCTCGCTCTGTGCGTCGATCTGTTGTTGATGCAGTCCACTGATTCCTTGTAATTGCGCTGGATCTAGCGCCCGTGAAGAATCAAGAAGAGGCCCCAAAATGCACCCGCCAAACCTTGCTGTTAGTACAGCTGTACTGTTATAGTAGGGGGGTGATCAGGGATGGCTTCCGTTGCAATCGGAGCCCCTGATCACCGCATCCTTTGCTCTGCTCTTTTCACCATGTATGCATCCATCCCGGCCGCTGCATTGGCGCCGCCGGATCGCTCCTGTTGTTTGCCCTTCCCCTTGCCCGGCGCCGGCCAGCTGGTGATCGTTGCCGCCGGCGGCCGTGATCTGGCCTGGCCGCCTCCCCTGGTCGCAGCCCGCCTGCTGGAGGCCTCCGCCGGCCGGCTGGTGCAGGCCCTGTTGCATGGAGCAGCTCGCGGCGCCGATCGGGCCATCGCCGCCGCCGCTGATCAGCTCGGCTGGCGCCAGATCGCCTGCCCCGCCGCCTGGCAGCAGCACGGCCGCGCGGCTGGCCCCATGCGCAATCGCCAGATGCTCGAGCGCGCCCTGGCTCTGGTGGCCGATTTGCCCCTGGGGGCTGCGCTGCTGGTGGTGGCCTTCCCTGGCTCCCGCGGCACCGCCTCCCTGCTGGAGCAAGCCCATCGCCTCAAGCGCCGCCGCTCCACCTCGATCGAAGTGCTCCAGATCGCCGCATAGCGGCACCTCACACACCCCTCACACCCCTCACACCCCATAGCCCCATGTCAGTTGCCATTGCCCTTAAGACGCCTCCCGCAGAGCCATCCACGGATCCATCCGCCGCCACGCCAGCCACCCCAACCCTCTGGGAGCTCGGTAGTGAGCTGCAGGCAGAGGCCACCTGGATCGCCCGGCTCTCCGAGCGCCTCGACACAGACGACGAGGGCGAACGGGCCCAGGCCATTGCCGATCTGGAGGAATCACTGGCCCTCGAGCACAACAAGCGCGAGGCCTTCCTGCGCAAGGCCGATGCCACCTGCTGGGTGATCGAACGCCTGCGCGCAGAAGCCAGCTACCACCAAAGCCAATCCAGGCGTTTTGCCGCTCTCGCCAAGCGGGAAGACAACCGCGCCGATGCGCTCGAATCCACCCTGATCCATCTCCTCGCGCGGCTGGATCCCTCCGCCACCAGCTATCAGCTGCTGGATCACCGCCTCAGCTCACGCACCACCGAGGCCATCGAGATCGACGACACCGATGCCTTGCCGCCTGAGCTGCTCACCATCGCCACCACCGCCACCGCGAACAAGGCATCGATCAAGGCGCGTATCCGTGCGGTGATCGCCGCGGCCACCGCAGGCCTGCCCCAATCAGAAGCAGCCCAGCTGGCCTTCTCCCTGGCTCAAACCGCCATCCCCGGCGCACGCCTGATCAAACGCCGCCACTGGTCCATCACCTGAGGGGGCCAGAGGCCCCAGTGCGTTGGGCCTGCTTCTCACTCCACACACACCTTCCTTTCCATGGCTGTTTCATCCACCACCAGCACCGCCGCCAGCGCCACACCGCTGCGCCGCAGCACCAACACGCGGCCGCCCTCCACCCTGCAGCTCCTGCGCGACACCCTCTCCCAAAACGGCTCCCCTGCAGCACCATCGCCAGCCCAACCCCAGCCCCATCACCAAAGCGCCCTTGGCGCCGCCCTTGGCGCCGCCGCTGGCGCCGGTGGGTTGGAGGGGTGGCAGATTGCGGCGCTTTCCGCTCCGCTGGAGCGCAGCCAGGTGCGTCAGCGGGAGCAGGGGCGCGGCAAGGTCTCCTACCTGGAGGGTTGGCAGGTGATCGCCGAGGCCAACCGCATCTTTGGCTTTGACGGCTGGCAGCGCAGCACGGTGATCAGCCGCTGCGTGGCCGAACATGAGCGCCCCATTGGCGCCAAGGCCGCCGGGCGTGAGCGCAAAAGCGGCTGGGGTGTCACCTACATCGCCCGGGTGCGCATCACCATCACCGCCGGCGCGCGCACCGTGATCCGCGAGGGCTCCGGTGCCGGCCATGGCATCGACATGGACCTGGGCCTGGCCCATGAATCGGCCCTCAAGGAAGCCGAAACCGATGCCACCAAACGTGCCCTGATGACCTTTGGCAATCCCTTTGGCCTGGCGCTCTACGACAAGCAACAGCGCCAGGTGGGTACCGCCCAACCCCCGGCGGATGGGGCGGCCACCCCCTTGGCGGCTGCCGCCATCGCCGCCCTGCAGGAGCGGATCAGGGCGCTGCCTGCCGCGCGCCGTGAGGCCTTCTCCAAGGGATTCCGCGCCGCCTTCCAGGTGCCCGCTACCCAACCCTCACTGGCGGGGTTGATCACCACCAGCCGCCACCAGCGCTGGATTGAAGGCTTCCTGGCGGAGCAGGGATCGACCTGATGCCGGCCATGCCCCGCCCCGACTCCCGCCAAGTGCTGAAACGGTATAGATTCGGAATACGATGGAGTTCGAGTTCGACCCGCTCAAGAGCCGGGCCAACCTGGAGAAGCACGGCATTGATTTCAGTGCCGCCCAAGCTCTCTGGCAGGACCCGGCATTGCTTGAGATCCCTGCCCGCACAGTGGATGAGCCCAGGCTCTTGATCATTGGCCGGATTCAAAACAAGCACTGGTCTGCCGTGATCACCCTGCGCGGGAAGTGCATCCGCCTCATTTCCGTCCGCCGATCACGCCCTGAGGAGATTCAGCTCTATGAACAGTTCTGAATTTGACCGGCTCTTTGACGACGGTGATGCCGTTGTGGATGCCCTGGATCTCGAATCCGCCCGGCGCCCGCGCCTGCAGCAGAAGCGCGTCAATGTTGATTTCCCGCTCTGGATGGTTGAGCAGCTCGACCGAGAAGCGTCACGCCTGGGTGTGACACGCCAGTCGATCATCAAGGTGTGGCTGTCAGAGCGGCTGGAGCACCACCTCGGCGCCGATCTGCCGCAGGCAACCGGGCAGCGTTGACGCTGCGGCCCCGATTCACCCTCACTGGCGGAGAGTGAGTCCACCTGAGCCATGGACTCTGCGTACTGTTGGCGTGGCGACAGGGTTGCTGCCATGCCGACACCAAGCCAGCTGGATTGGGCCGATTGCCCTGCCGTGGAACAGGATCCCCAGCGCGTCAGCGGGGCCTGGGTGTTCCGCGGCACGCGTATTCCCGTGGCGGCGCTCTTCCAGAACCTTCAGGACGGGGTTTCCCTCTCGGAGTTCGTGGAACTCTTCCCCGGGGTCAGCCTTGATCAGGCCCACCAGCTCCTGGACTGCGTGCAGATCCCTTGAACAGAACAACGTGGCTTCTCTCGAAGCGAACGACCTAACGTCTGGTCATGATCCTCAGCAGCATCACGAGCGGCTCTGATCTGCAGGCCGTCACGAAAGCCCTGAGTGGCGTCGATCCCAGACCAAGGCGGCTGGTGTTGTTTGGATCGAGGGCCCGCGGGGAGGCTCGGCCTGATTCCGACATCGACCTCCTGGTGGTGATGGCCCAGCCCACCTTGTCGCCCACTGAGCGTCAGCTGGCCCTGCGATCGCTGCGAGCCGCCTTACGCCCCTTGCCCTTGAAGGTGGGTGTGGATCTGGTGGTGGTGGGCGAGCAGGATGCCCAAGATTTGGCCGGTTCCCGATGGCATGTGGTGGCCAGGGCCCTGCGAGAGGGGGCAGAGCTTGATGTCACC
>Ga0169931_10011978_pt1 | contig 12107 bp, 8 predicted proteins | sample Kivu_15m_20L_FD_129675 | JGI IMG/M metagenome (GOLD analysis project Ga0169931, IMG submission 129675) | Freshwater microbial communities from Lake Kivu, Western Province, Rwanda to study Microbial Dark Matter (Phase II) - Kivu_15m_20L... | ecosystem: Environmental > Aquatic > Freshwater > Lake ...
ACACGCTCGAATCCCCGCGGAAGATGCGCGCGGTGCCGTTGCCCTGGTGCACATCGAGATCCACGATCAGGATCTGCTTCGCCCAGCCCTGGGCCTGCACCCATCGTGCAGCCACTGCGAAATCGTTGAAGCAGCAAAAGCCTTCGCCCCGGTCGGCATAGGCATGGTGGGTACCTCCAGCCAGATTGGCCGAAAAACCATCGTTACGCGCAGCTTCACAGGCCGCCAGCGTTGCGCCCACCGAGCGCAAGGAACGCTCGGCCATTGCCGGTGACCAGGGAAATCCGATCGCACCTTGCTCGCGCACGCTGAGCCCCCCGTGCAACATCCGCTCGATCCAGCCTGCATCGTGGACGAGCGCAAGTTGCGCCTCAGTCGCCGCGGGCGCCTCGCACAGCGCCAACCCCGGCGAACAAACCTCGAGCGCCTCGCGCAACCGCGTGTACTTGGCCATCGGGAAACGATGCCCCGCCGGCAGGGGAAGCGCAAACCGGTCGCTGAAATACGCACGCATGCGCACCGCGGCGCCAACCGAAGGCAGAGCGCTCAAGGCACAAAGCAGGAAACGGTGCGCAGGCCCGGCCTGCACCCGCAATGTTGCACTGCACGGCAGTCGCACCGCACAAGGTGCGGATTCGACGGTCGCTTCAGCCCGTCGGTGATCGTGCGCCAGCTTCCACGACGCCCCGTGGAACCGCGCCAATGTGTTGTTCTCACGTCAGTTTCGAATCTGGAAAATTCTTTGTTGCGGCGCAACAAAATCGCTTGACTAGCGTTTTGCGGGGTGTAGAATTCAGTTTGTGCAGTGCAGCAAAACGCTGGAATCCTGGCAAAGCTAGCGGGCACCTCGACCTTCGGACGGACAATCCAGACACCAGGCAGCATCTCTCTCCAAACCTCGATCCCAGTGCATGGATAAGCCAGCACCAAGCGCACCGGCGCGAACCAGCGAAAACCGGGCTTGCGGTGCGACCCTCCAGGATGCCGATCGTCAAGACATCTTCTCAACCACTTCAGGCAAAGGAAAAAGCATGTTCAACACTCCCGACCAACTGATCGCCGCACACAAGGCCGCTCTCGAGACCATGCAGGCGGTGGCCATGAAGTCCATCGAGGGCTTCGAGCGTCTCGTCGAACTCAACCTCCAGGCAACCAAGGACGCACTGTCCGAGGGCAACGAGCAGGTTGTGGCGCTTCTGTCGGCCAAGGACGCCAAGGCAGTCTCCGATCTCACCACCCAGGGCGTGCAGCCCGCCAGCGACAAGGCGGCAGCATACGCCAAGAGCGTCTACGACATTGCGCGTGAAACCAGCGCAGAGATCGCCAGGATCTACGAAGCGCAAATGAGCGAGGCCAACAAGCAGGTGTTCACCACGATCGAGTCGCTGGCAAAGAATGCGCCTGCGGGTTCCGAGGGCGTGGTGTCGTTTGTGAAGAGCGCGATGGCCGCATCCAACAGCGCCTGGGATCAGGTCAACAAGACCACCCGCCAGGTGGTTGAAATGGCCGAGGCCAACGTTGCCGCAGTGGCCAAGGCACCACGCGCGCGCAAGGCGGCCTGAGATTCACTAAAACCGGGGCTTCCGGAGTTGGACGCCTCGGGAAAGAGTGTCCTCTCACCCCGCGCTGCCTTCGACCCGCCACCTCGTAGGGCGGGTCGCCTCGAACCGCCGCAGTGATGCGGCGGTTCTCTTTTTCAGGCGGTGGGTCCTGCTATACGGCTGAGTTCGCGCACCTTTACCGACGCGACTCCACCGTGGGAGGTTTGTGCCGAGGCGGCCTCGCCGAAGAGACGCTCGAAGGCGCCGAGGGCGTCATCCCAGCGCTTTGCAGTGTCGCTCAGATGGCGCTCCTTCACATGGCCAAAGCCACGGATACCCTCCGGCAGGCGGGCAATTCCGATCAGCATCTGGTAGGCCTCGTTAAGCCGGCCCGCAGTTGACAGGGCGTGCAGCTGTGCTTCGATGCGCTCGAAAAACATCTCGAGCGTTGTGGCGTAGCGCGTGATCCAGGCGCGCTCGGCGCGCCGCTCTGCGCTGTAGCCAAAGGGGTCGAAAGCGGTGCCCCGCAGAAATCTGAGGTGTTTGAGCACCCCAAACGCCGCGTGCATCCATGGGCCGTAGCGCGACTTCACCAGATGCCCCTGCGCATCGCGGCGCGACAGCAACGGCGGGGCGAGGTGGAAATGCACCTTGTAGTCGCCTTCGAAGGTCTCGCGCAACTTCTCGGCGAAGGAAGGGTTGTGGTGCAAGCGGGCCACCTCGTACTCGTCCTTGTAGGCGAGCAGTTTGGCAAAGTAGCGCGCCACGGCACTTGCCAGCGGCCAGGTGTCGATCGAGTCGGGGGCATCCAGTGCAAGCGGCTCCGAAAGGCCCGCAGTGGCGCGAACCACCCGCTCCAGCGCAAGCGTGCGGCGCACCAGCGCTTCCCAGCGGTCTGCGAGTGCATCGTTCTGATACGCGCGGAGCAGTTCGCGGCGGTGGTTCAGCAAGCTGTCGAGGCGCGTCGAGGGCGTTGCCGAAGCCGCAGCGCTGTTGCGTGCGAGCAAGGCCGTCACGGCAGCGCGGTCGACTGCGGTGCGTCGACCCCAGAGGAAAGCCTGGAGGTTTTGCTCCACAGCGGTTTCGTTGAGACGGATTGCGCGCTGGATCGCTTCCAGACCCAGCGGCACTGCGCCGCTCTGCCAGGCATAGCCCAGGAGAAAGAGATTGGCGGCGATGGCGTCGCCAAGCAGCGCGGTGGCCATGCCGGTAGCGTCGACAAAGGCCGCCCGCTCCCTTCCCACCACCTCCGCAATCGCCGACTCCATCACGCCTAGCGGAAAACTCCACTCGGTGTTGCGGGTGAAGTCGGCGGTGGGCGTGGGGGCAACGTTCACGATCGCCCGGGTGCTCGGTCCGATCTTGGCGAGCGCCTCCTTGCTTGCAGCCACCACCACGTCGCAGCCGAGGAGCACCCGGGCGCCGCCTGTCCCGATGCGCGGGGCGTGCAGATCGTGGACCTCCCGTGCGATGCGCACGAAACTCATCACCGCACCGTTTTTCTGCGCCAGGCCCGCCATGTCGAGCACCGTTGCCGCCTTTCCCTCCAGATAGGCCGCCATGCCGAGGATCTGTCCGATGGTGACAACACCGGTACCGCCGATGCCGGTGACCAGGATGGCGTAGGGCTGGTCGACGCCAGGCAACTGCGGCGCGGGAAGCGCCACATCGACAGCGTCATCGTTGACCCGGCCGCCCCGACCACGACGTAGCCGCCCCCCCTCGACCGTGACAAAAGAGGGGCAAAACCCCTCAACGCAGGAGAAGTCCTTGTTGCAGGCACTCTGATTGATCTTCCGCTTGCGGCCGAGCACGGTCTCGAGCGGTTCGATCGCGACACAGTTGGCCTGCACCCCACAGTCGCCACAGCCCTCGCAAACCGCATCGTTGATGAAGGCACGGCGCTGCGGGTCGGGAAAGGCGCCACGCTTGCGGCGCCGCCGCTTCTCCGCCGCGCAGGTCTGGTCGTAGATAAGTACCGACACGCCCTCGAAAGCGCGGAGCGAGCGCTGAACCTCGTCGAGGCTGCGCCGGTGGTGAACGCCGACGCCTGTGGGAAAGGTCCCGGGGGGATACTTCTGCGGCTCGTCGCTCACCACCTCCACCCGCGAGACCCCCTCTGCGCGCACGAGTTCGGCAATCATCCGCGGGGTGAGTTGGCCGTCGTGGCCCTGTCCGCCGGTCATTGCGACCGCATCGTTGAAGAGAATCTTGAAGGTGATCGGCGTGCGGCTTGCCACCGCATGGCGGATGGCAAGCGAGCCCGAGTGAAAGAAAGTGCCGTCGCCAAGATTCTGAAAAACATGCCGGGTGCTACTGAAGGGGGCCTGGCCCACCCAGGTCATGCCTTCTCCGCCCATCTGAGAGAAGGTGGAGGTGGAACGATCCATCCACATCGCCATGTAGTGGCACCCGATGCCCGCATGGGCACGCGAGCCCTCAGGCACCTTGGTGGACGAATTATGAGGACAGCCGGAGCAAAAATAAGGAATCCTCTGAAGGGCTTCCACGCGTTTTCTTCCGGAACGATCAAGATTCTCGAGAGCATGCAGGTGCGCTTGCATCCGCGAAATCACCTCCGCGCCATGCTTGCTCGATGGGTCAAGCGCTGCGGTCAGACGCAAGGCGATCAACCGTGCGCAAAGCGCCGGCGAGAGTTCGCCTGCCTCCGGCACCAGCGGGTTGCCCGCTGCATCGTGCTTGCCCAGGATGCGCGGCGCGCCAGCACGCCCGTAGAGCTGCTCCTTGAGTTGGCTTTCCACCAGGGCACGCTTTTCCTCGAACACCAGCACCTCGAGTGCCCCTTCAACGAAGGCAGCCATCGACTCGGGTTCAAGCGGCCACGGCATGGCCACCTTGCAGACCTTGAGGCGCACCTCGCGCGCGACCGGCGGCCCAATGCCCAGATCATGGAGCGCCTGCATCACATCGAGCCACGCCTTCCCGGTGGCCACGATTGCGAGGCGCGCGGGCGGTCCGCCACGATCGAGGTCGGGCACCCCGAAGACGTTGCGGTTCAGGTGGTTGGCCCGGGCGTAGGCGAGGACCGCCGGAATCTTGTAGCGAACGAGGCGCTCCTCGAGTTTGGGAAACGGCTCTTCGGGCCAGCGGCCATGCACGCCACCCGGGGGCATCGAAACGCCGGTGGGCAAGACTGGCTTGATACGGTCGGCCGAGATATCCACGATCCCGGCTGACTCGATGGTGTCGGTTACCGCCTTGATCGCCACCCAGACCCCCGCAAACCGCGACAGGGCAAAGCCGTGCAGACCATAGTCGAGATAGTCCTGGACCGTGGCGGGTGCAAGAACCGGGATCGATACCGCGATGAAGATATGGTCGACCTGCGCCGCAACGGTGGACGACTTTGCTCCATGGTCGTCGCCTGCAATCGCCAGGACTCCGCCATGCGGTGCGGTCCCCGCCTGATTCGCATGGCGGAAGACGTCGCCGCTGCGGTCAACGCCGGGCCCTTTGCCGTACCAGATGCCGAACACGCCGTCGACCTTGGCGTCGCCATGAAGGTGCAACTGCTGCGTCCCCCAGAGCGCTGTGGCGGCAAGATCCTCGTTGAGGCCGGGCTGGAAGCGGATCTGATGTTCCTTGAGGTGCACTGCCGCCTTGAAGAGCGCCTGATCGTAACCCCCTACCGGCGAGCCCCGGTAACCGCTGATGTAGCCGGCCGTGTTGAGTCCGGCCGCAAGGTCGCGCTGCCGTTGCATCAGGGGCAGGCGCACCAGCACCTGGGTGCCGGTGAGAAAGAGGAGGCCTTCGCGCGCGCGGTAGCGGTCTTCGAGGGTTGCCTCGCGCAGCGCACTTGTGCCGCTCAAGGCGGGATCCTGGCGGGTTGTCATGAACAAGGACTCCTTCTGCGGTTTGTCAAGGTTCGCGAATGATTCCGCCACGCACGGCGATGCCCTGGCGCAGCAAGCCAAGCGCCGCATCGAGGGCGTCGTTGGGACCCTTCACCCCAAGTTCGAGATGGCGCCGGCCGCCTGCTTCGCCCATGGAAGGAAGGCTGAACACCCGCACGCCGGGGAAATTGCGCTCCACGTCTTCGAGAACCGGGGTGGCCAGCGACTCGGGAAAGTCATCCACGATAAAGGAACGCTCGCCATCCGGGTGGTTGCGGTGCAACTCCACCCACCCGTGGTCCAGGACCCAATCCACCATCGGCCAGGCCATCACCGGAAAGCCCGGAACGAAGGCGTGGCGCTCCACTGCGAAACCGGGAATCCGGTTGTAGGCGTTAGGAATGATCTGCGAGCCGGAGGGGAACTCGCCCATCTTCAGGCGCTGCAGGTTCTCGGGAGCGCGCATGTCTGCGGTCCCACGACCCTCGGCGGCCATTTCGGCGCAGCGCTGCGTGATCAGCATGCAGGCCTCGGGATGCAGCACGAGTTCGCGTCCGAGCGCCATGGCGGCCGCCTGGCGGGTGTGGTCATCCGGCGTGGCGCCGATGCCGCCACAGGAGATCACCCAGTCGCCGCGGTCAAAACTCGCGCGCAGGAAGGTCGTGAGGCGAAGTCGGTCGTCGCCCAGATAATGCACCCAGTCGAGACCGATGCCGCGGGCCCTGAGTTTTTCGAGCACCGCGGCAAAGTGCTTGTCGGGGCGCTTGCCGGAGAGGATCTCGTCGCCGATGATGAGGAGCCCCACGGCGGGGCGCAGGAGCCGGACGCCCATGTCAGGCCGGAGCCCACGCTGCCCGCGTGCTTGCGAGACGCGACAGTCCGTAGTGCGCAAAGACAACCGAGGCAAAGATCGGAAGGACAAGCCATAGAAAGGGGAGGCTCCCAAGCAGGGTAACCAGCAATCCGATGAGCAGCAACCCGGGGCGGTATCTCCGATCGAGTTCGAGCCGCTCGGCTGGCGAGGCCAGTCCGCTCAGCACATCCGTGAGGAAGATCGAAGCGGTTGCCCAGGACATCAGCAGCATGAACGCCGGCGCTGCAAACCAGGGCGCGATGAACCAGAAAGGGAGCAACATCAGTAGCCCGCCCACCATGCGCAACAGCACGACGAAACCATGCCGCCACTCCTCGAGCATCTTTCCGCGCATCTCTCCGGGCAGCTCGCGGTAGTCGAGGGCGAGGAGATCGGCGCGAACGACCGGCGTGACTACAAAACCCGAAATGAGGAGCACGCCGATCCAGGCAAGCGGAAGTGCCGCAAGCAGGCCGAGCACCCAACTCAGCGCGGCAAGCGCAGCCGGCGAAGTGAGCCACTTGAGGACGACAACCAGCAAGGGAATCGACCAGCCGGACCAAGGGCCGTCGTTGGATGCCTCGGGCGACGGCACCGGCAGTGCGCCGGGCGCAGGAAAAGGCGTTGAGCCTGAAGGGGGGAACGCTCCCGGACCGGACTCGGGAACCAGGGTACGCTGCCACGTCACTCCCGCCTCGCCGAGGGCGGCAACAAGCGGCGGAATCAACCACCAGAGCGCGAGGACTGCGAGCACGATCCCGATCAGCACAGGCCAGAGGGCAAGCCACCAGTAGGCTGGCCTGAACATGGCCCTGAACCCGAGCGCAAGACACAGCACCAGTGGTTTTGGACGGATCATCGGTGTCGCATCTGCGTGCTGCGGCCTGAGGGAAAGCGCGGAGGGCTGTGGGGAGGAACGATCAAGTGCTGCGGCCTGCGGAAACGCTCGGATGGCTGCAAGGATTAAAGATCAATTAAAACCATACATTGACTTGTTTACTTAAATCAATCAGCGCGCACTGCTCTCGGCCGGCAGTGCTGCTCCCACGGGAGGCTCGCGCCCGGCCACCCGCAGCAAGGCTTTCCAGTGCAGGGCCCAGAAACCCTGGCCGTAGTCGCGGCCCTGGACCTGATCCGCGATCCCGGTTGGGAAATAGCCGCGATCCCACCGTGCAGTGCCAAAAAGCATGTCCCACCAGGGAAAAAGCACCCCGAAATTGCAACCCTGCTGCCGACCCTCATGACCCAGCCCGACCGCGTGGTGGACACGATGATAGTGGGGTGACACAAGGACTCGGTCGAGGCCGTGGCCAAAGCCGATCCGGATGTTGGCGTGCTGCAGGCTCTGCAGTACCCGCGAGAACACCACAAAGGCCACAAACTGCGAGGGTGCAGCGCCGATGAGAAGCGCCGTGAGGGCAATCAGGACATCACGCAGGAGATCATCGAGCAGATGGTTGCGCTGATCGCTCCAGTAGGTCATCTGGCGCTGGCTGTGATGCACCGCATGCAGTTCCCACCACCAGCGCAGGCGATGCTGCAGGCGATGGATCCAGTAGTCGACGAAATCGAAGACGATCAGGTAGACCAGCCAGGAGAGCAGTGCGGTGTGGCCAATCTCCGGCAACCACTGATCCGGGTTGGGACGCGAGATGCCGTGCATGCGCAGCGCCGCTTCGATGGCGTCGATGGCTGGAACCAGCACCGCAAAGGCCAGCAGCGGAAACAGCCCAAGACGGTGCAGCAGCGTAAACACCCGGTCGACCCTGACCGCACCCGGATCGCTCAACGCCTCGAGGGGCCTCCAGCGCTCGAGAGTGCCGAGCACCAGCACCATGAAAGCCACTTCGTAGAGGCCCCACACAAACCACTCGGTGGCGTCGAAGGCCGCCTCGATGCCCTGCCCCCAGCCGAGCTGGAAGATTGCGGGTTGCACCCAGTGCTCAAACAGCCACTGCTGCGGGACCGCAATGAGGTCCTGCAGGGAAAAGGGCGTGGCGTCGTGCAAACCGTTCAAGACATGTTCCTCACTGACCTGCGCTGCCTGCCTTGAAGTCGGGATGTTCATGCAGCGTTCTGAAGCAAAAACCTTTTGCCTTGAGCCCCTCGATCAGCGGGTCGAGGGCGGGCGCAAACACTTCCCGGCGGGACCAGATTCCAAGGTGCGCCATCAGGATATCTCCTGCGCGGATTTCGCGCAGGGCCTTGCTCACAAGCACCGCATTAGGATAGCGCTCGCTGGGCAGTTCATCGCCGAGAAACCCGGCGGGCGCCCAGTGAACATGCCGATAGCCGCAGGCGCGCGCTGCGCGGTGCACCTCGTGGGGGGCTCTTCCCCCGGGCGCTCTCCACCAGGCCGAAAGCCGCGCGCCGGTCAGTTCCTGGAATCGCTGATCAACCCGTGCGAGTTCAGCGCACAACGCCGTCTGGTTCCAGTGCAGCGTCTTGCCCGCTTGCACACCAAACTGTGGCCTCGCGCGGAATCGCCCGTCGAGGGACTCCGCTGCCGGATCCGAAGCCTGGCCCCGGGACCTGGCGGCCTCGGGCGGAAAGTACACATGGTCGAAGGTGTGGTTGCCAAAGGCGTGCCCTTCCTCAACCCTCGCCCGCCAGTAGTCGCGCCACCGCGGATCGAGCGACGCGTTGCCCTCGGGGGTTTTCTCATTGGCAAGAAAGAAGGTGGCCTTGACCTGATGTTTTGCCAGGATCGAGGCGATCAGCTCTGCCGAGGCCATGTTTCCGGTATCCAGCGTGAGGTAGAGCGTTCGGGTGCAAGCGCTGGGCTGCCGGGCAAACGCAGCCAGCAAGCCACACAGCAGCAAGGCCCGCACGACGGCTCCGGAGCGCTCGCGGACTGCCGCAGCGGTGGCCTGGGGGGGAGACACCTGCCGCACCTCGAGCAGCGCAAGAGGTCGCTGACGCCGCAGCTCAGAGCAGCGGCGCACGCTGCGCCGTGAAGATCCCGTGGGGCGAACGCCCTACCGGGATGCGGTGCAGGATCTTCGCGCTGGGCAGGTCAACCACATGGACCGCGCGTGCAAAGCGGCTGGTCACCCACATCGTCCGAAGATCCGAACTGATCTCCATGCAGTCGGGCCCCCCCGGTATGCCGATGCTGCCGGTGACCTTCCAGGTTGCGGTATCCACACAGGCAACGGTGTTCTCCACGCGGTTTGAGACATAGATATGCCGGCGATCGCCTGCCCCGCGGAAGTTGTGCGCACCCTTACCCGTCGTGAGCCGCTGAACCAGTTGCCGCTGCCGCCAGTCAACCACCGCCACATGGTCCTCGCCCATCACCCCCACCAGCGCAAGTCGATCGTCGGCGGTTACGATCACCCCAGCGGCGAGCGCGCCAACCGCGATCTTCCACTGCGTTTCCATGCGCTCGGTGTCGATGGCGGCAAGCTCGCCCGAATCCTGCAAGGTCACGAGGAGCGTCTTGCTGTCGGCGGTAAACCACAAGTGGCTCGGCGCCCTCGGAAGCGCGATCCGCTTGAGCAACTGGAACGGCTCCCCGGCCAGGCCGCTGTGACCATAGAGATCAACCCTGTCGAGTCGCAGGGCGGCCACCGCGAACCATCGACGATTCGGGGCGTAGCCGATCTGGTAGGGATCGTCGATCCGGCGGACGCGCTGCAGGAGTCGCGCGGAAAGCGGATCGAAGACATGGAGTTCGTTGCTCATCGCCGAGCCAACGATCAGCTGGCTGCCATCGGGGGTGGGGTAGAGGTGATGCGGCTCCTTTCCCACCGGAAGCTCGCCGGCCACCAGCATCGAACGCGGATCGATGAGCGACACGGTGGCGTCGCGCGAGTTGAGCACAAAGACCGGCGACGAACCCCGACCTTCGATGGTCTGCAAAGCGCCGCCTGAAACCGTCCCCGGCTGCGCTTGCGCAGACGCGGCCGCGCCTCGGGGGAAGTCTGGAAAGGCCAATGCCGATCCCAGCAACCAACCGAGACTGCGCCGGCGCTTTCTTGAGGCTTCGCCTGAAGTCTTCAACACTGTGCTCCGAATCCCTTGAGAAAATTGTAGCGCCTTGCTCGCCTTAGAATGCCCATACCATGCTTGACGTACTGGAAGTTACGCTTCCGATCTTCGGTCTTGTCTTCTGCGGATTCTTTGGCCAGCGGCTGCGGCTGGTGCCCGAAGCGGGGGTGGATGCACTCAACCGCTTCGTCTTCCATTTCGCCCTTCCGGCAATGCTGTTCCGTGCGATCGCGGTCCAACCGGCCGCTGCCTACGCCAATGTCTCCTTTCTTGGTGCCTGGGTGCTCGCCTCCCTTTGCAGCTACTTCCTCGCTAGGACGCTCGCGCAGCGTGCCCTGCACCGGGGACCGATGTCGGCCACCGTGATGGCGATGAACGTGACGCACCCGAATGTGGGCTACATCGGTTTGCCGCTCGCCCTTGAACTCGGTCGTGAACATGTTCCGATCATGGTGATGGCGGTGATCGGCGACATGTTCGTGGTGGTGGTGATGAGCATCGTGCTGCTCGAGTTCGATTCGCGCAAGGCCGACCGCCGGATTCTCGAAGAGGTGCGAAAGGCCGGGCTTGCCTCGGGCACGTCGCTGGACGGTTCGATCGCCTTGACGGTGCTGCAGGGCCTGGCGCGCTCGCCAATCGTGGTGGCTGCGCTGCTTGGCCTCGTCTGGTCGGTGATGGCGCTTCCGATCCCAACCCTGCTCGACAACTTCTCGCGCCTGCTCGGCGGTGCCGCAGCGCCGGTCGCGCTTTTCGCCATCGGCGCATCGATCGGCAGGACAAGCCTCCGGCTTGATGCCACCAGTGCGGGCATGGTGGGCTGGAAGCTGCTGGTTCATCCACTGATCGCAGCCCTTGTGCTCCTCAGCATGCCGGGGATCGCACCCGAGGTCTGGGCGATGGGGGTGGTGGCGGCCTGCCTGCCCTCGGCCAGCAACACCTTCATCATCGGCAACCGCTATGGCGTGAGCACCGGCGGCGTTGCGCAGTCGATCGTGGCGGGCAGTCTCCTTGCCATCGTTACCGTGAGTCTGGCCGTCTGGGCGACCGGACTTCATCAGGCGCCCGGCGCCTGAGCCAGCCACCAGCGCTCGAGCCGCTTCACCGACACCGGCATCGGCGTGCGCAGTTGCTGCGCAAAGAGCGACACCCGCAGCTCCTGGAGCATCCAGCGGAAGTTCTCCAGCCGATCATCGTGCACGCCGCGACGCGCCGCCAGTGCTCTGCGCCAGCGCTGCTCCAGCGGCTGGACCTCGCGCATGAGGTTCAGGTCGCGCGCCGGATCGGCGCGCAAGCGCTCGATACGCTGACCGATCGCCTGGAGGTAGCGCGGCAGGTGCACCAGATTCTCCACCGGCGTCGACACCAGAAACCCGCCCGGCATCAGTTCCTTGAGCTGGGTGGCAACGTCGTCTTCGGCATGCGTCCCGCGCAAGCCCGCAAGCCGCCTCGCTACCTGGCCATGCTCGGTGAGGATCTGGCCGAGGAGCCTCCCGAGTTCCTGGCCGATGAGTCCGATCCGCGGACGCGCCTGCACGCACAGGCGCTCGAAGGCGCTTTGGTCGCGTGGGGCTTCCCCACCGGGACACGCGCGACGCAGGATCGCCTCTGCGAGTTGCTGGTGGAGTTCGCTTGCGCTTGCCCAGAAGCCAGGCGCTGTGCTGAGCTTGTGCGCCTCGGGTAGCTGGCGCAGCGTGGTACGCAAGGGTTCGCGAAAATGGATTGCGAGCAGCCTCAGGACTCCGCGCCGATGCGCGTTGGCGGCCTGCTGCGCATCGTCAAAGACCTGCAGCCCCACCGCATCTCCATGGTCGATCACCGCCGGAAAGCCGATCAGCGTCTGCTCGCCGTCGCGAAGTTCGACCAGCT
>Ga0169931_10011981_pt1 | contig 12105 bp, 14 predicted proteins | sample Kivu_15m_20L_FD_129675 | JGI IMG/M metagenome (GOLD analysis project Ga0169931, IMG submission 129675) | Freshwater microbial communities from Lake Kivu, Western Province, Rwanda to study Microbial Dark Matter (Phase II) - Kivu_15m_20L... | ecosystem: Environmental > Aquatic > Freshwater > Lake...
AAGATCAGCAGGCGCAGGCTCGATGCTTTAATCGCCGCGGCGAGCAGAGGCATCGCCGAGATCGAATTCGACATCGACATCTTCTTCGCCGAAGAAGATCGAGCAGAGAAACGACGAGAGATCGAGAGGGCATACGAAGGTCTCGATCTCTTGATCGCGTGGCGATCAGAGATGGATCAGCCGAATAAATACTGATGGCGTTGCGACTCGCCTCGCCCGGCATCATTGAGATCGCAGATCGCTGAGGCATCGCGCCTAGGCTCTGGGCATGACCCTGCCTCGACCTTGCCTGAACTGTGGAGAGGTATCAGCGAAAGGATCTCGATGCCCGGCATGCGAGAGAGGTCGAGAGGCAAGGCGATCAATCGGGCGAGCCCACTATCGCGGCGACTATCAGACAAGATCGAAACAGATCAGAGAGAACGCGACGCTCTGCTGGATCTGCGGCGGCGGCGATCGAGGCGCATCAGATCCATTCACCGCCGACCATCTCTTGCCGGGCGATCCTGCCAGCCCTCTTCTCGCCGCTCACAGGTCTTGTAATAGTTCTAAAGGCAACGGCAAGAGAGGCTCGCAATCGAATCGACCGCGACAGACAGGCGAGGCATGGCGACCCGACCGGGCGAGGCGGCGAATGCGATGACCCCCACGCGCCTGTTTTTTCTAGGGCCTTACGCCTCCTGCCCCCTGAGCCCCTCTTTATACACAGTCGCAGATAATCCTCATTTTTGGGGCGACCCTTACCAGACCCCGGTTCGGGGTATTTGGCGCGTCTCCGCGAAGGAGAGAGGCCGATCCGAGGCGATTAGAGGCAGGGCAGAGAGGGCATCTCTGCTAGGTTGTCTGCCTCTGGCGGTGAATCATGGGCGGTAAAGGTTCGGGGCGCAAGCCTCAGCCGATCGAAAGAAAGAGAAGGCTCGGCAATCCCGGCAAGCGGCGACTGCCCTCGCCGCCTCTGCTCGCGGTGATCGAAGATTCTGAAATGCCTGAACCGCATCGCCCTCTCTCGACTGCCTATGGTCGTCGAATGTGGGATGGGATCTGGAAGGCTGGTGCGTCATGGCTGAAACCGAATCTCGATGCCGAGATCGTTCTGATGGTCTGCGAGATGCTCGACGAGAGAATCCAATTGCGGCAAAGAGTCTTGATGAATGCCGACGCTTGGCGAGATCGCCGCGCTCTTCGAGAGATCGATCGGCAGATCTCTTCTCTGCTTGGTCAGTTAGGATTCTCGCCGACAGATCGCGCTCATCTCGGCGCGATGTCGTCGAACACTCATGAACTCTCGAACCTCAGATCGCGCATCGAAGCAAGGCGGCAAGCGGCAGGCTAAGTGGCTCCCAGCGCATTACACGCCGAAGATCTACGATTCGACTGATGGCGACGAAGTGATCAGATTCGCAGAGGATCATTTCACGGTGATGAAAGGATTCCGCGCTGGCAAACCTCTGATCTTTACGCCTTGGCAGAGATGGCTTCTGCGTTCTCTGTTCGAGAGAAATGATCGGAATCGTCTTCGCTATCGACGAGCCTTGATCGGTCTGCCTCGCAAGCAGGGCAAGAGTCTTCTCGGCTCTGCGATCGCCGTGTATTCGATGATCGCATCAGAACCGGGCGCGGAGGTCTATGCGGTCGCTGGCGATAAACAGCAGGCGCGAATCATCTTCCAAGAAGCGAAGGCTCAGGTCGTGGGATCGCCGATGTTGGCAGAGGTCTCGAAGGTGTATCGCGATGCGATCGAGATGCCGATATTCGGGTCTGTGTTCAGAGTTCTCTCTTCTGAATACAAGAGTCAGGCTGGCCTCAATCCATCGACCGTGCTATTCGACGAGATCTGGAATCAGCGCGATTCAGAATTGTTTGATCAACTCACGCTCGGCTCTGGGGCGCGAATCGAACCGATGACGATCGCGATCACGACCGCTGGCTACGACATCGATTCTCTCGCCGGGCGGCTCTATCAATTAGGCAAGCAGATCGCGGCAGGCGAAGTCGAAGACGAGACATTCGGAATGTGGTGGTGGGAAGCGTCGGAAGATTGCGCGCTCGACGATAAGGCTGAATGGCGAAAGGCCAATCCGAATCTTGTCCAGAAACTTCTCGATCCGCAAGACATGGCAGTTGCGATGAGACAGACAGGCGAATTGGCGTTCAGAAGATGGCGACTGAATCAATGGTGTAGAACACAGGAGAGTTGGCTTCCACCCGGTAGTTGGCATAAATGTAGAAGTGATCTCGCGATCGATCCCGAGATGCCATCGTTCGTCGGGATCGACATGGCCCTGAAACATGACTCGATCGCAATCGTCATCGCCCAGCCGAGAGAAGATCGCGTCATCTGTCGGGCGAAGATCTGGCATCCGAAAGATGAAGGCGTTGATGTGGCAGAAATCGAACATCATCTTCGACATCTTCACAAGACGCACAAAATCTCAGAGTTCGCATTCGACCCTGCCTACTTCATGCGGTCGGCAGAGATCTTGATGGATGACGGCCTACCGATGGTCGAATTCCCTCAGACCGGGAATCGCATGATCCCTGCTTGCGGCAATCTCTACGAATTGATCGTCGGGGGCAAGATCGCGCATGATGGCTCACCGACATACACAGATCAGATTCTCTCTGCGGCTCAACGCATGACCGACAACGGCTGGCGACTATCAAAGAACAAGAGCAGGCGAAAGATCGACGCGGCGATTGCTACTGTGATAGCAGTCGATCGAGCAACAGTTAGGCAAAGAATGAAACCGATTCCGAGTATTGTGAATGTCTGGTCATGAAGATTCGCATCACTAGGGCATCAATCACCACCTCGATCGAGGTCGTCGGCGGCGTTCTGGTCGCGATCGGCGTCGGCCTATTCTCGATCCCGGCTGGCTTGATCGCGATCGGGATCGGTCTGATTCTTCTCGGAGGTTTGTCGGCATGAGTCTTTGGAAGAATCGCGAGAGTCGAGCCTTGCCGACGACGCTCGATCCCTATCAGGTCTCGGCTCGACCTCTGTTCAGAAACTATTCGGGCGAGATCGTCGATGAATACTCAGCGTTCGCACATTCGGCATTCATGGGCGCGGTCGGGCTTCTCGCAGATTGTGTCGCCGTTCTGCCGATCGAGATCTATCGAGAACGCGGAGGTAGGACTGAAAAAGTCGCAACGCCATCGGTATTCATCAAGCCGAACGAGCATCAGACGATGTTCGAGTTCGTTCATCAGATCGTTCTCATGCTCGCGATTCATGGCAACGCCTACATCTATGCGCCGCGCAATCCCGGCGAACCGCCGATCGAAATGAGAGTGCTACACCCGAACAAGGTCGCTTGCGTTTACGACGATCTAGGGCAGGCGATCTACAAGTGGCATGGCAACGAATTCTCATCGAAAGAAGTAAAGGCGATCTCATGGATGACGATCCCGGGCAGTATGAAATCTCTATCGCCATTAGAGGCGATGCGAAACACTCTCGGCATGGGTCTCGCGATGGATCGATTCCTCTCTCAATTCTACGGCGAAGGTGCGACACCTTCGAGCGTTCTCGAAACCGATTCTGCGCTGACCGAAGATCAGGCTCAGATCTTGCGCGACACTTGGGAAGACGCTCATTGGAAGAAGAGGCGGCCAGCCGTTCTCACCGCAGGTCTTAAATGGCGATCGATCACGACGAGCGCATCAGATATGGAGATGATGGCGCATCGAGAATCGATCGTGCGCGATATCGCGAGGTGCTATCGAATTCCTCTTCACATGATCGCTGGCACAGGCGGCGATTCGCAGACCTACCAAAATATCGAGCAGTCGGGAATCAATTTCGTTCGCTACACGCTTCTGCCTTGGCTCAAACGATGCTCTGATGGTCTCGGTGATCTCTTGCCTCTTACTCAGAAAGTTCGATTCGACACGACCGAATTCGAGAAAGCCGATCTCACCACACGAATTAAGGCGCAACAAACGATGATCGCCTCTGGCACTCTCACACCGAACGAAGCGCGATTCATCGAGAACCGTGAGCCATACGAAGGCGGCGATCAATTCGTTCTTAATCTGCCCGGCTCTGCGATGGCTGGCATCGAAGGTGGCCCGTTGCCCGTGTTGGGATTAGACGCTCAACCGCCAGAAAGGTGACGAAAGATGCCGTATGGAATCTCCGAAGAAACGAATGAATGTGAATTCTGGGCGACAGTCAAGGTCGTAGAAGGTGGCATCGAAGTAATCGCCTGCCACGCGACGAAACAAGAGGCGATCGACAACATGATCGCGGCATCTCTCGAAGAAGGTGTCGAACCTCTCGGTGAGATCGAAGGCGAAGAAGAAATCGAAGCAGAAAGTGATCAAGAAGAGGCAGGCTACGAAGAAAGGCAAGTCAATCTAGTCGCGCCGGGATTCTTCGCGGCGAGCGCGAGGCGCGGTCTGCGTCTTCACGAAGAAGGCGAATCCGGCGATGGTCTAGTTCCTGCGACTGTCGCTGATGCTCGAAGAATGGCAGAGGGCGAGGCTCTCTCCGAATCTAAATGGCGAAGGATCGGCCCTTGGATCGCGAGACACATTGTTGATCTCGACGCAGTCGAGGGTGATGAGATCACGCCCGGTCTGGTGGCGATGCTATTGTGGGGCGGCGGATCATCGAAGACTTCTGCTCGCCGGGCGCAAGATTACGCCGAGAGAATCGTCGAGAGGCTCGACGCAGAGGCAGATCGACAGGCTATTGTTTCGGGCAACATGACTCTCTCTCCAATCTGGGTATCAAAGAATCTTGATGGCAATCGTTCGCGAGCGTTCATCAAGACAGAACTACGAGCCTCGGCCGATGGCACATCTCTGGTCGGCTATGCCTCGGTGTTCGATTCTCCGTCTGAGCCTCTGCCTTGGATCGAGTATGTGAAGAGAGGCGCATTCGCCAAGACGCTAGAAGGCGATGCCGATGTTCGACTCTTGATGGATCATGAGGGAATCCCTCTGGCCCGAACAAAGTCTGGCACTCTCAGGCTCTCGGAAGATGAGACCGGGCTTCGCGTCGAAGCAGATCTCGACTCAGAGAATCCGATGGCGCGAGGAGTGATGTCTGCGATGAAGCGCGGCGATCTCTCACAGATGTCGTTCGCATTCAGAACGATCAGAGATTCATGGTCTGATGATCGCAAAACACGGGAATTAGAAGAGGTCGAATTGTATGATGTTTCTGTCGTGACCTTCCCGGCATACGAGGCCACGACAGCAGAGTTGCGCGCCGCCCAGATACCTGTTAGTGTGCCTGCTCAACGATCGCTACTGCTTCGCAAGAATCAGATCGCGATCGCAAGACGAAAGATCGGAGATCAACCGTGAAAAAGTATTCAGAGATCCTAACCCAAAAGCGCGAAGCCCTCTTGGCAGAATCAGAGGCTCTCGTCGCCATCGCGACGACCGAACAGCGCGAACTATCGCAAGACGAAGATCAGAAGATCTCCGCGAATCTCGACGAAGTAAAGTCTCTCGACGATCAGATTAAGAAGCACGAAGAACTCGAAGGTCGTTTCGCCAAGGCGGAAGAGATCCGAGTCGCCAACAAAATCGAAGTCGCCTCGACCTCGGTAAAATCAGAGCCGCGCACCTATCACGCGAAGGCTGAACATTCGTTCATCGCTGATGCGTTCGCCGCCCAATTCTCTTCGGACTTCGGCGCACAAGAGCGCATCGCCCGGCACATGAAAGAAGAATCGATCGAGCGTCGTGATGTGACCTCAACGAATTTCGCTGGTCTCGTCGTTCCGCAATTCTTGACCGATCTCGCCGCGCCATTCGCACGAGCAGGTCGCCCGGTCGCAGATCGCGCCCGAAAGCATGCTCTCCCAGCGGCAGGTCTGACGATCTCGATCTCGAAGGTCACGACAGGCACGGCAGTCGCCACTCAATCAGAAGGCGCGGCAGTCCAAGAGACGAACATGGACGACACGAAATTGGATCTCACGGTTCAGACCGTCGCAGGCCAACAGAATGTTTCGCGTCAGGCGATCGAGCGCGGCACGAACATCGATTCGTTGGTGATGGCAGATCTCGTTTCTGCTTATCACACGAAGGTCGATGATCTGCTCGTCGCCGAACTCTTCTCATCGGCAGGGCAAGCAGTCACCTACACCGACGGTTCACCAACGGTTGCGGAACTCTACCCAAAGTTGGCTGATGCCATCCAGAAGGTTCAGACGACATTCTTCGCAGGCCCGAATGCGATCATTCTCCACCCTCGTCGCCTCGCGTTCATCTTGGCGGCTCTTGATGGTCAGAATCGACCGCTGGCTCTGCCTGCCCCGAACTTTAACAGCGTCGCGAATGGGGATGGCGCACCGCAATACGGCAACAGCGGCTACACGATCATGGGTCTTCCGGTGATCACCGATGCGAATGTCGCCACCAACAAAGGTGATGGCACGAACCAAGACACGATCTATGTCGGCAATCTACAAGAACTTCACTTGTGGGAACAAGGTTCAGGCGAGCCGATGATGTTGCGCTTCGAGCAACCGAAGGCGGCAGAACTCGATGTGACGATGATCGTTTACTCGTATGTCGCGATGACCGCGAACAGATACCCGAACGCATGGTCACAGATAAACGGAACCGGGTTGGTCACGCCCACCTTCTAACAATTCGATGTAGAGTCTGAGGCGCGATAATCATCGCGATCAGACTTGATCGGAGAATCATGAAGAACAAGATCATCGAAGCGCTTCTAGCAGAACGCAGAGGCTACGAGAATCGAGGTCTGGTCGAAAGAGTCGAGGCGGTCGATGCCGCCCTCGCCGATCTCGGCTATGTCGTCGAGACTGCCTCTGTCGAACCTCCCGTCGAGAAAGCCATGAAGATCAAGCCACGCAAGAAGAAGCGTTGATCATGCCGATTACGAATGGATACGCAAATCTCCAGCAGGTCAAAGATGTTCTCAGAATTTCTGATGCGAATGATGATTCGATTCTGGAACAATCGATCGAAGCGGCATCTCGTCGCATCGATGGCTATTGCGGCAGATTCTTCTATCAGAAGAACGCGACCGTCTCTCTCTATGCGCTGACGAACTATGTCTGCCCGACTAAGAACGATCTGGTCTCGGCGACGACCGTGAAGACCGATGATGATGGCGATGGCTCATTCGAGACCACTTGGACTGCCGGAACGGATTACCAATTAGAGCCTCTGGACACGACGATTACAGGTCTGCCCTATCGCAAGATCACGGTGATCGGCGGCAAGACATTCCCTCTCTTCGTGATTCCGAATCGACCGGGCGTTCAGATCGTCGGGGTCTGGGGCTTCTCTGCGATCCCTACCGATGTCGAGGAAGCCTGCGTTCTACTCTCGATCAGAGGATTCGCCAGATATAACGCCGCGCTCGGCGTGGTCGGCTTCGCAGACATGGCGATTCAGGTCAGGGCGATTGATCCCGATGTTCGAGATCTGCTAAATCCGTATCGCAAGATCGCGGTCGCCTGATGCCAGCCACAACGAATCAGGTGATGAATGGCGTGAAGAATCGTTTGGCTACGATCTCAGGGCTTCGCGCCTACGCCTCTCAGCCACCACAGGTCAATCCTCCTCTGGCATTCCCGATCATCAATTCGATCTCCTACCACAAGGCGATGGCAGGCGGCCTCGTTCTTTACGATCTGTCGATCATCTTGATCGTCGGCAGATACGACGACAACCGGGCGCACGATGTTCTTGACGACTTCATCTCCTACTCTGGCGCGAAATCGATCCGATCAGCCTTAGAAGAGGATCAGACCCTTGGTGGCGTGGCGCAGAATTTGATCGTTTCGCAGACCTACAACATCACCAGCCTGAATGTGGCAGACGCAGACTTCTTACAGGTCTCGACATCTGTTCAGGTGAGCGGCTAGTATGTCGGGCATGGCATCATACAAAGTTCTATCGAATCGTGTCTCTGGCAAGAAGGCTGGCGACTTAATCTCGGACGAAGAATTGGCTGGTGCTAATGTCGATGCGTTGATCGAAGCAGGTCATCTCGCGGCGAACAATAGCAAGAAGAAGAATGACGAACCGAAAGTAGAGGTCTGAGACCATGGCAATCTTCGCGTATAAAGATGTGAGCATCACGATCAATTCAGTCGATCTGAGCGACAAGGCGGCTGGCTGTGTCCTGAACTATGAAATCGAGGCGCAAGATGCGACCGTGTTCGGCGGCAACAGGGCATCGATCGCAGGGATTCAGAACAATTCTTTGGAGATCACCTTCTACCAAGACTTCGCGGCAAACGAAGTCGAAGCGACGATCTTCCCTCTCGTTGGCACGACCACAACTGTCGTCATCAAGCCTGCCTCTTCGCAGGTTTCTTCGACGAACCCCTCCTATACCCTCAGCGGAACCTATTTGGCGAGCCATACTCCGATCAACGCGACAGAAGTCGGCACGACCGCGCCATTTACGCTGACCTTCTCGGGCGGCACTTTGGCTAAGGCAACTTCCTAATCTCATTAATCAATTAGAAGGGAACGATCATGAAGATCGAATTGCGAGTCAAATACATCAACGGCGACAGCGAAGATGTCGATGCGATCTTCATCGACTTCATTTCATTCGAGCGTGATCGAAAAAAGTCTGTCGTCCAATTCGACAAAAATCTGTTGCTGACCGATCTCGCATGGCTCGCATGGCATTCGGTGAAGCGCAACAACAAGACTGATCTGATCTTCGACCCGGCGTGGCTCGCGACGGTCGAAACGGTAGAAGTTAGGGAAGACCCAGCACCAGACCCTACCTAAGGTCTCGCGAGAGCGCGCATTATCGCATCGCCGCCCTCTCAGTCGAGACCGGGATCTCGCCCTCTGATCTTCTGCGTGAATCGCCAGAAATGATTGATGCCCTGATTCAGTATCTCAATTACAGGGCGGATGAAATTCAGAGACGCTCGAAGAGGTAGTATCTTGCGCCATGACGAACATTCGCGTCGATACCTCGGACTTGGCTCGCGTGGGCAAGTATCTTAGACAGACAGAACCTGATCTATACAAACAGATCGCGACTCAATTACGCGATGGTGGCAGGGTCGTGGCGGCGAATGTGGCTCGAACAATCAAACAGCATCGACTGACTCGATGGCATAAAGAGGGCCGTCGAGGGCCATCGGATCTGCCGGGATTCGCCATCGGTAGGGCGCAGGCTGGCGTGAAGCCGATCGTCTCACCGACCGGGCGGCGCAGAGGATCGACAATCAACATTCTGCGAATCCAACAGATGGATGGGGGCGGCGCGGTGTTCGATTCTGCTGGCAACAAGAATCAGACGACCTTCTCGATGAACCTTGATTACTATTCTCCGGTCAAGGCTGGGCGCGGCAAAATACGATCACGATCGATCTACAAAGGCACGAAGGATGCGATGCCGATGATCGAAGACAACATCGCGAAAGCGATAGCCATCGCAGAAAAAAATATCTCGGACGCGATCATGGCAGGCTTCTAAGTCATGGCATTAGGCGTAAATATCGTCTCAACCTTCGACTCGAAGGGAATCAAGAAGGCGATCTCAGACTTCGGCAAATTAGAAGGTGTCGGCAAAAAAGCCACCTTCGGCTTGCGAACAATTGATTCGGCTGTCTCGAATGGCATGAAGAATATCGCGAAATACGGCGGTATCGCCGCCGCCGCGATCGGCGGTCTTGGTCTGTTCATGGTCAAGGGCGCAGAATTCGCGAAGCAGGCAGACGATCGACTCCTTGCCGTTGCGACATCGATGAAGATCTTCGGCGATAACGCCGATGTCGTCGCGAATAGATTACAGAAACTCGGTGATGCTCAGGAATACGAACTCGGGGTCACGGCTGAAACTATAAAGGCGACGCAGGCGAAACTTCTAACATTCGCGCAGTTGGCTAAGACCGCTGGTGAGATCGGTGGCGCATTCGACCGGGCGACCGTCGCGGCGATCGATCTTGGTGCGGCAGGCTTCGGCGAGGCTTCTCAGAACGCCGTTCAGTTGGGCAAGGCTCTACAAGATCCGATCAAGGGCATCACGGCTCTGGCCCGGTCTGGCGTGACCTTTACCGATCAAGAGAAAGAGAAGATCAAGGCTCTTGTCCAATCGGGCCAGTTGCTAGAAGCGCAAGACACCTTGCTGAAAGCAGTCGAGGCTCAGGTCGGCGGAACGGCTAAGGCGATGACCACAGACACATTCAGAATATCGGCGGCGTTCGGTCATGTTCGCGATGAGATCGGCACGATGCTATTGCCGGTCGTCGAAAAATTTGCGAATTTCATGGTCGAAAAGGTCGTGCCATTCGCGACTCGCGCCGGGCAGGAATTCGGTGAAAAGGGTTTCGGCGGCGGCATGAAATTCCTCGTCGAAAAATTAGACGAATTTATCACAGGCGGAGGCAAGGTGACGACGATCATCACCGCGATCACAGCGGCAATCGTCGCGCTCAGGCTGATTACGATCGCGGCGACGATCTCGCAAAATTTGTTTAACACGGCTCTGCTCACGAATCCGATCGGGATCATCGTCGCGGCGATCATCGCTGTCGGTGTTGCGGTCGTCGCGGCCTACATCAGATTCGAGGGCTTCCGAAAAGTCGTCAATACGGTGATCAACGCCGTGATCGGATACTTCGAGTTCATGACCAACGCTTGGATCAAGGCGATCAATTTCGTCATCAAAGGCATCAATCTCTTCGGGGGAATCCTAAGCAAGGTCGGGATCAACATTCCGAAATTGGGCGAGATAGGCGAAGTCGCATTCGGTCGAATCGGTGATGCCGCCGAAAAAACCGCTAATCGCATCGGCTATTCGTTCGAGCGAGTCACGAAAACATCAGCAGATCGTATGACGGCATTAGCGATGTCGTTCGGCGCAACAATAAAGACGGGATCAGGAGGCGGCGATAATGATCCGACAGGTTCAGGTGGGGGCAAGATCATTGAGACAGCCAGAGAGAAATTGATGAAGTATGTCGATGCCCTGAAATCTGTATCGAAAGCGCAGAAAGATCTTCGCGAATCATCGAAGGGAGTGATCGACGCTCAGAAGAAACTAGGCGAGGCGAACCGGGCGGTGACGATCGCGCAACAGAAATTCTCTCTGATCACCAAGGGCTATTCTCGCGACTCGAAAGAGGCGCAGGCGGCGATCAGGGCAACGGCTGACGCGACGAAAGATCTCAAACAGGCGACCCGACAGCAGACCGATTCGATCGCGAATCTGCGAAAGGCCGAGAAGGATCTTGCCGATCTTCGTGATCGTAAGGCGAATCCGCGAGATATCGCCGATGCCGAACGCAAATTGACCCGGTCGAAATTCGATGTCGAAGAGGCGGCATTCTCTCTCGGTGAGACAGAACGAGAGTTGGCTGAATTGCGTAAAGATCCGAATGTCGATGCCGTCGAATTGCGTCGTAAAGAGATCGAATACGAAGAGGCTAAATTCAGGGTCGTCGAGGCGACGAATGCCGTGTCTGATGCCGAACTGAAATTGGCTGAGGTTCGCGATGTTTCACCGAAGGCTGAGGAATTGGCTAAGGCTGAACGCGAATTGGAAGATGCGAAGATCGCGGTCGAAGATGCGACCCTCGCCGTCGCTGATGCGACGATAAAGCAGGCCGTAGCGCAGGCGATCGAGAACGAAATTCTGAACGGCGCGAAAGAGGGTAGCGAGGCTTACGAGGCGGCCCTGAAAGATCTGAATGATGCGAAAGATTCTCAGCGTGAAGCGATCGATGCCGTGGCTGAGGCTCTGTATCGTGAGGCTGAGGCGATCGAGGCGGTGAGAGAGGCTGAGAGAAAACTTGCCGAGCAGAGAAAGAATACGCCTGCCGCGATTGTTGGGCGAGCCGAGACTCAATTCGCGGCGATGCCGACTCAGAATGTGCCGCCTGCTGGTGTGCGAGGTTTCGGCTCGACGGTGACGAACAATTTGACGGTGAATGCCGGGCTAGGCACGAACCCTGCCGAGTTGAGGCAAGAGATCGTCGATCTGCTCGACGACTACACCAGATACAACGGGCCTCTGGGTAATTGGATTGCGGTCTAAGGATTCATCATGGCGACGGTGATGCCGTGGGGCGAAACAATCGTCGTGATGATGGAACTCGGATTCCCGGTTAGAAAGTTCACTCTGGATGATGC
>Ga0169931_10011982_pt1 | contig 12105 bp, 10 predicted proteins | sample Kivu_15m_20L_FD_129675 | JGI IMG/M metagenome (GOLD analysis project Ga0169931, IMG submission 129675) | Freshwater microbial communities from Lake Kivu, Western Province, Rwanda to study Microbial Dark Matter (Phase II) - Kivu_15m_20L... | ecosystem: Environmental > Aquatic > Freshwater > Lake...
CAGGGCGAGCGCATCAAAAAATAGCATTTCTCTAGGCCCGTGCCCCTCTACCTTATTGACTGCGGAGTAAAAATTTTATGATCATAGACGCCTTTTTCAGGAGGCCCTATGATTCAAGCAACAAACATCAGCGTTTACATCGACATGATCCCCGATCCAAGAACCTGTCGATTGGAGCATAACTTCGTTGATATCGTCACGATCGCATTGCTCGCTAAAATTTGCGGAGCTGAAGGCTGGGAAGACATGGAGGAGTTTGGACTGAGCCGCATCGATTGGCTCCGTTCTTTTCTCGACCTGCCCGCCGGCATCCCATCGCCCGATACTTTTCGACGTGTGATCAGCCATATTGACCCGACCCCATTTTTAGAGGCATTCCTAGAGTGGATTCGGGCAGTCAAAAATGTGCTTCCAGGACTGGTGAATATAGACGGAAAAACACTCCGCTCAGCATCGAAGCGAGGAGAGCACCCTCTTCACATCGTTTCTGCCTGGTGCGATAAAAACCACATGGTTCTAGGACATCTCCGCAACGAGTCAAAGTCCAATGAAGTAAAGGCGATTCCCGAGTTGCTCAAGCAGCTCATTTTGCCGGAGGGCAGTATTGTCACGATAGATGCGGCAGGAACCCAAAAAAACATCGCCAGCCAAATACAGGGGATGGGGGCAGATTACGTGCTCGCCTTGAAGGGGAACCAGCCGGCGCTACGAGATGAAGTGGCAAATTATTTCGATCAAGCAGCCGAAGCAGGAGACGAATATGCGCCTCTAAATGCGTTTCAGGCCGAGGAGCAAGGGCATGGGCGACTGGAGTTGAGGAAGATTTATGCGACAGATGACTTGGACTGGCTGCCGCAGAAAGAGGAGTGGTTGGGATTGCGCTCGATCATAAAGTTGGAGTCAATAAGGTGGTCAGAAGGCAAAAGACAGCAGGAGACCAAGTATTATATCAGCAGCCTTCCCCCGAATGCTGAAGTTCTCGCCGGAGTAATCAGAGGGCATTGGAGCGTTGAGAGTCGGTGTCATTGGGTATTGGATGTGGTGTTCGCCGAAGATCGAAGTCCGATAATGGAAGGTCATGCGCCAGAAAACCTAAGAGCCCTGAACATATTGGCGGCGAAAATGTTGAAAGAGGAGAAATCGTGTAGAAAGGGCATTAGAGCCAAGCGGTTTAAAGCGGCGCTTGACAACGACTACCTACACAGGGTGCTGTTGGCGGCTAACTTTTGATGCGCTCGCCCTGGCCTTTTCATCCGCGCTCAGGGCCCCCTATTAGCCAATAGGGAGCCCCTCGCGCGCCGGCCTACGGCCTGATGAAAATTCCGGGCGCCGGCTTTGCCAAATTCCCAAATTTTGAATCACGTTGTGTATAGTATTTAATTAAAATCGAACGTCGAGGTTCACGTCGATCGCGTTTTGGTTGAACATGCGCGATTCCACTGAAAGGGCGGCTTTGGAGGCGCTGAGGAGGGTGGCTCCAACGGCCATTCCCCAGCGGCGGTTGGCAATCACCGACTTGCAAGTCGCATCTAAGAGCTCGCTGGTATCGAGAGGCCAACGAACCAGCGCGAGCATTGGATCGGGTTCGATCCGGGCAATAAGGTAGGTGGCGTAAATATAGGGGGCGATGCACGTGTATTTATAGCACATCCCGAGCGCGAACTGCGTCTCGTTATATTGAAACTTAAAGTTTTCGTTGGCGAGATTAAATGCGGCTCCGTCGCTGATAAAATATTTAGGTTTTTGGTTAGCGACGAAATATTTGATGTCGAGGCCGAAATAAAGATTTTGCGTTTCGAACAAGATGAGCTTGCCGCCGAAACCCCAGGAAAACTGCATTGTGGAGGAAATTTCGCGGTTTAGTTCGAGGCGCGACGCCCCGAGGATCGTGTATAGGTCGAGCCGGTTTTCGAAATTGAGGGTCGCCATCCCCGCGTTCGTCGAAAGGCGCGCGAATGTTTTCGTCGGGTCGGAGCCGGCGATTTGGAATTCGTCTTGGAACCGCTGGTAGTAGACGTAATCTTCCAAAAACGCAAGCCTAAGCGATGCGAACGCTTCAGGGGATGTGATGATTCCTGTCCGGTCCAAGCCGGGTTCTGCCGGATTGCCGATGAGCATGGCCCCTAGTGTCCAGGGCGCCCAGATAAAAAAAAGAAAAAACCGTGCCGTGGCGGACGGGTGCGGAGCCATTGCCTCCTTATAGCAGTTATTTGAATGCGGAACAATCGCAAAAAAAGGGGTTGCGAAAAAAATTTTGCGGAACCTATGGAACGGGGAATAGAGGGTGTCTGCAAAGTGAGGGTTCGTCGAGTTTTCGGGATTATTTTGGCCGATTTTCGATTTAGATTTGAGGGGCCATATACTTTTTGTCGATATTGCCCCCCAAATCTAAATCGAAAATCGGCTCAAAAGAACCCAAAAATCGACAGAACCTCACATTGTAGACACCCTCATAGGGAGATATATATCCGATGGCTTTGAAAGAGACGATGCATCAGCTCGATGGTCTGCTTGCCGGAGTGGCAAAAGATTTGACGAAGGTGAGCCGCGGCAATAAATCGGCGGCGCAGCGCGTCCGGGTCGGCACGATTAAACTCGAGCGGATTGCAAAACTGTTCCGTAAAGAATCGGTCGCCGCCGAAAAAGGGGGCCGGCTCCGCAAACCCAAATCGCGGCGGCATAAAAAGCGTCGTTGAGTTATCCTCTACGGGATGCGAACTCCGTCCGAAACGATTCTAGAGATCCAAAAATTCAATTCGAAAGGGTATGGCGTAGGGCTCCTTCCGCTGGGAAAAGAGATCGATATCGCCCATACCATCCCAGGAGATACCGTCCGCGTCGAATGGCGGAAAAAAAAGAAAGGCCCTCAGACGGGACGGCTTTTAGAAGTGGTCGCCGCTTCCCTCGACCGGACTTCCGCCCGCTGCGCCCATGCTGCCACCTGCGGCGGCTGCGCATGGCAGCAGATGGGATACGAGGCTCAGCTCAAAGAAAAAATGCGGCGCGTCGCCCGCGCGTTCGGGGACTCTTGTCAGGTGGAGCCGATCCTCCCTTGCGACGAACCGTTCGGCTACCGCAATAAAATGGAATTCACTTTTTCCCAAAACCGGGCGGGCGCACGGTTTTTGGGAATGATGATCGCACAGGCCGAGCCTTACGTCTTCAACTTGACCGAATGCCATCTTTGCCCTCCTTGGTTTGCCGCTGCGGTCCAGAAGGCGAGGGACTGGTGGGAAGCATCGGGGCTCGAAGCCTACTATCCGCCGCAAGATACCGGCACTCTCCGCTACCTGACGCTGCGCTACGCGGTTCGCACGGATCATAAAATGGCGGTGCTGAATGTTTCGGGCCGCCCCGAGTTCGCCCCGTCGCGAAGTGCGCTCGAAGGGTTCGCGGAGGCGATCCGCGCCGCCGCTCCCGGGGCCTCCGTTTTCATAAGGATTCACCAAGCCGTGAAAGGGCGGCCGACCGAGTTCTTCGAGATGCTTCTCGCCGGGTCCGATCATATCGTCGAAAAGCTGCATCTGAAACAAGGAACCCTCTCCTTCAAAATCAGCCCGACTTCCTTTTTCCAGACGAACACGCTCCAAGCGGAAAAACTGTACGATACGGCCCTCTCATTCCTCGGCCAGGCCGAAACGGTCTATGACCTTTACTGCGGGACGGGCACGCTCGGAATGGCCGCAGCCGCTTCAGCGCATAACGTCGTGGGGATCGAGCTGAGCCCCGAGGCAGTGCTGGATGCCGAGGAAAACTGCAAAAGGAACGGCATCGGCAATATGGCCGTGCATCAAGGCGACGTCGGAAAGGTTTTAACTCGTCTTATGGAAAGCCCCGGGTTCGCAAGGCCCGATGCCGCGATCGTCGACCCGCCGCGCGCCGGGCTTGACCCGCTCGCCTTGCATCATCTAAAAACTTTACTGCCCCGAACGATCGTGTACATATCCTGCAACCCGGCCACGCAGGCGGAAAACATCAAAGAACTTGTCGATGCCGGATACCGTTTGAAAAGGCTCCAGCCTGTCGATCAGTTCCCTCACACCTACCACATAGAAAATATTGCGTTGCTTGAAAAATAACGGTTTTTCCGGCATCCTAACGCAAAGTTTCTCACAAGGATGTCCTATGTTCAGTTCAATTTTTGTTTTAGCCCAAGATGCGGCTCCAGCTCCGCAAAGCGGGATCACTTCAACCCTGATCATGATCGGGATCGCCCTCGTCTTCTTTTATTTTATCCTGTGGCGCCCGGAACAGAAGCGGCGCAAAGCGGCCGAACAGATGCGCGCCGCATTGAAAAAAGGCGATAAAGTGACAGCAATGGGGATCGTCGGCAAGGTCGACCGGATCCAAGACCAGACGATCGTCCTCAAGATGGTCGACGGTTCCAAGATCGAGATGCTCAAAGCTGCAATCACTGACGTCCAGCCTGCTCAAGAAGAAGAGGCGGGCAAGGCGCACGCGACAAGCGAGTCTTAATTTTCTTTTTCGGCTGCTTTCCGAACGGGAGCGGCCGTTTCTTTTTTCTGGGAGCCAGTTGCAAAACTTCCTGCGCCGGAAGATTTTGCTGGGTCGGGGAGTTTTGCAATTGGCTCTTGTGAAGGAATTTCTAAGCTGTCCAATTTTTCTCCGTGCAAACCGATCGCTTCGATATGCGCGCCTTCTTTTGTTAAATCGATCATGAAGACGTTGTTTTTCCGCTCTTTCTTATCCAGATACCACTCTTTTCGGACGCCTCTCGGAAGAGCTCCCCAGCACCCGTCCCCTAAATAGACTACGCCCGAAGGATCGATTTTGTTCGCGCGGATCGGGAAGGTCCTCTTAAAGGCGTGATTGTGGTTTTCAAACGCGGCGGGAAGGTGATACCGGTCAAAGAGGGGACACCAATAGGTTCTGATCTTTTGGGCCCTTTCCTCGTCGTAAGGATAAACGCTAGGATATGCGGAGATATGGTAGACGGCAAGGCGGGCGGGGACGTTTTGCCGCTCCTCAAACGCTGTTTGAAGCCACTCCGTCTGCTCCCCTTCGATCGGCTCATAGATGTCGGAGTCGAGGAGGAAGAGGCTTAAATAATTGCCGAAATCGACCGTCCTGTAGAGCCGCCTTTCAGGAAAGGCGAAAAGGTCGAAGAAAAGATCCGGCTCTTCGGGGAGGATGTCGTGGTTGCCTGCGACGATGAGGAAGGGGATCACCTGCCCCTCCGGAGAAATCATTTCCTCTTTCCATTCCTGGAGAAAGGAAAACCATTGGTTTTTGGCCGTAGACCGGAAACGGAACGGGTTTCGGTTGACGGCATAGGCGATGTCGCCTCCCAAGACTGCAAACAGCGGATCGCGGTTTCTGACCGCGGCGCACATTTTCCTAAACAGGTCTTTGGTCTGGTAGAGGTCGCCCCCAATGCAGAAGCGGAGCGGTTTATCTAACGTTTTGGGCGCGGTACGAAACTTATAGATCGCCGGGTCGTCCCCGACCCGGAACGAATATTCGGTATCGGGGGAAAGCCCTTCCAAGAGCGCTTTATGGACGAGCCGGTCGCCAAGATCGAGATGGGAACCCGCGGCCTGTATCCATTTCCCCCCTTGGGGCTGGAGCGAGACGGCGTCGCTCGTCTCTTCCACTGGGGAGTGCCACTGGATCGCCATCGTCGTTGTCGGATCGCCATACCAGGAGAGATAGAGGGCGAGCGCATCGGCAAAGAAGGGTCCAGAGGCGGCGGTAAAAAGGAGAAGCCAGTGCATTCTCTTAAACTAGCATCGAAGCCAGTTTTTCCAAAATTTCCGTTTGTTTGGAAATGACCCGGTCGATGTCGTTCGGCTCTACTTCCCTCTGAGAAAGGAGGGCCAAGTCGTAGATCCCTTGCGCCATTTCTTTTGCGACAGCCGGCTCTTTTTCTTGGAGTTTGGCGATTGCTTGGACGAGTTTGCTGTTCGTGTTGACGATAAACGTTTTCTTAGGCAGAAAGGGAAAATCGGTTTTCCCTTGGGTGACCGCCATATAGTCGCGCATTCTTCGCTGGCGCTCGTCGAGGACGACGAGCCCCGGGAGCCTGTCCGAATGCAAGCTTTTCGCTTCCACTTCCAGCCCTTCTTCATCGATGTGGGAGCGGATCAGGCTCCCAATCCTCGACGCTTCGGTTTTCCCATCTGGGTCGAGAAGCGTTTTTTCGCGCGATGCGTCTACTAGGTTCTCGTCGAGCGCGCCGTCGATTCTTTGGAACGCAGCCGAGAGCTTGCCCTCCAAAAACGAGATCACCGCCGTATCGACAGGGGAGGAGGCAAAGAGGACTTCGATCTGTTTTTCCTTGTACATCACGAGAAGCGGCGACGCCCGGTCGCTTGCGGCGTAATAGATTTTTTTGTCCGCGCTCTTCTCGAGGTATTCGGCGGCGGTCGTCCAGTTCCCGAGGCTGTTTTTCCAGATGAGAAGATCTTTGGCCCTTTCATAGAATTTTTCGTCCTGGAGGATGCCTAATTTGAGGAACATTTCGACCTCGGGCCAAGCGGCGATGTATTTTTCCCTCTCGTTTTTCAAATAGAGGGACAGCCGGTCGGCAATTTTTTTCGCGATGTGGGCGCTGAGCTGGCGGACGTTTTGATCCACTTGCAAATAGGAGCGGGAGACGTTCAGAGGAATATCGGGGCTGTCGATCGCGCCGCGGAGAACCATCATGTAGTCAGGGAGGATGTCTTTGCAGTTATCCGAGACGAAGACCCGGTTGCAAAAGAGTTTGATGGAGCTATTTTCCGTATCGAAACGGCGGTGGATTTTGGGGAAGTAAAGGACGCCTTTCAGGTTGAATGGGTAATCGACGTTGAGGTGAACCCAGAAAAGCGGCTCCGGATCGAGAGGGAAAAGCTGCCGGTAAAATTCGAGATAGTCCTTATCGGCGCATTCGGAGGGGTTTTTCTGCCACAGGGGAGCTTTGTTTCCGATCGGCTTTCCATTCAACGAAATGGGGAACGGCATGAATTGGCAATAGCGCTGGAGGAGTTCCCGGAGCTTCGGCTCTTCCAGATACTCCAGGCTGCCCTCTTCGAGGTGGAGCGTGATCTCGGTGCCGCGGGCAGACCTGGCGCCAGCCCCGATCGAGTAGTCTGACGAGCCGTCGCAGCTCCAAAAGACCGCCTCGGCCTCGGACAAATAGGAACGAGTGTCGATTTCCACTTTCGATGCAACCATGTAGGCAGAGTAGAAACCGAGTCCGAAATGGCCGATGATCGGCTCTTTTTCGTCCTTGGGCTTGTACTTCGACACAAACTCTTCCGCTCCGGAAAAGGCGATCTGGGCGATGTATTTTTCGACCTCCTCTTCGGTCATCCCGATCCCCGTATCGGCGATCCGGATGTTTTTCCGCTTCGCATCGATGGAGACCGAAATTTCGAATTCCCCGTCAATGTGATGACCTTGGTCTTTTAAGATCCGAACCTTGTTCAACGCGTCGGTCGCGTTCGAGACCAGCTCCCGGATGAAAATATCCTTGTCGCTGTAAAGCCATTTTTTAATGATAGGAAGGATGTTTTCCGAGTGGATGGAAAGGGTACTTTGTCTCATTTTCGTCTCCGTTTTCGGGGGGGTATGGTAAGGCCCATTCCCGTCCCCTGTCAAGTGTTGAGATATATGCTATAAAAGTTTAATTTTAAGGGTATGCTAGTCTTTGCGGCCCAAATAAATCCGACAATCGGCGACCTGGAAGGAAATTTAGGAAAGATTTTGTCCCGCCTGGAGCGGGCTAGAGAGAAAAAAGCCGATATCGTCTTATTCCCCGAACTGACCCTTTCCGGGTATTTTCCCGACGATTTGCTTTTGGATGGGGCGTTCATCGACGCGTGTGAAAAAGCGCTCGAAAAGATAGCGCCCGCGACTCTTGGAATGTTTGTTTGCGTCGGGCTGCCGAGGAAAAACCCTGAAGGGAAGGAGAAATTCCTCCTCAACAGCGCGGCGGTGTTCGCCGACGGCAAGCTGATCGGCTTCCATGATAAAATCCTTCTTCCGACTTACGACGTCTTTGATGAGAGGCGCTACTTCGAGCCGGGCCGGGAAACGGCTGTCTGGGAGTATCTCGGCCACAGGATCGCGGTTACCATTTGCGAAGACGTTTGGCAGCATGGGGGTACCGTCGGGTATACCCGCTACCTTAAGGACCCGATCCTCGAGTGGAAAGAGAAGCGCCCCGACCTTCTCCTCAATATGTCGGGCTCACCCTACTATTTCAACCGGAAGGACATGCGCCTTTCGGTTTTCCAAGCGGCTGCGAAAACGCTCTCTTGCCCGTTGGTCCTTTGCAATCAGGTCGGGGTCAACGACCAGCTTGTCTTCGACGGCCACAGCCTTTACCTCAACGAGAAGGGGGAACTCCTCCAGATCGCAAAAGGATTTGCCGAGGACGATCTCGCGGTCGATCTCAACACCCACGCTTGCCCGTGCGGGCTGCCCGAAAACGGGATCAAAGATCTGTATTCGGCCTTAGTTTTGGGAGTGCGCGATTACCTTCATAAGCAAGGGTTCAAGAAGGGGATGGTGGGCTTGTCGGGCGGGATCGATTCGGCCCTCGTCGCCTGCATCGCGAAAGATGCGCTCGGAGCCGAAAACGTCCTGTGCGTCGGCCTCCCTTCCCGCTACTCGTCCCCGGGAAGCGTGTCGGATGCGGAAGCGCTCGCGAAAAACCTCGGAGTCCCTTTCCGCCTCGTCCCGATCGACCCGATTTATCAAAGCTACCTCGACCTTTTGGAGCCGATGTTCAAGGGGCGTCCATTCGATGCCACCGAAGAGAACCTCCAATCGCGCATCCGGGGGATGATCCTTATGGCGATTTCGAATAAGGAAGGGTACATTCTCCTCAATACGAGCAACAAAAGCGAGATGGCGATGGGCTATGCGACCCTCTATGGCGATATGGCCGGAGGGCTCGGCGTCATCCAAGATGTGGCCAAGCTCCAGATTTATCGGCTCGCGGCCTTTTTAAATCAGCACGGAGACATCATCCCTCGAGCGATCGTTGAAAAAATCCCGTCGGCGGAACTCAAAGAGAACCAAACCGATTTCGATACGCTGCCTCCCTATGAAACCTTAGACCCCGTCCTCGAAGATTATATCGAAGAGCGGCTCTCCCCACTGGAGATCGCTGCGAAAAGGGGCGCGCCCCTCTCTCTTGTCGAGGACATCGTCCGCAAGATCCATCTTGCCGAGTACAAAAGACGCCAAGCGCCCATCGGCCTCCGCGTGACTCAAAAAGCGTTCACGAAGGGGCGGTATGTCCCGATTGTCCAGAAGTGGGCTTGACTTTTAGATAAGCAAACAGAGAGAGAAGCGCTGCGCCGGCCAAAATCCAAGAGATCGATTTTGTATTGCCCGTGCAGTGAGTCAAATACAGGGCGGCTACGGGAGCGAATCCTCCAAAAACCGAATCGGCGATATTGAAACTGAGTCCTACGCAGGTGAAGCGGACCCGCGTCGGGAAGAGGTCGGGGACGATGTAGGGGATGAGAGCGGAGAGGAGCGTGAAGAAAAGGCAATAGAGGATGAGGATCGCGCCGAGAGCGCCTGCGGAATGGACGTAGTGGTAGAAAATTGCGAGGAGATACATGGCCAAGGTGGAGCCGATGAGCAGCTTCCGGTTGTCGAAACGGTCTCCAAGCATCCCAAAAAGCGGGAGCGGGATCGTAATGAGGAGCAAGACGGCAATCGTCGGCAAGAGCCCAAGCGAATCGGCGAAGGCTTCGGCGGGAAAATTGATCGAGAGGATATAGAAGGCTGTCGAATTGAGGGCGCAGAAGAGGATGCCGAGAAGGATCTGGCCCCGGTAATGGCTGATGACGTTGAGAAGAGGCGTCCGGACGATTTTTTCGTGCGTCTCCATTTCCCGGAAGAGGGGCGTTTCATGAAGCCATTTCCGTAAGAGGAGCCCGAAGAAGCCTAGGCAGCCGCCTACAAGAAATGAAGCCCGCCATCCCCATTGGATGAGATCGTCATACGAGAGCCACCGCTCCAAAAAGTAACATTCGACGATGCTCACCAAGATGCCAAGCTGGTAGCCGACTGCCGACCAGCTGCACATGAACCTCCGGTGCTTGGTCGAGGAGATTTCATAGAGGTAGCAAAACGCGCCCGGCAGTTCTCCTCCGGCCGGAAACGACTGGAAAATCCGCATGAGGGCCAAGAGGATCGGGGCCGCGATCCCCCATTCAGCCCGTGTCGGCATGAGGCCCGTCGCAAATGTGGGGAGGATCATCATCAGGATTGAAAGGATCAGCGCCTTTCTCCGCCCGATCCGGTCGCCGAGCCGGCCAAAGAAGAGCCCCCCGAGAGGGCGCGCCAAGAAGCCGACGCCGAAAATCATAAAGGAGTAAATCAGCCCTGTTGAAGTATCGGAGTTGAAAAAGAGTTTGGAGAGGATCGGGGTCCAGTAGACATAGAGGTAGATTTCGTACCACTCGAGGAAATTGCCGATCGTGACCGCCAAGATCGCGGAAACCCGGGTTTTTCTGCTGAACGGTTCAGAGCTCATCGCCTGCTTAGGTCCGCTGCGATTTCCCGGACGATCGCGTCGATTGTCTTATGGGTTAAATGAGGCAGTGTGATCATGTGGGCAATATCTCCTTCGATGGCGAGCTGCCATTTCCGGATCAGCTTTTGCGATGGTTTCGGAAAGATGACGATGATCGAGTTTTTATTACGCCAAGCGCTGATCCCTTTGTCGTTGAACTTTTGGATCGCATAGCCGGCCAGCTCGAAGCAGTCTTCGATCAGCGCCTCGAATTTCCCTTCCTTTGCGCAGTTCAGCTCATGCCAGAGAAAGAGGGGGCTGAGGCCGTTTCTCGAACCGGTGATCGTATTGTCTTTGGCGCCGGTGTATTCAACATATGTGCCGATTTGCTTCATGTTCGATTTTTTGCAGAGTACCACGCCGCAAGGGATCGGGGTGCCGATCATCTTGTGGCCGCTGATGGCGATGCTGTCGATCCCGATCCGGAAATCGAACGGCTGGGTTTCAATTTCGGGAAGGAAGGGGAGGATCATGCCGAAAAAGGCGGCGTCGCAATGGATGTAATATTTTTTAATCTTTAAATCGGAAAGGATCTCTTTGATACGGACCACGTCGTCGACCGCCCCTTTCATCGTGGTTCCGATATTGGCCAAAATGATCGGGTGATCGCAACTGAGCGCCTGCTGCAATGCGACATAGTCGATTTCCCCTTTCGCGTCGGATTTGATTCGCACTGAGGGCATACGCAGGAGTTTTAAAATTTTAGGGACGCTGTAATGGGTCTGGTCGGAATAATAGACGACGCCCTCGGGTAACATTTCCCTTGCGACGTAAAGGCCGTAAAAATTCCCTTCGGTCCCGCCGTTCGTCACATAGCCCCAGAAATTATCCTTGGGAGCATGGAAGAGCGAAGCGAACCGGCGGATTACTTTCCGTTCAATGTCGAGCGTGTTCATCCGGTAATGCCAGCTCGGCAAGAAGGGATCGCCTAAGTTGTTGATATGGAATTTCAAAAACTTCAGCAGCCGGGAATAATCGAAAAACAGCGACAGCGGGTAGCCAGCCATTTCCTTGGCTGCTTTCTGGAAACGCCGATACAAGGCGTCGAGTTCTTTCCTGTGGCCGTCTTTCATCCTTAAAGCTCATGCTACCGCCAAAAGGAAAAATGTAAAGGGAATTTACAGTTTTAAAATCCTGATGCGTAAAATGCCGATGAGCAGCAAAATCTTTTCATCCAATTGCGGAGTGGATTCTTGAGGGGATAGGCTCTTATGACGATCGATGCCGTCGATTCAGGCAATGTGATCGGCTTGGCCGAATGGCTTGCGAGCGATCAAGCGAAAAATGTCCAAGGCTATCTAGAAGGCCGGATCTTAAGGGCGCTATTTAGCTACGATCCTTCAAGCCTTGAATTCCAAAGAACCATCGCTCGACTCGCTTGGCTCGGCTCTTGTCCACAAGCTAAGCCTTTGCTCGAACGAGAGATCGTCGCCCTCAATCTTTTGAACGAGTATTCCGTTGAGACGTGCGGCTTTTTCAAGGACGTCGGCAAGGTTTGCCGGGCAACAGGAAGGTTCATCGCCAATCACGCTGTCGAAATTGGGGTTGGAGCGGCCCTTTGCGCG
>Ga0169931_10011983_pt1 | contig 12104 bp, 18 predicted proteins | sample Kivu_15m_20L_FD_129675 | JGI IMG/M metagenome (GOLD analysis project Ga0169931, IMG submission 129675) | Freshwater microbial communities from Lake Kivu, Western Province, Rwanda to study Microbial Dark Matter (Phase II) - Kivu_15m_20L... | ecosystem: Environmental > Aquatic > Freshwater > Lake...
CCCCAAAACCCCAAAACCCCGTTTTAATTCGAGAAGAGAAGATATTTATAATAAAGTATATGTCAGGAGAAGAGAACAAGTCATAGAAACGCGAATCTCATAATCCTTTTACTGGAATCTCCAGTATCTTCGGCAAAGGTCAGACTAAGTAGGGCACTGCATTGAGTCCCAGAGCAGCTCAAACTGCCGCCTAGGCGATTCCGCATTCAATGCCAGTCAAGAGCTTAGTGGCCTAGACACTCACCTATCAGAATGTAGATGTAATGCCTATTGAGAAGTTCAGAGAGGAGCTCGCTTTGCAGACGACAGTGGAAGACAAGCTAATCCTCCTCAAGACTCAATTCGCTTTCGACCCATTCTAAGTAGACCTAAGCCTGAGCTCCCAGTACATCCAGGCTAACCCAGGCCCAAGTCCGATCGCCACCCTCCTCTAGCAGGTATCTTTGGATTAAGTGAGCCTAATATGCCTGGTCCTCACAGACATCGCTGCGGAGATCCGCAAAGGCTAACAGGCTTCAAGCATCTACTTCTCGCTGCCTTAGCTTCAATCAATCGTCGCCATCGTCGTCCTGAGGATCTACTATCTAGGTGTTTTCCAGGAAATCCTTGAGGGAAGTCCCTCTCCCACTGATGCCATCGAATAGGCCCTAGCTACGAGCACGGATTGGGTCCAGTATCTGCTTGTGAGCCACAGTTCGATACTGAAGCCTGGCTTTCCAATGATCGTGACAAATCGCATCTCTGAGTGTCTTTACTACATGCTTAGCAAGAGGCAACCCCAGTCTCATAGGTCTGTGAGCGATCTCTCGCTTAAATCCGATAACAGAATAAGCAAGCAAGTTGAAGGTCTCAGTTTAGACCTAAATAATTTGGACGGCTAATGGGAAGTAGCTAACAATCACCTCTTTTAGAGTGCGTTCCTTTCTATCTTGGTAGGAACAAGCGCCCTCATCCAGCTCAGCGTCGTCAACAAGGAGTCTCTCTGCATCCCCTTAATCCTTCCACTTGTCAAGCTGATCTCTCTTTACGAACGGGAGACTGAGACCTTGCTGTTGGACGGAGTAATTGAATTCTACAGCAAGCTCCAACTAAAAGTTGAGGTTGACACCACGACAGTCTTCCAGAGAGTTCTCGGCAAGCAAAACACTCTCAAAGCCCATTCGCTGGCCAGCCTCACTCTGGGCATCTGCGCTGTGTCTCATCGCAGAAACAATCCCGCGGATTCAAGACTCTCTCGACAACTGCCCTCAGGATCGGTACTCTTTAAGAACGAAGGCTTTGTTAGCTGCGTGCAAGCGCTAGTGCTCAAGCAGATGCAGACATACCTTGCAGAAAGATAGCACAAGCCACCTAAAGATGCGTCAGAGACTCCTGAGAAGGACCCATTGGTGGGCCTCCTCTCTGAAGACTTCAGGAGGGATCTTCAGATACGAGGAAGCACTCTCAAGCTGACGTCCAAAGAAGCCCAGCTCAACTGGCTCACAACGAGTGAATGCCTCATCACCCTAGCTGGTGAGTGCTACAAGGCTGGAAACAGTACCATTCTGAGGCAAACGTTCGATCTATTTAAGATCTCGGTCCATTTTTTCAATACCATGATGACAAAGGGACCAGAGGACGCTGAGCTCTTCGCAGAATAACCTAGTGGTATCAAGCAGGCTTCTGATCTCGTCACAGCAGCAGACCCCCGCTGCCCTCAGGTGAAACTCTTCCAAGCTGTAAGTTGCGTACTCCATCATGACCCTTTAGCTCTTTGGAGTCGCTCTAATTGATTCCAAACCCGCCTTCGAGGTCTTCTACAAGCAATTTGAGGACTTGAGCCTTTCCCTCTTGTCTGGACACCTCGAGTCCAAGTACTGCTACTCAGAGGCACTCTACTTTGTCTTTTTGGACAAGCTAGTGACAACTTACGAGATGGCCTCATAGATCCTTCACGCTTAGAGCCAGATCAGTTCAACCGCTCTCGTCGGTCATCTCTTCGAGTTCTTTAGATCCTACAGTAAGTCATTGTGAGGCTTAATGCTTAGGTTATGGGGAGTCACGAATGAAGGAGATTGAGACGCAAGACTTCCTGAGGCACAGGCCGACCTACAGACAGGTCCTCACCAAGCTCAAAACAATTGAATCGAGACGGTCGCAGCAGGAAGACTCGGGTCTAACTCAAGTCAATAAGGCTTTCGTGCAGCAGCAAGCTTTCGATCTCATCGGCTACTTTTCCTCTTTCATGCCTAAGGTCATCGAAAAGTGTCTGAAAGAGTTGACTGACGAGCTTGCCGAGAGGACAAGCTACAGTTGCAGCTTCTCTCGTCTCTACCAGCACATGAAGTTAGCTCTGCTAATCATGTAACCAGGGATTCTCAGACACAATAAGGACTTCTACGACATATTGATCCAGGGTACCTATCAGACATTCAACCGACCTGAGGCTGAGGCTGAGAGAGAGGGCTTCAAAACTTGGACTGCTGTCAACATGGCCAAAGCCTGTACAAGCTTCGGGCCTTTCTGGGTTACCATCACTCAGAAAGTTAAGACACACCTCGTCTCCAAGGTCCAACAGCTGCGGCAGAGGCAGTAGCAAGCTACATAGATGTCCAGCTCTAGTCGGGCCGAGACTTTCGTGAGCAGCATACTAGCGCCGGGACAAAACGTGCCTGGCTTGATGAATGAGTACTCGTTCAACGTTATCAAGAAACTATTCGTCTACGGCACATTCAATTTGGAGCTGCTCACACATATCTACCCACCAATGAAGGACATCATCAGAGAAGTCAAGGACTTTGAGTATTCATTTGAGGTCAAACTTGCGGTTTACCAGTACCTGATAATTTGCAAGGACAAGGATCAGACTAAGCAAGAAGAGATTCTAAAGTTTTTGTAAAGCCTTCTTAAGCAGCTTTTTGAGTACATCGCAGTGATTGACATGAAATTTGCGTAGGCCAAACCAAGGCGCCATGGCGAGTCCGAGGTAATAATCACACAAACTAATGTCTAGAGCACGATGGAGCAAGAAAAAAACAGCAAGATAAAGCAGATCTCGTTCTTCGTCAGCCAAGCCATCTCAATCCTCAGCAACTATATTGACTTCAAGTCAACATTTCAGCCTCCGATGAAGGAAGTCGAGTCACGTGGCTCTATGATTTCAATTCCTAGTGAGCGTTTCTAGCCTACTATTCCCCAGCTAGACATGATGATTCGGAGCAGGGATCTCTTTGAGGGCATCCTTAGCTATATGAAGAAGATTGTCCTGCGATCGAACCTGCATGCCGGACTCTTGGTAGAGCAGATGCTTCGCATCTACTTCTTCCCTCGGATTGAGCTTCAAAACATCTGTCTAATTCTGAAGCATTCGAACGATTTCCTTACAGATCATGCAGGGGCCACGCTGCTGGACAAGGTCTTCGCTTTCGTGGTAGATGGCATTGAAACAATGAGCGAGGATATGGCACCCTCAATGGTCAACAGTTTCGTGGCCGTTCTTCACTCATGGCTCGTCAAGAACCACGCTGACGGCCTGAGCCATCTTCAGATGGTAAAGCTAGCCAAAGGAATGAGTGCGCAGCACGTTAAGCAGGTCAAGCGTGTGATGATCTTTGCAAGAGAACGTGGTCTCGAGGAATGCATGACGAAAATGAAGGAACTACTCGTTTTGCTTCTCACTGCCAGCCCTAGAACAATCATCTACAAGGAGTTTTTCTCATTCTTCAGGGAGATCTTCTATTACAATAAGGACATGGATAACGTTGACTTCGCTCTCGCGTGCGACACCCTTCAAGTAATGGACAGCATCCTTCTGGCCTCTAAGCGCTCGGTCTACAAGGAGACTCTAGCGATTCGAGGATGCTCAATCGGCCATGTGAGCCTTCAGGACTCCTTCTAATTCTCAGACCTCGCACCGGGTGTGATCCTCAGTGAGAACTTTAAGGTCCCTGCAGAATCCTTCGCCCTGGCACTCCTCTTCAAATTCAACATGACCCAGATCCGAGCATTGCAGGAGCGCTCGGGAGATTCCTCAAGCCCCAAAGCCCTTACATTCTTCTAGCTGATTGACAAAACCAACTAGCAGAAGCACCCTCCTTTCATGGTCATCATCAATGTGGTCAAGGACAAGCTTCGCATCTCTGACTATGAGATGCCCCTTGATGAGAACTGGCATCTTCTTCTAGTGAACTTTATCCCTTAGATCGCTATCACAGGTGGAGGGCACAATGTCAAAATCTACATCGACTCGCTCTCGAAGCCCATCAACCCTAAGATGAAGCATCCTTTTAGCAAGAAGAATGAACACATCTTCGCCTACGGCTGTGACGCCAGAGAGATCATGGATGGCCTGAGAGTCTTGCCAAAGCCGACTCAGGATTTAGTAAGTCTGCAGGTGTCTTCCCAAGTGATCAACATCGGGCAAAACTTCATTGCTATTGATTACTTCCAAGGCTCCATGTCACTGCCGTTCCTCTTGAGCAAGTTTGATGTTGAGAAGATTGACAAGCAGAATGATCAGATGCGCCGCAGCTTCACTGATTTCCTTGTTGAATCGCTCACTAAGAAGCTAATCGTGAACGTTGGAACAAACGAGCTCGGTAACTACCTCAGAGCGAAGGGCAAGATGCCTGCGAAGGAGGCAGGCGTGCCGACTTTTGAGCCCCATGACTTCAACGAAGAAGTGATCTTGAGACACTAGCGCGGTTGCAGCATTGACCATTTGGCAACCATTCACTTACAAAAACCTTAGGACACCATTGTGGTCTTGGGTGGCTTCAAGATGCTCTATCCCATATTCGACAAGTCGATGCGCTCGAACCTCTCAGGGGGACAAAAGGCCGACATCTGGCGTCACCTCTTCATCATACTTCGGACCTTCATGAACGTCGAGCCTCACCATGTTCTAAGGCTCTTCAAGGGCAAGTATCTCTTGCAGACAGTACGCTCCTGTCTAATTCGATGGGGTGTCTCTCAGCACACGCTTACCAGAGACCTGTTGAACGAGGTGCTTAATATTGCGCGTGATGCCAATGAGAACAAGCAAGGTGATATCATTTAGGAATTCTATCGGCGCTTTGTATTCGACGTCATGCTTGACGATATCTTCTGCGACCTTAACTACATAGACCCCCAAACGAACAAGCGGGGGCTCATTTTCGAGGAGATCTCCGATACAGTATATCAGATGTTCAAGCGAGAGGAGGCGTAGAGGGAGAGATTCGAGCTTAAGTATAGCAAGTAGCAGATGATGTCAAGAGCCGGCGATAGTCCGGAGAGCTTCAAACAGTTCTTCACGACATCCACTGCTAAAGAGATCTACAAACTGCTGATGCGCTTGCTAGAGAGGTATCAGCAGGAGAAGTACGTTGAACACACAAGGAAACTGGCTACCATACTCATCAAGACGATCATTAGGGACTAGCAGAGAGACAACTTCCAGCGACTCATCGAAGATGTGTAACAAGAGGGGAGACGGCCCAAGCAGCAAACGAAGGCAATGACGCTCAACCTGCTTCGAATCATTGAAGGAGTTGTCATGAATCCCTAGTTTTAAGAGGCTAAGGACCTCCAGGAAGTGCTGAGAAAATCTTTCAAGCGTGAATTGATGCGCAACTTACTCAACCAGTCGATCAACATCACCAGCTTGAGGGACCCGTCAGACGGGATCATAGAAGATGAGATCATTGCTGTGACACTTCGCATCGTCATTGATGTTCAAAAGAAGATGCCTGAATATCAAAGAACCTAGGCACCAATAAATCTTCAATCAGGAATTCTGCAAAGCCCAGGTAGCCTCCCAGCCCAAGACGAATCTCGGACTTAATTCGCGAATTAGCTCTTCGAATCTATCAGCAAGAACCCCTAGGGCACACTAATGAAGAGAACGATCTCGAGCATAATCTTGTGCGCTCTAGAGCGCCGGATGCGGATCAAAGTTCGCTCGACTCAAGCAGATTTAGATAAGTACACTCCAGAAGGCTTCTTGCAGTGTGTGAGTGACCGCGCCCAGAACCCAGTCCTTGAGACGATGTGCCATCAAACTTTCGATGCTGACCTTTTCAGTATTGCTATCAATCTCTTCCGCTGGTATGACAGCGATTCAAAGCTCCTACTCCTCAAGTTCTTCCGCGCGCTCATTGAGGAGCCTGATTTCTCTGAGCCAGAAAGCTTCAGAGAAAAGCGCTTCCTCGAAATAATCAAGTTCATGAGGAATAAGAGCACCTTAGAGTTCTACTACCTGAGCATCGTTGAGTGGGCAATGCGCTCTGATCCCATGGAGGAGGTTGAGGTGGTGAAGGCCGGAGAGGAGCTGGCTGTTGCTCTGGTTAGCGCCTTCTTCTATACTGTTCTTGGAGACTTGGAAGATGAGCACTTTAAGGATAGAGACCTTAATTATTTGAACATGCTTAAGAAGCTTATCATTGTGCTGCTCCGCTACCAGAACTCACTGATGCTCGTATTAGACGAAGCCCTTATGAACGTACAAGAAATCGTCAATGCAGTGTGGACCTAGTAGCTAGGAGACGTGCACAGAGCTTCTCTGAATCTCAAACTGATTTTGTTCCTGCAGCTCCTTGAATCGATCTACTTCACTAGCCTTCTGTAGCCACACCAGACCCAGAACCAGCCCCAGTCTATCTACCATCCCCTCAACTCAGAGACCTTGTACCACATCCTCGGCCGTTTGATACACATCTTTACCGATACAAGGCTCCTTCACTTCGACTATCCTAACCCTCAACTCTTTGAGATGAACAGCCGAAGCAGCATGATGGTCTCTAACTTGATAACCAACCATGAGCCAACACCACCAATTGCCAGAAGTTCTGGCGTCTTCCTTGAAGGCGGCCCTCTGCGGATCTTCCTCTCGACCTTCCTCTAGATTCTTAGGAAGCTCAAGCCAGCCAAGGCGCCGTAGTCACGCAAGAGCAGTGACAGAAGTGACATCCTGTCTATTGAAGAACCAAAAAGCTTCCAAATTGCGATTGAGCTTTTCAGATACTACATGTTCAACGAGCAATCAGAGCTCATGGAGAGGCTTAAGATCTAATCGAGGAGGCATCGACTATGCGACACAGGTGAGCCTCCAGTCAAATTGTTCAAGCTTATGATGCCTGAGAACATGGGTAAGAAGACCACGGTCTTTAAGAAGGTTGAGGAACTGATGGTTAAAGCGATTCAAGCATACTAGACAGACCCATCCCAGATCCCTCGTGACAGCATGACCATAACAATGGGGTTCATGCCTCTGCTGATGCTCACAGAACTATTCGAACTCTTGAAGAAGAAACTTGGACTCCTTCGCATTTCAGGCGAGGACCAAGCTGAGTACCAGAGCCAAGTCGTCTCAGTGCTCTCTCTGATCTTTGAGGTAATCACTAACGCCTATGTGAATCTCGAGATGAAGGAGTCTTGCGGATACATTATGCTCACCATAACTCACCCAAGGCACAAGCTAGAGATCTACGATGGCATAAGGAGAAAGAGGAATCGTCAAGGAAGGGCTCCAGGCGCGACCCACAAGCCCTTCTTCTTGGGAAAGCTGGCTGATGAACACAAGACTGACATGTCAACCATAATCTAAGAGGAACATGTCGAGGGTCTTGACACTAATATGCAAGATGGCTACTTCCGAAAGACCGTACCGCCTGTACACTAGCCACCTGTTGTCGAGGAACTGCCACCAGAGGAGGAAGGAGACGTCCTCTTTGAGTGCATCGAACCTGACCCGATCTTGAAGGCCGAGCATATTGAGAAGAGCGACCGAGCCAAGGAGAATAGCAAGTATCAGGAGGAGATCATGGCGGTGATTAACTAGTTATACGAATTCCTGGCAAGCTACTTTGAAACGCCTTCGATTGAGTCGGCTGAAATCCTGATAAAGATGCTGAAGGAACGCTTCCTTCTCAATACCTCGTTCGATCACATCATAAATACATTCAGGGAGGTTTCGAGCGACAAGTTCCGAAATGTACATGATCAGAGCGCATAGCATAACAAGGACTTCTAGGATGTCAATAGAATTATCGCTTCAATTCAACAGAGCGACAAAGAGCCGAAGGCTGTAAAGAAGAAGGAGTCTCCGCTTAAGAGGATAGGAACAATAGAGAGCGATCCTGAGGGTTAGAACCCAATGACTGAATCTCAACAAAGCCTATCATCCCTTAAAGCTGCAATGAGGAGAATCACTGCACGCCGCAAGCGTTCGGCTGATGAAACCGGATAAGGAGATAGTGAGTTCAACAAAGGCTCACCAAGGGAGGCGACATCAACCGAGGAAGAAAAGTTTGAATTCCAAGGTATGAGCGACAACCCAATCAGCAAGGTCTCTTTAGCCTCAAGCTAGAGACCTGTGGATATGCAGACCTCGAGCTAAAGCCGTCGCACGCCTGGCAGCGCTGGTGGCTCTGCCCATCGGACATTGGAATACTACTACAGCAAGTAGGTTTACTAGAAAGCCGTGGCCCGCATGATGGAGGATCCCTCGAGCATTTGGTACGACAACCTCGAGCAGATGCGCAAAGACTATGCAGACATGAAGGAGGTCTATGACATAGTCAACGCTGTTAACATTGAGCCTGATGCTGCGCCGCAGGAGACCATCATCATTGAGGAAGAAGAAAAGAACAATCCTGCCAAACAGGCGAGCAGTGGCTTCAAGTCAAGGCAGTATGACCATTTTGTCAAGATGAGACGCATGAGCGATCTATGGGGACGCTGCCTCCTGCTTAAGCCCGACCGCAAGTACAAACAGCGCAAGTTTCTTATCTCTCACAAGTACTTCGTGCACGATGTGTTCAAGAATCTCTTCGCAGTATCAATGCTTGAGGACGAAGATTTCGAAGACTACCAACAAGTCCTGAATACTCTCGAGTCCTAAGAGGGCACAAATCCCCAGCAAGTGCCCCAGTCAGAGAACTTCAAGAGTCTAAGGGAGCTCCTAATGAGCAGAATCGAGCAGAACGACTTCCTCTACACGATGCTGACTAATCCGGATGCCTTCCTCACCGACGAGAAACTGTTTGAGCACCATCCTCTAACCAAGCAGAGCGACCCAAGCATCATCAAGATCGCCGAGTGCCAGTACATCTCTGTGGAAGGTGCCCAATACGGAGACATTTACTTCTCTGAAAACTACTTAATGTTCAAGTCCCGCCCAGAGCGAATCGGAGCCGAGCACAAGTTTGCTCTCAAGGTAACTTTCGCATTCTTGAGACCTGTATAGCGTGACCAAGTTATCAAGAAGAAGAACAAGATCTGGCAGATTGGAGAGATCGAGCAGGTGTTCAAGCGGAGATTCCTTCTCCTGAACCAAGGAATTGAGATATTCACTCAAGACAAGAAGTCCTATTTCTTCAACCTTCTATCGGAGGAGCGCTTGAGGGACTTCCTTGAGAAACTGCACTATGATGTCATCAAGCCCTACAACAGGGTCAAGGGCAACAGGAAGATTGAGGTTGTCGAGAACCCTAAACAAGAGTTCAAGCGCAAGCACTACCTTGATGTAAGAATGGCTTGAGAGATGAGTTATGTAGGATTGGATCAAGGGCGAGAAGACCACTCAAGAGTTCTTGCTACTCGTCAACAAGTACAGTGGACGCAGGTATGTTCATTGCTATTTGTGATGCGTTTTAGCTTTAATGACTTCGGTCAGTACCCAATCTTCCCTTGGGTCATATCTGACTACGAATGCTCCTATGAAGAACTCAAGCAAAAGACAGAGAAGTACGACGGTGTGGGCTTCCGTGACCTGACCAAGTGCTCTGGAGTACTCTCAGACAAGAAGCTAGAAGTTGCCTAGATGCAATACGAGAACACCACAGAGGGTGATGAGATGATCTACGGGTCGGAGAAGTATCACCTCAAGTTCGGGTTTTCGAACAGACTCCTGGCCCTCGGGTACCTTCTCAGAATGGAGCCCTTCACAGACAACTTTGTGAACGTCAATGGCGGCCTTGACAACCCCGATCGCATCTTCTATTCCTTCAAAGACCAATGGCGGAGCGTTCTTGATGACAAGCAAAATAATGCAGAGCTGATCCCAGAGCTGTTCTACCTCCCGGAGATCTTGCGCAATCAGTAACTTACCATTCATTAACTCTTTAGCAACTTGAGTTACTTTGGCAAGACGAGGGCAGGCTTCCCAGTCAACGAGGTGGAACTGCCAGTTTGGGCGAAGAACGAGCATGATTTCGTGCGCGTGTAACGAGAGTTCTTGGAGTCTCGTCCTGTGGCACAGACTCTCAGGTTCTGGGTGGATCTCCTCTTCGGAGACAAGCAGCGAAACCCGACGTACTCTAATGTCTTCTATGCCTACGCTTACGAGTACTATGTGCGGCTGAAGCAGAACGAAATGGAAGACCACCACATAGACACTATCAATGAATTCATGCAGATGCCGATGGCCCTGTTCACAGAGCCGATCTTCAAGGTCGACAAGAAGAAGGAGGCCTTGATGCTTCAGTCCCAGCAGCTCCAAGTGATCCCCGAGGAGAGTGAGTACGGCGAGAGCTCCCGCTACGAAGACAACATCAAGACGCCTCTCATTGGCGCGAAAGGAGATCGCATGCAGAGCCAAGCTGTCATGGCTACCAAAGACAAGAACCAACAGCGCAAAGGCGGAGCGCGTGGAGAAACCAGGACCGAGCGCCAGACCAGGCTTGAGGGCCTAATGGAACGCGGGGCTGCCGAGGAGACCGATTAGAAGAACACCTCGCTTATCTATAAGTTCATTCTCTACAATGGAGACAGATACAACAAGTAGTATGAGGGGGAGCTTGAAAAGATCTAGGAATCGCACAAAATTGACAAGCCGGAGGACCGTCACATCTTCCACATGGTGTTCTCGCAGCTGATCAAGCGTTGGATAATCTTCCTCGCTGACAAAGAGACTGGCGCCGTCCGTTGCAACATGTAACGAGAGAGCTTCCTGCAGGAAGAAATGAAGAACCCGTGCATGCTTGGTCTGAAGCTTGCGAACCTCCGCGGAGACTATTCAAACATCTTCTAGATCTACAGCGGTGGTCTCGGAGACAAGTCGAGTCAAAAGGCGCCTCTTCTCTTCACTTGCCAGAACAATGACAACACGATTAAGGGCTTCGACCTTAGCATCAAGAAGGGGTCAAAACAGGTCTTCCAGGATCAGAAGCATAACGTAAGCACAAGTTACGATCATTATTACACAATAGAACGTTGTGAGCTCGATCAAGTTCTCTTCCGAGTTCAAGTATTTCATCTCAGGCGACATGGACGGAGTGATCCATTACTACCAAAGAGCGACCGAGGCCGAAGAGGATAAGACTGAGAAGTACTTCCCTTTCATCATGAAGGCAAGCCCTCTCTTTGAACTAACCCGCTCTATAGTACAAGTTCCAAGACTAATACGGAGCTATTCTCGCCATCGACACCAACAAAACGCTGGACATGTATGTGACAGCTTCGCGTGACGGGACTATCGCCCTCCGCTGCCTGAGATCTTCGTTCCTCTTGAAGATCATTCCAGTTGACAAGCTCTCAAGCGCCTCTGTGGACATGCTGACTCTGAAGCTTTCGCTCCACGGCTACATCATCATCATGCTAAAGGGCACCCAAAAAGTCTATACCTTCGTCTACAGCCTCAACGGAGACCTGCTGGTCTCCACGCAGCGTGACAGCGAGCACTTTGAGTTCAAGTACGCGCAGCTGACACAGAACGAAGACAGTCTGGTCATGGCGTTTAATCAGAGGATCAAGAGCCAGGACAAGGACTTCTCCGGTGTAATCCGAGTGAGTCGTCTGTACGACATGGAGAAGGACAAACGGAGAGACAACCTCGAGCGTGTCTTCTACCCAGTGATCCGGAACCTTCTTTATGGTCCACTGGAGGGGGAGGGCGGCCATCGAAGCAAGTCTAAGAGGACTGTAGCTCTGTCCGAAAACTCAAGCATGCAGCAGAGACTAGCCATGCCGGCAATCACGTCGTTCGCACTCTCGCAGGATGAGACCCAGATGAACTTGTTCCTCAAGACGGGAGATATCATATCCTTAGATGAGAGTCGCTGCGGGATCATTGACCAACTTGACGACTTCGGCCTCTGAAATCCACCCATTCTTCTTCAATGCTGAGGGGTTTTGGGGTTTTGGGG
>Ga0169931_10011984_pt1 | contig 12104 bp, 10 predicted proteins | sample Kivu_15m_20L_FD_129675 | JGI IMG/M metagenome (GOLD analysis project Ga0169931, IMG submission 129675) | Freshwater microbial communities from Lake Kivu, Western Province, Rwanda to study Microbial Dark Matter (Phase II) - Kivu_15m_20L... | ecosystem: Environmental > Aquatic > Freshwater > Lake...
GATTGCTCCGTACCGCAGGCATCGGGCCTGCGAGAACCCGCCGTGCGGCCAACGCCCGCCGCGAGTCGCCCAGCGGAAACGACCCACCTCGCCACGCACGCCACGGCGCCGACCAGGCTCGCGGCAGGCTGGAAGCCTGCCCTACGGTTTGCGTCGCGGCACTGCACGCGTGCCTTCGCCATGACGCGTTCGCGCACAAGCCGAGGAGCAATCAAAACGGCGTCTCCAACGACTCCTCCCCGCCGCGCGTGGCCGCCGCCCGCCACAGCGCGAGATCCACGCTCTCGACCACCGCGTGGTCCGAACCGTCCACCATCGCCGCGTGCACCGTCCCCGGATGGTAGCTGCGAGCGGTCACCATCGCGTACGTCGGCTTGCCGGCCGAGCCGTTTCTTCCCTCCTGCCACGAATTGTAGTCGGCGTCGACCGTCTGGCCGCCGAACGCGTACGGGGCCGCGCCGTTGGGGGGCAGCGCCGCGGTGAACCCGGTATGGTGCACGCGTCCGTCGGGCCACTCGGTATGTCCGGTATCTTTCTCTTCCGCGCCCGAGGCGATCGTCGCCGACGCCTGCTGTGCGTTGTCAGGGGCCGCGGTCGTCGGAGGCCCGCCGTTGCGACGGTAAACGGTCCACGCCTTGACCTCGGCCGCCATCAACGTGCGACTCGTGCCGTCGAGAAAATTGCTCGACCTCAATTGGCTGTTGGGATAGAAAGCGCCGTCGCGGCCGACGTTCGTCTGCGAATCGTAGACGAACCAGACGCCCATGTTGAAGCCGTAATTGGTCGGATAGAGCCAAACCCGTCCCCCGCCCGGATCACGCACCTCACCGCTCCGCGGATCGCTGGGACACTGGAAGGTTTCCAGTCGCAAATTGTGGATGGGCCGCTGGTTGTCCCAGCCGACCTCCAGATCGACCAGGTCCCGCAGGGTCTGCTGCCCCAGATAATTGAGAATGCGGCCATGCACGCCCCACGACTCGTTGTTCGCCGTGACGACCGCCTTCAGATTGACCACCGCGCTGGGGGGCAAGCGGCCGAGCGCCGCTTCATAGTTCAACACGCCCAGAGCCAGTTGGCGAAGGTGGTTCTGGCACTGCGTGCGGCGGGCCGCCTCCCGCGCGGCCTGGATCGCCGGCAGCAGCAGCGCGACCAACGCTCCGATGATCGCCGTCACCACCAGCAACTCGACCAACGTGAAACCGGCCTGCCCGCCCGCGGAACGCCGCGACGCGACGTCGGAGGTACGACGCGGTCCGTCGCAAATCGCCTCCTGCTCGTGCCGTCGTCGCCCGCCTCTTCCGCACGGGGCCGCCAAGCGCCGCCGGATCGAACAGGCCCCCGGTCCGCCGGCGCCTGCTCCCCGGCCGGCATCGCCGCACAATCGATCCCGCGCGGACGCCCAGGCGCGCGGCCCGAACAGCGACAACGCCCCCGAACGAAACGCCACCGAACAAACCGACATGGGGAACTCCGCGGGCTGCGACCAAGAACACCCTGACCGACCGCGGCGTGGCGGCAAATCCCGTACCGGAAGTGGCGTCGCAGGCGGGGGGCTCGCGCTGCGCACGGCGCCCCCCATGCCGCAACGAGGTCGACGACCGCCGAATCGTTCACGATCGTCGGCGGCAGGTTGGCAGAAGGCCGCTTCCAGGGGAGGATAAGGACGGCAGGTTCGCCGCCCACGCGACGGTACCCGCGGTGGGGGGAGTGCTCGGCGCGAGGACGTCGATGCCGTTTTTTTCGCCGCCCGCGGTCGAATTTTTGAGCGCCGCGGGCGATTTCCGCGGCAGGCGGGCGTCTGTCGGAGCGACTCGCCGTTGCCGCGCGGCAGGCGTACGCGGCCGCGCGCCGGCCTCGGCGCGATCGACGGCCAGCGGCAGGCGCCTGCCGCGGAGCACTTGGGAGACCGTCGGATGAAATCTCCGCTACGGAGGCAGTTGGTGGCGCCGTTGGCGCTGGTCACGTTGCTGACGACGTGCCAGCTAGGCGGCTGAAACGCCTGGTCGGCCGATCGGGCGTCGCGCGCCCAGCTCGAGCGGCGCGTTCGCGGCGTCGTGGAGGTGCTGACCACCAGCAATTTTCCTTTGGGCGAGACCGTCCTGCGACAGATGGCGGGGCTCTCGGGCGCCGAATTCGCCGTGACCGAAGCCGCCGCCGAGTCGATCCGTGCCGCCTCGTTTCCGTCCTCGTCGCCGCTGCGCCTCCCGACGCACAGCGGCGGTTCGCAGACCGACGGGTTCGCCGGCTCGCCGAGCGTCCGCGTCGGCGCGGACGACTTTTTCCACACGGCCGTACCGCTTCCCGGGCGTCACCCGCAGTCCGAAGACGTGCTGCACGTGCTGCTTCCGGTCGAAGAGCACCGCCGAGCCCGCGCGGCGGCGATTGCGCCTCCGCTGGGCATCGGGGCGGCGACGTTCGCCATGATCGCCATCGTCGGCCTGCGGACGGCGCGGGCGATTTCAGCCACGGCCTCGTCGCTGGGAGACGAGGTCCGACGTTTGGCCCGCGGAGACTACCGCCAGTTGGCCCTTCCGTCGCGGGACGACGAGCTGCGGGCCCTGGGCGAGGCGGTGAACCAGACCGCGCGTCAACTGGCCGGCTACGAGGCCCAGGTCCGTAGCAGCGAGCGATTGCAGACTCTGGCGACGCTCGGCGCCGCACTCGCCCACGAACTACGGAACTCCGCGACCGGCCTGCGGCTCGCCTTGGAATTGCACGCCGAGCAATGCCGCAGCGCCGCCGCCGGCCACAGCCTGCAGGTGGCCCGCCGGCAGCTCAACCTGATGGAGCGGCAACTCCAGCGGTTTCTTGAAGCCGCGGGGGGCGCGAGCCGCGAGCGATGCTTTGCCGCGACGGATCTCCGCGACGTGGTACGGGAAGCGGCGGAACTCGTGGGGCCCGCCGCACGCCATGCTGGCGTGGCGCTGCACTGCCAGCTCCCGCCCGGGCCGCTGACGGCCCGGGCGGATCGCGAGTTGCTGACCGAGGCGGTGCGCAACCTGGCCCTCAACGGGTTGGAAGCCGCCCAGCGCGGGGAACCGGCCGCGGGGGCCGAACGTCGCGTGACGCTGGAACTGGCCGCGGAGGGAGCGGCGCAGGCTGCCTTCGCCGTCCGCGATTCGGGTCGCGGACCCGATCCCCGGCACGCCGCTCGGATCTTTGAACCGTTCGTGACCGACAAGCCGGAAGGCGCGGGTCTCGGCCTGTCGATCGTGCGCCAGACGGCGGCCGTCCACGGCGGCGACGTGGATTGGCGCCGCCGGAACGCAACGACGGAATTTCGCCTCGTGATTCCCCTGTTTCCCACCGAGCCGTGCCATGTCTCGCCTGCTGGTCGTTGACGACGAAGCCGCGATTGCCTGGGGGATCGCCGAACTGGCGGCGACCATGGGGCATGCGGCGCGCACCGCCGCATCCGCGGAAGAAGGGCTGCGCCTGGCAGGAGAGTCTCCCCCCGACTTGATCCTGCTGGACGTCCGACTGCCGGGGATCGACGGCCTATCGGCGATCGAACCCTTTCGCGCCCGCGCTCCGCACGCCGCGATTGTCATCATGACGGCCTTCGGCGATTTGAGCACCGCGATCCGGGCGGTACGGCAGGGGGCCGCGGAACACGTCGTGAAGCCGTTCGATCTGCCGACGATGCGGCGGGTGATCCAGCGGGCGCTGCAGTGCGCCGCCCCAACGCGGGAAGCGAGCGATCCCCGCCGTGGCGCCTCGCCGCCGCGGCAACTTGACGAATTCGTGGGCGCTTCGCCCGCCATGCAGGAGGTGTTCAAACAGATCGCGCTCGCAGCCGACTCCGACGATTCCGTCCTGCTGCTCGGGGAAAGCGGCGTCGGCAAGGAGCTTGCCGCCCGGGCGATCCACGCCCACAGCGCGCGTTGCGGCGGACCGTTGGTGGCGGTCAACGTGTCGGCCCTCAGCCCCACGCTGGCCGAGGCGGAACTGTTCGGGCACACGGCCGGAGCCTTCACGGGCGCCGCCGCCGCCCGCCAGGGCCTGCTGGCCGCGGCCGACGGCGGCGCCTTGCTGCTGGACGAGGTCGCGGAAATGCCCCTGGCCTTGCAAGTGAAATTGCTGCGGTGCCTCGACTCGGGAGAAGTCCTGCCCGTGGGCGCCGATCGACCGGTGCGGGTCGACCTGCGGGTGCTCTCGGCGACGCACCGCGACCTGGAACACGAGGTGCGCTGCGGCCGCTTTCGCCATGACCTGTACTTCCGCCTCAGCGCGTTCCCGATCCGGCTGCCGCCGCTGCGGCACCGCCGCGAGGACATCGCCGATCTCGCTCGTCATTTCGCCCAGGATCGCCGCCGCGCGACGTTCTCGGAGGATGCCTTGTCGGAACTCGCCCGCCGACCATGGCACGGCAACGTCCGAGAACTCCGCAACGCCGTGCGGCACGCCCTGATCGTCAGTCGGGGCGGCTTGATCCTGCCGGAACACCTGCCCGCGCCGCTGTCGCAAATCGCCGACGAACCGGCGATCGACCAGCCTGCCAGGGTCGCTCCGGAGGAGCTTGCGGATCGTCTGGAGCAGTGCGCCGCACGACTGCTCGCAGCGCCGGAAGCGACGCGAACCATCTACGAACGCTACCTGCAACAGGTCGAGCCGCCGCTACTGCGGACGGCACTGGCCGCCCATCACGGCCAAGTCGCCCCGGCGGCCCGAGCCCTGGGAATCCACCGGGCGACGCTGCGGAAGAAGCTCGCGGACCTTGCCCCGGAGCTTCCGAAAAGCGCCGGGCCGGGGGAAGACCAGCCCGCCGACCGCGTTGCGGGCGGCGACGCTGCTGCGCAGGGGGGGCGTCGACCGTAACCGGCTACCGCTCGCCCGCGGGCGGGCGCCCGACCGGAGGCTCGAGCAGCCCGCTGATCAGGGCGAACTTCACGATCTCGGCGTTGGAGGCGACCCCCAGTTTCCTGACGACCCGCTTCCGATACGTCTCGATCGTCCGCAAGCTCACGCGCAGGGTCGCGGCGATCTGCTTGTTGAGTTGCCCCTCCGCCAACATGCTCACGACCTGCTTCTCGCGCTCCGACAACAGATCCAGACGGGCCAGCAGTTCCCTGCGGCACGCCTCGGTCGATTGCCGCGCCTCGTGCGACGCCACGCACCGTTCCACGCGATCGAGCAACTGGGCGCGGGCGACAGGCTTTTCGAGGAAGTACGTCACGCCCTGTTCGAACGCCTGGATTGCCAGCGGCACGGTGGCGTGCCCCGTCAGCATCACGACGGGCGTCGCGTGGCCGAGACGCCGCAGTTCGCGGTGAGCGTCCAAACCGCTCAGACCGGCCATCCGCTCGTCGAGAATGACGCACGACACGTCGCGACGGTCAGTCCCCGCCAGGAACTCCTCAGCGCGGGCGAACGACCGCACATGGTAGTCGGCCGCTTGGAGCAGCACCTGGAGAGAACGAAGGAAGTCCGCATCGTCGTCGACGATCGCGATTGCCGCTTTCATGAGGGCAGCCCTGCAGTGCTCGGCCATCCCGGCTGCAGGATGAGCCGCAACTTGCGTTGACCCGAGGGAATCTTCCCGCACTTCCCTCGCTTGAAGAAGTCGCCCGAAAAACCTCCATCGCTGCCGCGCGCCCCGCGCCCCGTGCTTCCGCCCGAACCTTTCCGCCGAGAAGCACGAGCCCAGTCCACTTCGCCGCGAAACCCAGTCCCCCGCCGCGGAACCCAGTCCCCCGCCGCGGAACCCAGTCCCCCGCCGCGGAACGCCCGCTGGCCTCGTCCGCGGCAAGCCGCCCCGAGGACCATGAAAAGCGTCCCGCGTGCGGGCGCACATCGCCTCGTGACGTCGGCCCGGCTCATGAGCCGCCGCTGGTGTCGCGCCTCCCGCTGTTGCCGACGCGGGCTGCGCGGCGCGATTCGCGGCAGGGTTCGCGGCAGTTCATGGCCTGCGCCGCCGTCCATCGACCGCCGACGGCCGGCAACCAAGCCCCGACCGGCGGCGCTCGCCTCGACGGCCCGCTCGGCCTGCGGACCCACTTGTTTTTGTCTAGCCGAAAAACCAACCGGCGGCAATCCGCAAACCCGCCGCTTCGTGACGTTCCAGCGTGCAGCGCATCGTCGCAGCGCCCCGAACGCCAGAAGCGATGTCCGGCGAACGTCGTGCATCGGCAAAATGTTCGCGTGCTTGCCTGCGAGGGGCGCCGACTCGGCATGCAGTTCCCGGCATCTCGTCGCCGGCAGGCTGAAGCACCCAGGCGCAGGCCGGACCCTCCCGTCGCGGACCAGTCGCCGCGCACCTCGCCGCAGGGCCCTGCCGCCGGGGTTTCCGCGATCAAGCGGCTTTCCCAGCCCTGCGTCCGGCGACCGCGACGAAAGGGCGAAGGGGGGGCTGCGTCGGACCCTTCGCCGCTCAATCGGGTTGCCGCAACTGCAGCCGGAACCGCAAACCCTGAGGCACGCGGCGCTCGATGCAAAGCGCCCCGCCGTGGCCGTGCGCGACGGAGCGTACAATGCTCAGACCGAGGCCAAATTTTTTCGGTCGAGTTGAGAAGAAAGGCTCGTTCATCCGTTCGAGCAGTTCGTCGGACACCGTCAAGCCGCCGTCGGCGACGACGATTTCAACGCGCGAACCCGACCGAGCGGCGGCCACCTCGACCGTTCGCTCGGCCGGGGGCAGGCCGCGCACGGCGCGGAGCGCGTTGGCCACGAGTTCGGCAACCGCCAATTGAACGCGCGAGGCCTCGACCAGGGCCCTCAGCGACGAGGGAGCGACTTGCATGTCCAGCCGGACGCCCGCGGCTGCGATCGCCGGACGCTCGTCGGCACAGGCCGCGTCGAGAACCTCCGCGACCGAAGTCTCACGGAGCGCCTCGACGGGCGCGTGCATCACCGACCGCAAACGTTCGAGGATCTGGAGCGATCGGTCAAGTTGCCGACTCGCCTCCCGCAGCCAAAGTCCCGCCGATTCAGCCGATCGAGGAGCGATCGGACTGCCTTCCAGCACGGCGCCTACCGTCTCGACGTAATTTCGGCAGGCCGCCAAAGGCTGGCTCAGCTCGTGGGCGAACAGCCCGCAAACTTCGCCCAACACGGCCGGCCGGCCGGCCTCGCTCAGCGCCTCGATCGGGTCTTCGTCCATCGGGCCAACCGCGGTCGGAAAAGCGACGAAAAACAGGCGGGACGCCGCCCGGGGCGGTCGGAATCGGAGGCCGGCGATCGGCAGCGACCAACAGCCGAGCGATCCGCCGCTGGCTGCGGCCGACCGGGGACTCGCTCGCCGCGGCGCGTACGCCGCCGCACGGGACGACGCCCCCAAGCCGTCGCCGCGGGGCGGCCGGTCGCCGCGGGGCCCGACCGACGAGGCGACCGGCAGCCGCTCCGCACGGGGCCCGACGGCCGCTGGCCGCCGGTCAGTCGGACTCCAGACTCACCACCGGCAAATGCTCTCCGGAGATCTCCACCATCTGCTTCCGGGTGGCGCTCAACCTTTCGGCGAGCACGCCCGAGACGCGGCGGAGAAATTCGAAGCCGAATTCAGGTTCGTCGCGGCAGAAGTCCATCAACTGGGAACCGTCGACCACGAAGGCTTTCACGGGGGTCAGCGTCCGCGCGGTATCGAACAGCCGCGACCGGCCGACGACGGTCGACCAGCCGAGCATCTCGCCCTCGCGAACGACCGCAATCTGGCGGCAGGCCTGCTTGGGCGTGCAAATGGCCAAGGAAACCTCGCCGGCCAGCACGAAGTAGACGTTTTTCGCCAGTTCATACTCCTCGAACAGCGTTTGCCGTGGGCCGAAATCCCGCACGCTGCCGAGCTGTCCAAGACGCTCCAACTGGCGTTCCGTCAAACCACGAAAGAACTCCAGCGATTGCCACGACTTGTTGTCCGCCGCGCTCATACGGTTTCTCTTTCTCTTCGGGAATCGTGAACTCGTGCCTTCGCCGACCGCCCGGTGCGGCCCGCCCTCCCTCTCCACGGCTCGTCCGTGCCGGTCGTCTCGGCGGCGCCCGGCCCGCGGTCGCCATGGCTTGAGGGGCCGGGTCGGGAGGTGCGCCCCTTCGTGGGGGCCCATTCCATCGACGCCTGCCGCCGCGACGAGGGACCGGTGACCGCCTGCGAGGCGCACCGCCGCCCCGCATCAGGACGTGCCGCCGCCGTTTGGACAGCAACCAGCGTGCCAAAATCGGAGGGGGTCCGCTCGGCGAATCGGTGCAATTCCGCGGCAGCCATCGCAAGTGCTGTGCGGAACCAGCGAGGCGGATGTGCGACATCGCCCATGGGCGTATGTAAAGCAGCGAGAGGCGATTTGCAAGGCTTAGCCGGCGCAACCCCAGCGGGCCGCCTCCGACGGCGCGGCTCCGGGGACTCTCCCCGCGAGAGGAACTCGGCTGCTCGTCGGTGCGGCTTCCGTCAGCCGCTGGGAGTTCGGCGGCCGCTCGGAACCGCGGCGGCGAGGGACGGGAAGCTGCGGTCGGCACGTGATTTGCAACCCGGCAATCTCGACGGAGCGTTTTCTCCGCCCTGCCGGATCAAGCTCCGTCGGGGTCGGTTTCCCGCGTACGAGGCGTCTGCTCCGAGGGTCCGCGACGTCGCCGAACTTCGACCTTGAGGAGGCTAGGCAACATGTCCGTCCACAAACTTGATCACCGTCTGTTCGAAGTCATGAAGGCGGAGCACGAGGAGCTTGGGGCGCTGCTGCGAGAAGTCCGCGGTCAAATCACGTCTCCCGACCGCACGAAACGCGAGATGGCGAAATCGGTCGCGCAACTGGCCGATCTCTGCGGCATGCACTTCAATCGCGAAGAGGAGGGGGGGTATCTGCGCGAAGCCTTGCTGGCCTCTCCCTGGCTCGCCGAGCAGGTCCGCACGCTCCGCGAGGAACACGAGGCGCTGCTCGAAGCCATCGAGTCGCTGCGCGTTCTGACTCAGTCGGGCGTGGAATCGCCGGCTTGGTGGACGCGCGTGAGAGACGACTTCGAGCAGTTCGCCGTCGGCCTCGGGCAGCACGAAGCCAAAGAAAATCTCCTCGTGCAGCAGGCGTTCTGCGACGATCTCGGCCAGGGCGACTGACGCCGACGACGCCGCGCGGGCCGCCGCGCCTCTCCGCCTCTCCGCCTCTGGCCGCGCTCGCGGCGCGGGCGAGCGGTTTGCCGTCGGCTGCCCGCCTGGGCTATGATGAGCGCCCCGACGGCCAATCGGCATGTCGATCTCCCCTGGGACTCCGCTTTCCGCCATGTCCACCGCTTCCCCGGCCGCTTCCGCCCTGCTGGCGGTCCGCTCCCCCCAGTTGCTGGACGCGCTTGCCGCGCCGTTTCGGGACGCCGGCTGGACGGCGGTCGCCGCAGGGCAGGGCGTCGGCGACCGAGCGGCGGCGGCGGCGAGCTGCCCCGGCCTCGAATTCTGCCGTGCGAACCTGCAGACGCCGCAGGGACGCGATGAAGCCGTCGCCGCGGCGACCCGCGACGGCCGTCAACTCGCCTTGCTGCTGTGCGAAGTCCCCCCCAGCGGTCTCGCGGACGAGGCGTTGCTGCACGTCGATGCGCCGACGGCCGACGCGTTGATCGAAAGCGGCATGCGCACGCCATTTTTCTTGACGCAGACCCTGGCCCGTCGTTGGGCCGCCGACGCGGGGGCTGCGGCGCCGTGGCAGCGACGGGTGCTGTACCTCGCGCCCGAGTCCGCGACCTGGGGACCTCCGCCGCATCGCGATCCCGAACTCAACTCGACGGCCGCGACCGTGCTGACCAGGCTGTGGGCCCTCCGCTTGGCTGAACTCCACGCGGCCGTCTACGAGTTGCGCGGCCCCGACGAAACGAGCTCCGACGGCTGGGCGAGGCTCGGGAGGTTGGCGTTTGAATTGGGCACGGGAGGGCTCAGCTACGCGACCGGGAATGTTTTCACCGCGGGGCGTTAACGGCCTCGCTCCCCGGCGGTTAGGGCGCCGCTAACGATGCCGCATCCCCCCGTCGGAGACTCAAGGTGATCAAGGCTCTTCCCTCTGCCCCGCGAACGACTGCCCGTCCGGCCTCTGCGGAAGCCCAGTCGCCGCAGAAGACACAACCCGTCGATCTTCCCACGATCGAGCGAGCCGTTCGCGACATTCTCACGGCGGTGGGCGAGGACCCCAATCGCCCGGGTTTGCTCGATACGCCGCGTCGCGTCGCGAAGATGTACGCCGAGATGTTCGCCGGCCTTCATCAGGCTCCGGAGCGGCATCTCGACGTCAGTTTTCCGGAGACCTACGACGAGATGGTGCTCGTACGGGACATCACGTTCAACAGCATGTGCGAGCACCATTTGCTTCCCTTCACGGGAGTCGCTCATGTCGCTTACCTGCCAAGTGGACGAGTGACGGGCCTCAGCAAACTTGCACGCGTCGTGGAAGAGGTCGCTCGTCGCCCGCAGGTTCAGGAGCGGATGACGCAGACCATCGCCGACATGATTCAGGACCGACTCCAGTCGTCGGGGGTCGCGGTCGTGGTCGAGGCGGAGCATTCCTGCATGTCCTTGAGGGGCATCCGCAAGGCTGGCAGCCTGACGATCACCAGCGCCTTGAGAGGGGTCTTCAAGGACGACCCGGCGACGCGTTCGGAAGTGATGTCGCTGATCAACCACCGTTAGTCTCTGCGTTTCCGGTACGGTCGCTTCCCCGTCGCGTAAGCATCTTCGTCTCCGCCGGCTTTCCGGGGCCTCATTCCCCGGCCGGCCGCCGAGGAGCCGAAGAAGGCGACCTGCGTTCTCGAAATTGGTTCTTGGCGGGCAATTTCCGGCTCAGATCGTCTGCGGGTGCCATCGATAAGCGCTGCAAGCAAATTGACTTCGGCGGCGTCGCGTTTTGGAATCCAACGCTGCGAGCGGCCCGGCCCTGTTCGACCCGGTCAGGTTGCGAGGGCGATCTGCAACCGTCCCCCTCGAGACTCAACATGATCATTCGTAAAGAGTACAAGTTTTACGCCGCGCACCGGAATGAAGAACTGGCCGACAAGTGTCGGAACCTGCATGGCCACCGGTACGGCGTCGTGTGCTACTTCGAGGCGGAACGGGAGCGCGCTAGCTCCATTTCGACGCTGTTCGGCGATTACGACGCACTGGTCGAACCGCTGCTGAAGGAGCAGTACGACCATGCGTTGCTGATTCACGCGAACGACCCTCTGTACGAAACCTTGTGCGACCACATGCATCGCACGGGGGAAAACCTGAGGATGAAGGTGTTTAGCCGTCCGACCAGCGTGGAAAATCTGTGCCACGTGCTGTTCAGCGAAATCACCGACCTGGGGTTTCGTCTCGAGAGGCTGGAGGTGCGCGAGACCGACACCTCCGTCGTGTGCTACACCCGCGAGGACTGGATTCACGACTGCCGGGAGTTCGCCGCTGCGGTTGACGTGGCCGCGGCCGCCCAACGCTAGGCCGCTGGCGGACCTGACTCTCGTCGCCCGCGATCGGCTTGACCCGCGGAGTCTCGGGCCGCCGAGCCGCGCTTTTCTTTCGATCGTACCGCACCGGGCCGGGGCGCTTGGCGAACGGCGCGACAATCGGCGGCGCCGACGGAGCGCACGGCACTGGCTCGTCGCCGTGTTGCGAGATGGCTCCCGCGAGCGGGGGCGACGCCTCGCTCGCCGTTTGCGGCGGCGCACGAGCCGCGGCTTGGGCAAGCCGTCGGGGAGTTGCCTCGGGCAAGCGCAGCGGCCCGGATCTCGTCGCACCGCAAGGATCAATCAGTCTGCGTTGCCATGCGGCGAGGCCTGGGATCGACGCACTCCAGGCGGTCACTCGCGTCGCCGGACCGTCGACGGTCCGTCACGGCCCGCGGGGGCGAGGGTCGGTGGGAGAATTTTCAGAGGAGAGGACGGGGGCGCAGATGGCGACCCTTGTGATCCTGGATCCTGGCGCCGTCCCGAAGCCGCCGCTGGTCGTGCGTCTGCGGCTTTTTCCTCGGTGAGGAGCAGCGGCACGGTTTCGTTCGCGGCGCACGGACGCCTCGGGGCGGTCCGTGGGTCGAACGCCCGCCGGCCGCGGCCAGCCTAAGCGGGGCCAGCCTAAGCGGGGCCAGCCTGAGCGGGGCCAGCCTGAGCGGGGCCAGCCTGAGCGGGGCCAGCCTGAGCGGGGCCAGCCTGAGCGGGGCCAGCGGAGGCCTGGGGGGGCC
>Ga0169931_10011985_pt1 | contig 12103 bp, 10 predicted proteins | sample Kivu_15m_20L_FD_129675 | JGI IMG/M metagenome (GOLD analysis project Ga0169931, IMG submission 129675) | Freshwater microbial communities from Lake Kivu, Western Province, Rwanda to study Microbial Dark Matter (Phase II) - Kivu_15m_20L... | ecosystem: Environmental > Aquatic > Freshwater > Lake...
GAATTGGGAGGAAGCAACGCCATGATCATCGACGAGACGGCAGATATAGAAAAAGCCATGAACGGCATTGTGCAAGGACGATTTGCCAACAGTGGACAAAGCTGCATTGCCGCCAAGCGAATCATTGTGCATGAAAGTCGTTGGTATGAAATACAACTTGCGTTGGAGAATCGATTGAAGCAACTCAAATGGGGCGATCCTTTGGAAATGGATATACAATTGGGTCCTTTGGTTTCCGAAGAAGCGGCAGAGCAATTGGAAAAACAATATAAAAGAGGACTTCAGCAAGGCGCTGAAATATTGATTCCCCTGCAACGCAGCGGAGCCCTGTGCACTCCCGCCGCGGTATATCTCAAGGATCCGAGTAATGTCCTGTGGCAAGAGGAAACCTTTGGACCATTGGCGGTATTCATGACCTATGACGAACCCAAAAAGGCGTTGCAATTAAGAACCCATGCGCATTACGCCTTGGGCACATGCATTTACACTGCGCATCCAGAGCAATGGATGAAAAAATCGCATCTCATCCACGAGCCCATGATTGTATTCAATAACATTGTCAAAAGCAGCCCACATCTCCCCTTTGGCGGCTTAAAGAAATCCGGCTTTGGCACCGAGTTGGGGGCCGCGGGCATTCAGCAATTCACCTTCCCGCAAGTGGTATCCATTTGATTTTCTCACTCAATGCTGACATTGCATTGATAAAAACGTAAGCAACGACAAACTATACCTCGATGTATTTCTCCATCATCGATTTCAATTGCTCCTTGACCATTGGCTTGGATAAAAAATCATTCATTCCCACCGCAAGGCACTTTTCTTTTTCGTCACTGACTGCATTCGCTGTGCAGGCGATGATCGGAATGTTCAATTGCAGTTCTTTTCTGATCACTTCTGTAGTTTGTCGACCATCCATATCCGCCATTTGAATATCCATTAAGATAAGCAATGGAATCTCCAACTTCAATGCCTCTAAAGCTTCAGCTCCACTTCTTGCTACCTGAATTTCCCATAAGGGATTGATTTGAGCAACCAAGACCCTGGTTAAAATCAAATTCAACTCATTGTCCTCTACAATCAAAATAGTATTGCCCTTGACTGCACTACTTCTGTTTACCTGAGTATCTGAAAGATGCGTATCATCAGCATCCAAAACAGCTGCCTTCTTCAGAATACCTACCATAGCTTGCTCCAATTCATTCGGCAGTACAGGTAGTAAAACCGGCATTACAAAATCAAAATCTTGACACTGCCGATAAAAATAATAGTCATCATTGTTGTGATACAATACAATAGGAATTGTTCTCAATCCTGGGAAATCGGAAGTTCGTAATTGCCTCACAAGAGACAACCCATTGGAACTATCTCCTTCCTCTTTTAAAATTATACCATCCAAGGAAGTTCCTGAAACACTGCTCAAAACCAACTCATCGGGTGAAGAAAAGACATGAATATGAACGTTCAAGAAAGCCGTCATTTGGACTATCATATCTGAAAAAGCAGAACAGGAAGAAACTACCCCGATCTTTTTCTCCCATGCCAATGTCTGCTCGGCCATTATTGGTTTGCCATCTGTTTCTGTGGACAATGAGAAATAAAATTCGCTGCCTACGCCCAACTCACTCTTCAAATGAAGCTGACTGTTCATCATTCCCAACAAATGGTTAGATATCACCAAACCTAAGCCAGAACCACCATACCGTTTAGTAGTGGAGGTATCTAACTGTCCGAAAGCGGTAAATAAAAATTGCTGATCGGACTCCGCTATTCCGATTCCCGTGTCAAGAACACTGAAATGAACGGTTATCTCCTTAGCTTCACTCTTCAGCACACTCAATGTCAACTTTACTTGACCTCGCTCAGTAAATTTAATTGCATTCGCAAGTAGATTTACCAAAACCTGCTTGAGGCGCACAGGATCACCATTGATGCATTGAGGCAATTTGGAGGGTACATCGAGCCATAATTGAATACCCTTCTTCAGCGCCATTGGTCTCACTAAAACCATAGCATTCTCTAAGACCTTCCAAATATCCATCATCTCCAAATTCAGCTTCATTTTACCAGCCTCAATTTTGGAAAAATCCAAAATCTGATTGATCAAATCCATCAAAGTTCTAGCCGATTCGTTCAGGTTTTGAACATACTGTTGCTGCACAGTATCCATTCTCGTTTCTGCGAGTAATTGACCAAATCCAATTACTCCATTCAACGGTGTTCTGAGTTCATGAGACATATTGGCTAAAAATTGGGACTTTGCCTTACTTGCAGCCTTGGCTTTGTCGGCCAAATCCTCAGCTTGAGTTGTTTTTAAAGACAACTCCTTTTGCTGAATATCGCGTCGAATAACGGAACCAATGTTATCAGCCAAAATACGTAATAATTGGCGCGACTCCTCTGTCCAAGTAATCCAATCCTCTACCGCATCAAATCCAATAAAACCATATAAAACAGCACTCTCACGAACAGGAATCACCAACAACGATTTAATCCCTTGTGGCTCCAAAATTTCTCTTTCAGGAGCCCAAGATGGATCAAGATGATCCAAGTGATCGATATAGATTTCGTTGCCTTTTTCAATTTCCGTCATCCAATTAGGGAATAACGTAACTGGTAAATCTTGCAAAAAATCCTTTTGAGGTTCTACACCTGCCTTGCACCATTCATTGGTATTGGAAGCCAGCTCTTTGGTAGGATTAAAATGAAAATAATAAGATCGATCCACTCGAGCGAACTCACCAATTTTAGCCAAAATCTCATCCAAGCGTGAAGAAAAGTTACTATCATCAGATTGTATGATCAAAGAAGTGCAATCCACCAATAACCGATTGAAGGTTTTGAAGTAGTGAATTTCATCATTATAGAAATTTTCCATTGAATCCTTTTGGTTTTAGCGAAGATAGTAGAATAAACAACACCAAACCAACTGATTCCCTCCCCTATTTCACCATAACGCTCACTCGCTCCTGATGACCACTCGCATGCGTGATTTGCAACACATAAAATCCAGGGGATAAGGTCGAGACATTCATTTCGTTGGTGATATTTTGATCTGAAAGAACCAACTTTCCGGTAGCATCAAAAACCTTGATCGATTTGGACTCGTTGGCATCATCGAAAAAAATCTGCTGGTCGGCCGGTTGGGGATAAATCAACCTCGAAAATTCCGACAGCTCATTGACTCCTACCATCATTTGCGCCACTGAATTATTCAAACACCCGTTGCTCACAGCTGCATACAACCAAGTACCCGCAGAAAGCATACCCGCCGCATCAAATGAAGGTGTTGTGATTCCTTCCAGTTCCGTGTACACCATCCCTCCGTCATTGGAGACAAACCACGAGACCAACCAAGAAGGATCGTAATTATCGATACTGAACACAGTGCCATTTTGAGAAACAATCGGCTCAATGGGCATCACCTCCGAGATAGGAAAGGTACCCAAGGTGTACTTTGAAGTAAAGCCGTCCGTGGTTTGATACACCAATTTTATGGTATAATTACCGGGGAATACGTATGAATAAACATCCGTAGCATTGGCTGCAATGGTATTGCCATCACCCATTTCGTAATAGGCATTGGCCACGTCTAAGTTCACTAGCGATTGGTTTTCCAATTGAATCGTTCCGCAAAAAACCGTATAATCCAAATCGGCCTTTACTTGAGAAAGCATACACGCTTGCCCACCCCTATCTTGATCATCACCCAACGCTCCCACCGTGCAAAATTGTTGAAACGAGTTCCCACCGAGGAAAACCCATGAATCGAGCGCCGCATCAGAAACATCCGTAATGGCCAAGGTGATGTGATAAGTAGATCCAACCATCAAATTCCCCAAGGCTGCATACATGGGAACCGTGAATCCGTCACAGTAAAAATTGGGAATGGTCATAGCGGAATTGTCAATGAATAAATTCGCATTGCTAGTAGCATTGATAGAATTGATGCTCACTACCTGATTGGTTCCAGGTACCAACGCTAGGTTGACGGCGCCATTGGCAAATGGACCCGAAATGCCCGGACCATTTACAAAAAAACCGAAAATGTCGTTGAAGCTACTTCCTACCCATTCTGGATATTCGGTGGACCCAAACACAAACTGAAAAGTCATGGAATCCCCGGTAGCGATAAAATCGAAATCGAGCTGAGCCAAATCATAGGTAGGAAATCCAGTGAGCGTGGACAAATCAGCATTGGTATTGGCGCTGCTTGTCCAGTTACCGCCTGGCAAATTACCGCCATTGCTTACCGAAGCCGCGATCCCGGTGGATAAAACAATCCCATCATTGATTCCCAAGTCAATGGAATCCCCATCCGTCAACCATCCCAATTGAGCAGAATCCCCAATGAAGGTGATATTACTGACGAATATACCATTTGCCAAAAAAAGTTCTTCTACTGCGGCAGATTGGTTGAATACGGAATCAACACTGAACTGAGCTGAAGCACCCCAAATAGAAAAACTCAACAGTAAAGAGATCGATATTTTTTTCATCAATTTATTTTTTTAATATACTCATTTTAAATCTATTTCTAATCGTTTACTAAACTAAAACCTTTTGCTATTACTTTTCCAATAAACTTGAAAAAATACCTTCTCTTTGGCTTAGTAGGAGGGTTGATTCTCTTCTTTTGGCAATTTCTTTCTAACGCGGCGCTGGATTTCCATCATGATTTTCATCGCTACACGGAACATCAAGATCAAATAACCCATTACATCGACTCTTTGCAATTGGAAGAAGGATCGTACATGATGCCCATGTATCCAAGCGGTCTGTCTCAAGAGGAGATTGATCAATACATGTATAACAAAAAAAGGAAAATCTTGGATGATTCTGCAATACCATAAAAATTGGGAAATGGAGATGCTAACGCTCATGCTCCGCGGTTTTGCGATAGACATTCTCGTGGCCATGATGCTTCTTTATATCATCACGCAATTGAAAGACAATAGTCTTAAAAAATCCGTTTTAATTGTCACCATGATCGACTTTACGGGCTTTCTTACCATTTCTTACCTTAATTTCATTTGGTATAAGACACCTGATATCTATGCCTGTTTGTTGGATGGCATTGTGCCTTGGGCCATTGTTGGAGCCATCGGCTTTAAGATGAAAGGAGCCGAATAATCAACGCTAATGTGGTGTCGCTTACTCAAATAATTCCTCTTTCATTCCTACCAAAAACACCCTTTCCTTGCTGCGCGTCATGGCCGTGTACATCCAACGGTTCCACTCATAGGCCGGCGTATCAGGCGCCACAAATCCAGGATCGATGAACACCGCAGACCACTGCCCACCTTGGGACTTATGACAAGTGATGGCGTAAGCGAACTTCACTTGAATAGCATTGTAATAGGGATCTTGCTGGATCTGCTTGCGCATCTTGGTAAAACTCAACTCTCCATAATCCTTGGCCACTAGGTTCCACAACTCGCGCATCTTCTCAGAACTCAACGCCGGTGTCTCTTCATAAATCGGGTTGCAGAGCAAGATCACCTCTAACTCCGGAAGATCCGGATAATCGACCAACTCAATAATGGCTTTACAAAAACGAAAACTTCCTCTCTCCTCAAACTTCAATATCCTCTTAATTTGTATGGTATCTCCATTGGCAATGAATCCCATGCTTTGATGCTGATCAGTAAGCCAAAAATCTGTATTGCGCAACACCATCATCCGATCGCCTGAATTGATTTCATCTTCATATCCTAAAATCCTTACTCTCACCTGCTGATTATATAGATTGGCTCTTTTATTAGACCGTGTAATGATGATGGTATCATCCATGGTAAACTTCCCATACATGTCTTCAATCAGGGGTTGAATATCACTGTCGACTTTGATTACGTCATGGTATCCTTTGAGATTGAACTTGGGCAACTCTCCCAATCGCTGCACAATTAAATAGCGCAATAATGTGGCATTGTACAAAATACCGGAATCTTGCGCTTGTCGAATCACTTCAGTCAATTGAATTTCTGCCAAAAACAAATCATATTGATTACGTAAACTATCCCCCACCAAAGCTGGACTCTGATCACTCCCCACTGGTGGCAACTGGGCTACATCTCCAATGAACATGAGCTTGCATCTCTCCCCACTGAAAACGTGGGTAATCAAATCATCCAAGACATCGCCCGAGGCCAAATCATCAAACTTAAAATTCACCGGATCAGAGCCGATCATGGAAGCTTCGTCCACCATGAAAATGGTATCCTCCATTTTATTTTCTTTGAGCTCAAACCAAATCTTCCCAGTCTTGTCAGATCGCTTGTAATAAATATGCCGGTGAATGGTGGAGGCGGGTCGGCCTGCATAATGAGAAAGCACTTTCGCCGCACGGCCCGTCGGTGCTAATAATACGACATTCAATCCAAATGATTCAACAGCTCTTACCATGGCTTGCACAGACGTGGTTTTACCTGTACCTGCATACCCCTTGACCAACATCACGCATCTCGGTTTGGGAGATACCGCAAAACGACCAAATACATGAAACAAGCGCCGCTGGCCCTCGGTAGGGGTAAATGGGAGAAACTGTAAAGTCCTCTCTTCCATCATTTCACTCAAACTGGGTCCGCTCATAGCATCAAATTTTATTCTGCAAAGAAAGGAAAGTCCGGAAGTATATGTAGATTCGCAACACGTATAATTCATGTCTCTTATTCAACAAAATAATAACGATAAGATGCGCATACCATCGCATATCGTCCAAAAAGCAGATCAGTGTCATTTAGGAATGCATTGTGCTGAGGAGGGGATCATGGTAGGAGTATTTGACATCCAAACAAAACAGCCGCTTTGGTTGGAATACCAGCACATTCAACAATGGGAATGCATGCAGGCCATCCAAGATTGGAAATGGCACCAACCCCTTTTTCGCAAAGTTACCGCTACGCATTGCGCTAAACAATGGACGCTTTGCCCGCCACATCTTTTTGATGCGCAACAACTCCATGTTTGGTTTACACCTCACCCAACATGGACTACACAATACCAAACGATACAAGGCCAAAACATGGTTTTGATTGAGCAATATGACAAAGCGGGAATGGCCTTGCATTTACTTTTCAGCCATGTGCAAGAAAGCAGTATCGTAGAAAATTGGATGCATTATCACTTGTCGCAACACCCTCAAATAGATCAACTCACGCTCATTGTTGAAGACAATAACATCGGCGTGCTCGTGCAGAAGCAGGGAAGCTTGGTGTTGGCCAATCAGTTTGCCGGCAAAGAACCAGAAGATATTTTATATTTCGCGTCAGCGGTTTTGCAACAACACGAGTTGTCGCAAAACACCCCCATTACCTTGGCGGGAAAAAACGCATCCGAGGAACTCAAGCAATTTTTTGAACCCTATTTCCTCCACGTTCAACTTTGGACCGCACCTTTGGGCTTACAACTTCCCAAAAACAAGATTGCCAAAGATTGGCATTCTATTTTGCTTCATACCCTATGCGCATCATAGGAGGCATCAAGAAAGGACATCCGATTCCCATTGATAAAAATTTCAAGGGACGTCCCACCACTGATTTCGCTCGAGAGGGTTTAATGAATACGTTGGAGAACATGATGGATTGGCAAGACTGTCAGCTGCTCGATGTATTCACCGGAACGGGGGCTTTTTCGTTAGAAGCCATCTCTCGCGGAGCCAAAAGCGCATTGGCCTTGGATATTCAAGCCAACCATGTTGTGCATCTCAATCAGTTGAAGCGGCAATGGAATTGGCCTCAATTAACAGCCCTCAAGGCGGATAGTTTTCAATGGGTGGCCCATTGCCAACAAAAATTTGACTTAATATTTGCCGACCCACCCTTTGCCCACCCGCAATTGGCCCAACTTCCCTACCTTCTGTTGCCCTTGCTTGAGCCCGATGGTATATTGATCATTGAACATGATAAAAAACATCGATTTGAAGATCATCCAACTTTTGTGAAAGAAAAAAAATATGGCAATGTTCATTTTAGTTTTTTCACGACCTTCGCCTCATGAAGAAAATTGCGGTCTTTGCCGGTTCCTTTGATCCCATTACCCTTGGCCATGTCAATGTGATGGAAAGAGCAGCTCCTTTGTTTGATGAAATCATCCTCGCAATAGGCACTAATACTACCAAGCGTTACATGTTTTCTTTGGAAGATCGTTTACAATGGGCTCAACAATCTTTACTCCATTTATCCAATGTACAAGTACAAACTTTTGATGGCTTGACCATTGATTTTTGTCGGAATATGGGTGCACAATATTTATTGAGAGGAATTAGAAATGGTGGCGATTTTGAATATGAGCGATCTATTGCCCATATGAATAAATCACTACATACTGAAATAGAAACCATCTTGATGTTCACGGATCCACAATACGCCTTTATTCATAGTACCATTGTCAGGGAAATCATCCGAAATAAAGGTGATGTTTCCTCGTTTCTACCGAAAGGTTTAGATGTATATTCTCCACGTGCATAGATACCATTTGCCTATTTTGAGCAGAAAACTCCCATTATTCTTGGGGTGTATGCTCATGCTTTACTTCCCTTCCGTGATGGCCATTCAGATCGAAGGCACTGCTCCCTCCTTTTCAGGAAAGACGCTCACCTTACAAGCTGAACTCAACTTTATTACGCATGAAAGAGTGACCCTAGGCAGCACCAGCGTGGCTGAGGACGGAAAATTTAAAATCTCGTTAACCACCACTGATTTATCCGAAAAAGTTCATGTTTTCTACCTGCGCAGTGGAAATTGGGAAGGGGTATTTTATGCCCATAAAAATGGTCAATACCAAATAGAAATCCCTGTCATCAGCAAGGACTTAGCGGTAAAATTTGATCGCTCTGAAATGCCCGTCATTTGGAAATCTGGCAGCGACTCATTGCATTGGTTGACCCTCAAATTTTATCAATCCCTTCATGAATTTATAGATGAACATTATTACGATTTTGCAGTTGAGCAATTTCAAGGTCACGAGGAACAGCGAGTTAAAATTAAAAAAGCAAAAGTGGATATCGCCCCGCAACAACCCATATCCAGAGATAGTTTGCATGTCGTACCGTTCAGACATTGGGTCGATATTTTTTCTGACACTGTAATGACGCAATATGCGTTGCCCTTTAGGAAAGATGAATTTCTGAGGCAACTGAGACAATATAGTATTGTCAAATTACAACTGATTGCCGCTTATCCCAAAATGCAATTGATCCGGCAGCATTTCAATCAAGAAATTTTCCCCTTGGAACATCCTGCCTACATCGAAGCGGCTACTTTGTGCTTTGACAATTATTTAAATGAAGGACCTCAAAATTTCATTGATCAGAACAAAACCTTTATCAACCAAGTGCAGATAGACAGTCTGATGCAATCGTTGAGTGAAAAAAAGTTTTTTCCCAACCCCTCCATTCCCTATTTGGCTACATTGATCTATTTAAAAGATCAAAATGGCAGACAAAAAATTTCAAACACACTCTGGTTCGAATGGTTGAATGCGCTGTGTCAAATACCCAGTTCTATTCAAAATTCAGCACTACACCTATTAAAAAACCGCCAGCAATGCAAAAAGTCTTGGTCCTGTCCAGACATCCAATGTGTCAACAGTGCCTACAAAGCCAAGCAACTCTCTGATTTCAGAGGGCAACTCACCTATGTATTGTTTTTTGCCACTTGGAATAGTTCTTCTATGAAAGAACTTCAAGCAATAGAAGGGTTGGCCAACAACTTTAAACAATACGTGAATTTCATCGCCATTTGCATGGACGACGATATGTCCGGTTATTTGGATTATACCCATTCTCACAGAAAAACAAAAACCATTCTGTTGTATGCCGGCAATCATCCTGAAATCCGAGAACAATTTTGCCTTTCCAGTATCCCCCATGCCTTATTGCTCACTCCAAAAGGTCTGTATATCAATGACTACACAAGGTTGCCGAGTGAGGCCGTGGGAGTGCAAATAGAAAAATGGTTACAACAAAACGGTCCTGAAAATAACAATGGTACTTGGAAGGAGTGATGCCTCAGAAGAAATCTGAGTAATGACTGAAGTGGTACTCCTTCAATTGATACTCCTGAAAAAAATCCGTTTCATTTAATTGAAAAGAGCGCTCCAACAAGTTCCTCAAATCGGTTTCGTTCCGCGCTACTATGTGATCTAATTCACTTCCCCCAAAGAACTCCATTGAAGCACCAACAGGGGCATAAATCGTTTTGTATCCACAGAATAATCTTTCAATATTAACGCTGCTGATACTCGCGACCGAAACCTCCGCCAAATCAAATTGAGCGTATGATCCGAGTTGAACGTTTTGAGGAAATTGAACCGCCACTCCCTTAAAAAAATCGTTATAATGCTCCATCGCCTTCTTCCAAGTTTCCGCTTCTCTTTTCTCAATGGGATGAGGTAAAATCAGTAATTGAATTTCCGGATGGTCCAATAAAAATGCTTTAACCACTTTCATGCAATTGGTCTCGTACAAAAAATCCATGTTATTGTTTTGTGATTGTACACCTCGCAATTGGCGCAACCACATCCCACGAGACATAAAAGCCAACACATTCTTTCCATGAACTGAATCTTTCTTTTTAAAAAAAGGAATCAAATCATGAAACCCCTCCATTGGCCAATTGATAATATGATCAACCTGCCATTCAGATTGATATTTCTCCCACTCTTTCTTTTGAAAAGGAGCCGTGAAAACAAATTCGTGCGCGATGGTTTGCTGGTAAAAATTTCTAATGGGATTGGCCGAAGGAACCATCGTCAACTTTACTTTACTGAGCTTAAAACAAAATCCAGTAAAGCAACTATCGTTCTCATAGCCCCCAAATAAAAATACTTGCTTGACGCTTTGTTTATGCAGGTGCTGCGCCAAAGAGTGGTTCTCCAACCATTGCAACAGCATCAATCCTAAATGTGACTTTTTGGAATGAAATAAAGCAATCATTGAAAAGAAAATAGCATACACGGTCAAATGCAAAATCATGAAAATTTTTACCAGTCCATTGCCTCCCAATGGCATATTATCTCTAAAATAAAATACATCCACCGGTTTCTTTTGAACACTTTCTATATAAGGACCATACACGGGCTCTTGGGTGGAGTCTTGACAAAATAGGCCAATGGCTTCGGAGGCAGGTGTGTTGCTTCGAACGGCTATTTTTTCTTTTCTGAAAAATACATCAATAGAACGTTTGTAATAGCGAAAAATGGCCAAACCATCTCGATGGGCACCTGCCCCAACCACCCGGAAACTATGCCCTTGTGTCCATTTCTTGTAACTCCAAAAGTATTGGCTATTTTGGGATCGCATCCAACCATGGAGCAGGACCTTCCAAAAAACCCATTCTACTCGTAAAAAAACCAGCACTCCTTTCATGACCGATCAAACAAGCTCAACGCCTCCTCCCATTTTCCCGATTGCTCGATGATATCCTCCACAAATGCACGGAAGGCCCCATCGCCCCCTTTGACGTTTAAAATTCGATTCACTTTCTTTTGCACTAAAACCGTAGCATCCGAGGGGCAGGCAGAGAATCCCACGGCCTTGAGCAAAGGCAAATCAATCAAATCATCTCCGATGAAAGCGCATTCCTTGAGATCGATTGCTCTCTCTGAACAGAAGCGGGTGGCCACTTCCAACTTATTTTTAACTCCCTGTAAACAAAATTCAATCTTCAGTTTTTCCGCTCTGCGCGTCATGATGCGGGTATCTTCTCCGGTCAGAATAACCAAAGGTACTTGTAAAGCCCGCAAGAAAAGTACACCCGCACTATCTCGGGTGTTGAATTTCTTCCACTCATTATCCTGCTGGTCATAATACATACCACCATCGGTCCACACACCATCGATATCCGTGAATACTATTTTGGGAAGCTCCATCATGTCAGCATCGTAGGGTAAATGATTTCATCGGCCGGAATATCTTGGCTCAAGGCACGTCCTATTAAGTGTTGGCGATCGATCCATTTGACGCCATCTCCAGGAGACAACATATGAATGTCGTCCTCTGTAATCACTTCCCCTTTCTTCATTGCTCTTCGGGTGGCAATGGATCGCTCCAATTTGATCTTGGCTTGATCTACTCCATCTGAGATGAATATTTTCTCCTCTCCCA
>Ga0169931_10011986_pt1 | contig 12103 bp, 6 predicted proteins | sample Kivu_15m_20L_FD_129675 | JGI IMG/M metagenome (GOLD analysis project Ga0169931, IMG submission 129675) | Freshwater microbial communities from Lake Kivu, Western Province, Rwanda to study Microbial Dark Matter (Phase II) - Kivu_15m_20L... | ecosystem: Environmental > Aquatic > Freshwater > Lake ...
AATATATGTTTATATGTTATTTGATAAATAGAATATATTTTATCTTAATTTTTATTATATTTACTTAACTAAATGAATAATTATCATCAGAACGGCTTTTATCCACATCAATAAAATATACATTAAACAAAATATATCAGTGAATATGATAGTAATGGATATTTAAGCCCTAATTCTGTACATACATTAGGTAAATCATTTCAGACCAATTCAACACAAGCATATAGAGATTCACATTTCATGAATAGTAATTAAAAAAGTCAATATATAAATAATTCATCAAACGTATCACTACAAGCTAGAGTCAAAAGTTAATCAAAATTGATCAGCTCACAAGTTAAAAATTAATAAATTGTAAAAGGTAACATCATATTAATCAAGGATAAAGCAGAGTCAATTATGTACCTTATTAAAAAAAGGTCATATAATATTAAAATCGATCATATACTTAAAAAGTACCAATTAAAAGAAAAGTCGTTCAATATAAATAAGAAAGAGTTATATAGACCATTCCTAAAGAAGTAATCAAACAAGATTATTATGCAGTCTAGACAAAAACTCAATATTTAAAATAAGTCATTCCTTAGAAGAAAATATAGATGGTTCCTGTACAAAAAAAAGTTGTTAGATATTAATATGTACCAGTATAAAAGTATAATTAATTTTATTAAGACAAATCATTCATTATCCATAAAATATGAATTTTTAAGTCGCAAAAGGACAAAGCAGAGTAATTCTTTAAAATCAAGGCGTCAATGTTAAACCAGATGCATAATTCAAGCCTTTGTCACCTAATCTTCTTTATAATTATTCAAGTAGACCTTAAAGTAGATTTAATCCAATAGGATACTATGATCAAGGTCAATCTAGAGTATTTTCCAATACACCAACAGCTTTTAATGCTCATAATATACATTTGAAACCCCCAAGCAGCCATGAAAATTATGGAATGGAGAGGCATTTTAGTTAAAAAAGAATAGATGATGTTCGTTTGTTAAACTCAAGATTTCAAGAAAGTTAAAGACAAATAAGAGGACAGCCTGAATTACAAAGAGTAGTACATTAAATAAACCCTTCAAGAAATGCAAAACGTCCTTTTGAAATTCTATAAAAATCAAACGTTCGATTAGTCTCTTAATCCCCTCATAATATCTTAAACTAAAGAAACTTCAGTAAATAATAAATTCATTATCAACAAAGATATGAAAATCATGATTGACATTATAGATTTTATTATTATTCCCCATAACACTACTTATTATTCCCTTATCATCTATTGAACTTATCAACATTTATTATATGATCTATACTTCTATACTTTATATAAAATTAATAAGCTTGCTTTAAAAATGATAAAAAAATAAGTATCTCCCCTCTTATCTAGGTCCAACACTTCATATCTAATTAAGTCGATCGCAACAACTTCAACAACTACTATCGATGCATAAAAACCCTCTATCTTTTATCAAAATTATTCCTATCATCAAATATAACTAAAACTATTTTTCAATAATAATCAAAAGATATAATCTAAAGAATAAAATATCTATAGACCAATCTCAAACATTTTGATCTTAATCGATTTATTCAACTCTGGTAAATATAATCAGAATATACCGATATTAAATATCATCTAAATAATATGGATAAATAATTAGAAAATAATAAAGCAATAACAATCATCGCTAAAATATCTAATAAAATACCATAAATAAATTAATCTATGTATTAAGTCACTACTTATGGTAGCATACATATCATTTTGTCTGATTTTATATCTTTATTGACTAAACTAAGAGAAAATGATAAGAAAATAACAAAAGAGATGATAAAAACAATCGATCAATTATAAAAATTGTATATATTATATATAATTATAGATAAATATAGATTAAAAAATAATATACTCGATTAAATATCAATATGAAATAGGAACATATATAGTTAATGAAGTAATATTTATAGAAATTTCAAGTATAATTCAAAAGATATTGTGATTTATGATATTAGCATATAGTTTTAAATATTTTTACATAATATTATATATATTAAATATCAAATATTATGGAAGCAGATCAAGTACTTGATGCTAAAAAACTTAATTAAGAACTATAAAAAATGACATAAGTATTATTGCATATATCTAGTGGGCTAAAGCCGTCATATTCACAGAAAAAGGAATCATCGCAACTAAAGGATGTAAACCCAAGTTTTAATAATTACAAGCATATTTCAAAGCTTATTAAAGTAGAGACTAAACCATCGGAAGAGGTACGATATATCATACTAAGGATTCGTCTTACTCGGATAGCACTATGATGTTCATAGATTTCATCCTCCACTAGTTTATGGTCGAAGAGGAAATGCTTAAACAGGATAAGGCATAAGTTTGGCTGTTGGAAAAACTAAAAAAGGTTAAAAAGTTTATATATTAATAACATATATCTTACCAATCATATCAGCTAGAGCAGTACCACAACAAATCAATTTTTACAATGAATTTCGTATATAAAATCTTATATAGTTGGAGAACTTGAACAATTCAATTGAAATGATCAATATCATGTCATCATAAATACATATTAATATCTATTAAATTTAATAAGCTTTTATCTATCATAAATGTTTTAGATTGAAAAATATCAATATTCATAGTATTTTATTTTTTTTGACCTATCATATATTGTATTTTGAACCAAAATTTTATTAGTTATATTTAAATCTTAATATATGAACAGTGATTAATAGAGGAAAAATCGATAGAAATGGAGAGTTTGGAATTAATAAAGATAAAAAGCTAAGGCAAAGCAAAAATTAAACGTCCAGTAAGGAATCTAAAATTATGCAGTCAATATAGCACAAAAGATCAGTGCCCCAACATCGAAAAATATAAACAATGAACTTAACAAAAAGATGGGAAACTAAATATAATCAAATATCTGCAGTATATGTTTATAATTAATGATCCCTCCGACCCGTCATCCCATGATTTTATTCCCATGCGGTCATAATATATGCAAAGACTGCCTATTTGAGCATCCTCCTTAGGGTCAAATAAAGAAAAATTTAAAATTAAAACTCTAAAAATGTTGTATATGTCGTCAAAAAATCTAATCATATGCATTAAATCACAGTCTTATGACACTTATATGCACATATACAAATAATAAATAACTATTATAGAAATAACAATAAAGAGTATAAAAAATCTAAAAAGATAACTAAGATAATCATAATTTAAGCTAATTAAAGATACGATGTAATATTTTATAAAAATAACAATAAAATTTAAATAAATAATCATTAATCTACACTAAATAAAAGGCTATATTAGGTTAAGTAATTGAGACTTTAAAAAAATAAAAGAAAAGAAATTAAAAATAAATGTAAAAATTAGAATCATAAGCAAAATTAATAACAAATTGTCTTACATAAAAAATATAGTAATTATAAATGCTAGAAAAACGATTAAAAGATGTATATGATAAGAGTAAAGTAGTTTAAAAAGCATTAGTACCAATAAGAAAATAAAAGTAAAAACAAGAATTACTATAAATTGCTAAGCTTATTGAAAAAGGATGAAAAAAGATGATTTTTATTTGATGAAAGATTTATTGACTTATATTTTTTGATTTTTGACTTATTATAAAAACAAAAATTATATATGTATACTGATTATAATCATGTTATATAACATATATTAGAATAAGATCAAAGTAAATCAATTTTGATTAAATGGGGGTAGAAAAAATGTCGGAGATTGAAACATCCCAGACGAATTGATCGTACTCATAGGATACTGTAATGAACTATATGGGTTTGATTGCGTGAATGATGGCTGCATATATGTTGGATTATAATTCATTTGATTTATTTGATTCATCCCTTCAACTGGGTTTCTTTGTCGTATCATAATAAGATTAGGGTTCACAATTATGAATTCCAACGACATTCCTCCAATATCTGTTTGAATCTATGTTGATCTTCTTTGATGATGACTTCCACTTTGATATTTATAAAAATGATGATCTTCAGTATAAAACTTCTTTATGCTCTAGAAAACTTGATTATAAAGTTCTTAATCAAAAGTATTCTTATAAAGAAGTATGATTTTGCTTATATGTGAATATTTTTCTTCTAATTTTTGATGATGACTTCGACACTGAAGACCATTACGAGTTGATATAAATGATGACATTTATTAATAGAACTTATTACTCCTTCTTTCTTTTGATTTCATTTTTTCCTTGTTGTATTCCAGAAAAGCAATGTACTTCATGTGTTATTAAACAGACCATTTTCCACTATTATCACCAGGAACATAATTATTCTTTTAAAAGCTATTTATTTATTGGCTTTCATAAGAATTTTCAGTATTCAACATTTCTTCCCTTACTTTCATATTATTATATAAATTTCAATATTATAAAGTACAAAAATTAAATCCGGTAAATGCAGTTTCATTACTAATCAAAGAGTTATTTCTATATTTCAGCTTTAAAATTGATACATTCATAATTCTTTATTACTGCTGTAAATATTACATAATTATTCTTTATTGTTATGAGCATCAGTAATTTTAATAATATACTATATATGCTCTCATTTTATTGAAATTAATAATAAAAACTTATGATCTTAATATTATAATCAAAAATTAATATTCTTATAGATTTATTATGATATCTATGAACCAAATCAAGATTATTTATTTTGACCCAAAAATATATATATAATATTATATCTTACTCCTTTATATATACATAATAACTCTTCATCATTATACACCATAAAAATATTTATCATATATAATTAAATGATTTTATTCAATAGAAATATAATAATTATTTGAAAATATAAAAAATATAAATCTGCTATGATTTTTCTGCTCTTTTTATCATTTCAATCATCATTATAATAAAAAGTAGTTCCAACACCTATGCTTTACATTATTTTTGTAGGCTTTATTATTATTTATGAAGCCTTTTTATCATTTTATTATTTTTTCTTTTATGAATAATGAGTAATTATTGGCTTTTATGTCTACGGTTACAATTTTTATGATTTGTTTTATTCATTAGTTTATTGAATAATCTTAGGAAAAGCTTATTTTATAGATTTTTTAGTCTTCTAAGGCGATTTTGTCTTTTTCTATTGATTTTTTATTTATAATCTTTTATATTTTTTCTTCTCTTCTTCAATGATTTCCTGCATTTCTTTTCTTTTTGTAGGTGATATCACAAGACCATTGATCCTTTCTCTATCTAAGTTAACTTGAATAATATCTCTTAGACCAGCCATCCTATTTTAGCATCCTTTCATCTATTTTTCCACATTTTAATATGATTGATTCTTATCAACTAATATAGTTTTAAATGAAAAATATTCTCTATCAAGTGATTCTACTTTATATTTCCATTTTTATTCTATCTTTTTCATCTATTTCTTCATGCCTCTTATCTAATTATCAATATTCATCAATTGATAATCAGGATTATCATATTCCTTAGGTACTGTACTTCTACCAAGTTACTTATATTTATGATATTTTATAATTTATCTTTAAAGCTATTTTATTTTTAAATTCAATTATCGATTCGTTGATTTTGTTTTTTTATATCTTTAAAATGTCTAAGCTGTCTGATTATTTATAGGTTTATAATATTCCAATGCCTATTTTTTTTAATTTTTTTTTAATATCATAGTATTTCTCTATTAGGTCAACTTATCTAATTCTTTCAATAGATATATAATCTAATTTTCTTATCGCTTAACATCTTATATTTGATTATTATTAGTCAGACCAGATCTAATATTTTTTATCTATTTTTTCAACCTTGCAATAATCTTATTTTGTTCTTAAAATTAACTATGATACTTTGCCTTTATTTATTATTTCGATTCTTGTACTTATATATTATTGGTAACATCTTTTTAGATCATGATACTTATAATATTTTGTAATTTTTATATCTATTGTAATAATTTTTTATTTTGAAGGATCAATCTAGTCTTATTGCGACCAGATATCTAGATCTTTTAATATGATTATGATGCGGATTGATCTTAATGCATTGTAGTTATATTATTTATCTATACAATAAAAATATAATTAGTATGATTTTAGATAATAATGTAATCATAAAGATATATATTAAAGAAAATAATATATTTATATCAAATTAAAGTTTGTTAAGACTTGTCTTATAAAATAGATTTAAGGATCTATTTTTCACTTTAAGTTTTGATTTATTAACTATTATCTTCAATTTGACTACCTTTTTTATTATGTATGACTTTTTATTTATGATTTTATATAATTTTCAGCATTTCTTATGCAAAATGCTTAAGATGATTACATAACTTATGTTATTAATGCTGACAGTCTCTATGATATAATATCATCTTATGAAAAATTGAGTTTATATATTATTTTTATTATGTGGCCATAAATACATATTTGTTTTATTTATTGAGAATTTATATGATTTTAGTATATTAATTATTCATATTTTTATGAAGATATGCCAAGTATGATGAAATTTCAAGTACATATTGATTTTACAAAAGATTCAATGGGATAAAGTATGATTTACTTTATGTATTTGCATTATTTTTGGTATTTTATAAATTTTTCGAATATTGAAAAAGTTCATTTATTGAAGACAAACACTATGAGATAGCCTATTGATTTAATATTGATTTTTCTTTTTATTATTTCTTATGATTTTCATTTTTTTATATATTTTAATGATTCAAACATTTATCCTAGTTTTTCTTATATTAAAACTAATTTTAAGGCTTTAATTATTACATAGCTTTCTGTTCTTCTTAGCTAATTGATTTTAATAAAGAAATTGTCAAATATTACTTATCTTTAAAATGATTTTTATTACTTTTTTGAATTATTAATCCTTTCTTTTATATCTTTTATTATCGACTTACATTCAAACTAGTATATGTTTATTTCTCAGACTAACTTAATTTTCCTTTGTTCTTATAAAATTTTGATAATAAATCTTTGTTAGACAATAATGATTATCGAGATCTTCTATTTTATTTGTTCTAAGGTTTTGATGATGATTATCGTTTTTAAGCATTTAATTATCTTATTTAATCTTTTGAATCATTTAATTATCTTTTTTCAGCCTTTTATTCAGTTTTTTATGTCTTTTATTAATAAAAACTTGAATTTCTTTTCTTTATTGATGAAAATCCTGACATTTTTCTTTCATTTATTTTAGTATTTAATTACTTTGAATTCGATTTCTATTTGATTGATTATAAAATATTATTTTTTACTGATTTTCTCCTTTGTAATTAATCTAAAGATTGATGCCTCGAATGAATATCTTTTATAATATCTTTATAGTCATTTCCTTTAGATAATTTTTGTATAAATTACCCAAAAAGACTTTAAAAATCTTAATAATTGATCTTATTTCCATCATTTTATACATTAAATTATATCTAATATAATTTTTGAAGAAGCGAATTTCTTTTTAAAGGCTTATTTTTAACAAAATTACTCAAACGATGTCGTATTTGATGCAAAGATTATGATTAATTGACATTACTATTATTTATAGTCTCATTATTTGTTATATAGTTATTATCTATATATTTTTTATCAATTTTTTTATGACCATTTACACTTTTATATTTTTTAAGTGTTCTTTTTACTTTATTCAAATTATATGGTATATTTTATTATTATACTATGATCTTGTTTTATGATACTTCATTATTTGTGATGATTTATTTCTCGGTTTTAATATCCAAAAATCTCATAGATTTCATTGATTTCATAGATTTTATATTCTCCTTTGATATTTATTTATTTTATATTTCACTATTATTCAAAATAATATTATTTTTAGATTATTTTTGATGATTTTATTATTTTACCTATGTTTTATCATAAAATTTACTATACTTAGTCTTAAGTCCTTTTTTCTATTTACCATTATTATCTTTTTATTTTTTATTAGATTATTTATCAAGCAACTATTTATTGATCTTTTTAAGATCGGATATTTTATTTTTAAGTTTTTATCTATCTTTGATCATCTCTTGCAACTCTTTAGATACATTTTGATTTTATTTCATTAAAAATTAACATTTGGATCTTATCTCATCTATCTTTTTTTATAATTATGTATTTTTAGTATATAACTATTGTTCCTTGCTTTTATACATATTTTATTTTATTATATTCTATGATATCAGACCTTATATTTATCCTGTCTTTTTCTTTATCGTCTATTATAATTGGGCTATATTATTTTTACATAACAATAATTATGTCCTCAACTTAATTTTTTATGATTATAGCTATCTAATTACATTCGATTATTTAACATTGGCCTGTATCTCCATATTCTTTCTATTTTTACATTTATTCCTTATATACCTTTTTACTAATATCTTAATTATATTGACTAACTTTTAATTATGCATCTAACTATTACATATTCTTTAATACTGCAACAACTATTCTTATTATATACCTGGTATGAACTAATCATTCATCATCTTATTCTCCATAATACTAAAATCTTTCAATACCTTTTAAATCCCTAAGTTTTTAATATGTATCTACGTACTTAAATAATTCAATCTTTATTAATATTCTTACATAGTAATCGTAGAATACATAGGCGCATAATTATATTAGATCTATTCATTATTTTATTTAGAATAATAACTCAATGATTTGTTATAATTATTATATCTATCTATATTGTAATAATTATGTATATCATGCATCTAGTTTATTTGTAAATCTTATATATTCTGTGTTATATTTTGTTTTATCTTTTGTTTTTAGCATTAATAACAAGTATAAATTAATTTTTATTATTTCTAGACTGATTTTTTGTATTATTATGTATATATTTCTATGATTTGTTTTAGATCTTTATGTACTTTTTAATGAAATTTCTTATTTATCGATATAAATTTATTAAAATCTTAATTAAAAGGTTTATATTCATATAAACTAGGGATCTAATCTTTAATTTCTTGATAATGATAGGATTACTTTAGGCTGATATATCTATTAAATTTGTATATTCTTTTAGTTACTTTAGATATGTATGATATAAATATGGTAATTTATCAAATTTATATTATTTTATAAAGAACTTATGATTCTAAGGATTAAGATATAGAATTTCTTTAAGAGATGATGTCATTATAATGATAAGTTTATTTGATTTTCTATTTCGATTTAAAATACTATTATCATCATATAATCAATTATAAATATATAAGATAAATATGATCTAATATAAAGTATTAATGGTCTATAAATGAAGTATAAAATCATCTAGTTTGTAGAATCGATTTTGATTTTGAAAAAGGTGATAATAATCTAGATTTAGTTGGTGATAACATATCAACTTTAGATTTTAAACAACCAGTTACAGTCAATGCCTATTTCTTATTCTAAGATTTCATTTATTGATTAATATTAGCATGTTTCAATAATAATTTAGCTTATTATTTAGTCCTTTAAACATCCAATTACCATTTACCTGATTAGACTCTCTTCTTTAATGCATGCATCTAAACAGCTTGCTTTTAACATAGTTATTCTTGTTTAGCCTCCATTTTTTATTATAGCATCTTAGCCCATGCTTATTATTACTTTTATTACATACCTTTAAGAATCATCTGAACTTTATGTGCTTATAAATAACTATATTAATTATAAAGTACCTTTGTTGTTTAGCAAGACCTTATTATATCTTTTTTAAATTGAGATATTATGATGAAAATTTACATTTCACAGATAATTATTATTAAAATGCTTTTTTCATCTCTTACATCTCAGCTTTATGTTTACCTTTCAATTCTGCTTATAATTATTTAGAAGATTATTAATAGACTGCCATTTTATTATCCCATTACATCTTGAATTGTTTTGTTTCTTCTTTCAAAAGATCTTTAACTTATTGTGCTTATCTCTTTTGTTTCTTCATAACTGATTTTACTTTAGCTGATTACATCTTCTTTTTTAGTTTTTATGCAGCTATCTTACATTTTTATGCCAACATATATTTGCCTTTTTTTGAATGTTATTACATCTATAAAGTTAATTGCTTATATGACTATTACCAGCATTAAGGCATTTAAGTACATGAGATGCATGAAGGCTCTAGGGTTGATGCAGTAGGTTATGGGATCAAATTAGTTGATATTTCTTCCATCTTTTGTTTATTTTATATATGTTAATAAAAATAGAAGAATTAATATAGATATGCGACAAAACAGTATAATTTACAAAAACGGCATATAATTTTTCATGATAATATATAATGATATATGAAGAATACTATGATATATGATGATATATGATATATAGATCATTTGCTGGTAAGATCATCATTGAAGTGTATATGTATAGCAGGCACATATTGTTGTTCCGGTGGTATTTCTAATTATTAATACAATTAAGTCTCATCAATAATTCCATTATCAATCAAATTAACATCCATATTTAATATATTCCCTTTTCTCTTCCAAGTATAACTTTTAGCATGAACATTTATCTATTCATAACGATTTAATATCTACCATATTGTCTATTATCTAGGCACTTATAATTTATCTTATGTATTACTTAATGTATTTATTATACGTATAAATTGACTTTTTTTAGTTAGTTTACCTATAAAATATTATTGATTCTTCCACCATGTTATAGTCAATGGATCACCTATTAAATTTAAATGTAAATATCGACCATTAGGTATATAATACTCTATCTTACCTTATTATGTTATATATGTTCTTGGTTATTTAGTTTTTTAATCAAACCAATGCGTAATATCTTGTCCTGCTGCTTTTATTATTGGTTATATTTAGATCGATTGTCTATTTTTTTGGACAAGACTAGTTAAATCATAAACATCATCGAAGAAAGTTACCCAGATATCGTTAGGTGTGTTATGACTTTGTAATTATGATCTTATGTAATATCTTCTTTTATGGTATGATCTTGAGATAAGCTTTGATAACTTATCTGTTGCACTTTATTTTGACATATTAAAATATAAAATATATATAAATATCATATAATTAAAATACATAACAAATTAATAGATGAATGTATTGAAATAATTAAGTAGGTAATAAAAAAGTTTATTAAGAAAATCATTGATTATACCTTCTTTTCTTTTCAATCCTCGCCTGCTAAAATATTTTCGCAGGGCTTATCCTAACTTTCTCTCTCTTCTTCCTATACTCTTCACTATTATTCTGCTAACTAAGCCCTTCAAGTCTCTTCAAAACACTCATAATCAATATATTCTCCGATGAACTCTTAGTATTCATCCTCTTTTCCGTATTAATATGCTTCAATATAATCTTATTCCTCTAATATTTCATTTTAATCCTATCAATATCAACACTCTTCTTCTGATCTTAATTTCTTTTAAGTATCAATTTCTATTTAAAATCACATATCTAACTTATCCTTTAATCATAATGCTTCACCTTTTAAATTTAGGCCAATTTACTATAATCAAAACTAGTATGATTTATCTTAGGTAATTTAGTCTTTTTATTCTTGCCGTGAAATATCTAATAACCTTATACTTAGTTTTAAACACCTAGTAAATATGACATCTTAAATGGATATTCACCATTAAGCATAAGATCATTTACAAATTGCTTCCATAAATTTTAGTTCTTAGCTATCGATCTAAAAAATACTATAGGCTTAAATTTCCATGCAAAACCAGAATTCTTGCATTTACCATTAGTAACCCACCCTCTAGCTATTATCCTACCATTAGTAGACTAGACCTATCCATCTTAAATAAAATATATACCTTTTAATAATGAATTTTTATATAAATTTTACCTATATATTACTTTATTCAATACATTTATATTTTAGATATACATATGTAATAATGATCCTTTTATAAAATTAAATAAATTTTATGGTTTTGGCCAACTATAAGGTATCACCATAACTATCGCATACGACAATGGCACAAAAGGTGAATATATTTAATTAGATAAGATGATAGGATCTACCTATGTTGGTATATCAAAATGTAATAATACATCATCAGTTTAATGTGATTAA
>Ga0169931_10011989_pt1 | contig 12102 bp, 10 predicted proteins | sample Kivu_15m_20L_FD_129675 | JGI IMG/M metagenome (GOLD analysis project Ga0169931, IMG submission 129675) | Freshwater microbial communities from Lake Kivu, Western Province, Rwanda to study Microbial Dark Matter (Phase II) - Kivu_15m_20L... | ecosystem: Environmental > Aquatic > Freshwater > Lake...
ACGCTCCACAAGATGCCGCTGTTCGCCTGGTCAATGCTGGTGACGGCGCTCCTGCTCGTTCTGGCGCTACCCGTGCTTGCGGGCGCCCTTACGATGCTTCTGACCGATCGTAACTTCGGTTCGAAGTTCTTCGAAGTCGCCGGTGGGGGTGACCCGGTGATGTTCCAGCACCTTTTCTGGTTCTTTGGTCATCCAGAAGTCTACATCATGATCCTTCCGGGCTTTGGTATTGTCAGTCATGTCGTGTCGACTTTCTCGCGTAAGCCGGTCTTCGGCTATCTGGCCATGGCCTACGCGATGGTGGCGATCGGATTCATCGGCTTCATCGTCTGGGCGCACCACATGTACACGGTGGGCATGGACGTTAACCTGAAGGCATACTTTGTGGCGGCGACCATGGTCATCGCGGTACCGACAGGCGTTAAGATCTTCTCGTGGATCGCAACAATGTGGGGCGGTTCTATCGAGTTCCGCGTTCCTATGCTGTGGGCGATCGGTTTTATTTTCCTCTTCACCGTTGGCGGCGTGACGGGCGTAGTTCTGGCGAATGCGGGTGTCGATCACGCCCTGCATGATACATACTATGTGGTCGCACACTTCCATTATGTGCTGTCGCTGGGAGCTGTCTTCACACTGTTCTGCGGCTGGTACTACTGGTTCGAGAAGATGTGGGGCATCAAGTATAATGGCATGATCGCCGGACTGCATTTCTGGCTCATGTTCATCGGTTCGAACCTCATCTTCTTCCCCCAGCATTTCCTTGGCCTGCAGGGTATGCCCCGTCGCTATGTCGACTATGCCGAGGCCTTCCGGGAGTGGCATCACTGGTCGACCATCGGCTACTGGATTGCAGCTGCAGCGACGATCGTGTTCTTCATCGGGCTGCTCGAGGCAATTGTCCGTCGCCGTAAGGCCGAGGCTAATCCATGGGGGGAAGGCGCAACGACCCTCGAGTGGACTTTGTCCTCTCCGCCTCCTTTCCACCAGTATAACGATCTTCCCAGGATCCGCTAAACAGGGCGCGCGGCCCGCTTGACAAAAGGGGGCCGCGCCGCCGCGCAGGACAAGATGTCAGACGCGACCAGTGTCAGCACCTCATCCCCGGCGGCTCCGGCCAGCGCGATGGATTATGTACGGCTTATGAAGCCCCGGGTTATGGGGCTGGTTGTCTTTACGGCGCTTGCAGGTCTGCTGGCGGCGCCGTCTGATATGGCGCCTGTCCCGGCCATCTGCGCGGTCCTCGCAGTGGCGATCGGATCGGGCGCCGCCGGCGCGCTGAATATGTGGTTTGACGCCGATATTGACGCGACCATGGCCAGGACTGCGACCCGGCCCGTCCCCTCTGGTATTGTCAGGGCTGACGAGGCGCTCGGGTTCGGGCTGGTCATGTCAGGGTTGTCAGTCACGCTGATGGCGCTTGCCGCCTCGCCGCTGGCCGCGGGCCTGCTGGCTTTCTCAATTTTCTTCTATGCTGTTGTTTACACAATGTGGCTGAAGCGCTCGACGCCTCAGAACATTGTCATTGGCGGTGCGGCCGGGGCGTTTCCTCCGGTCATCGGCTGGGCGGCGGCGACAGGCGCAGCTCCGCTGGACGCCTGGCTGCTCTTCGGCCTCATTTTTCTGTGGACCCCACCGCATTTCTGGGCCCTGTCGCTCTGGACCTCGCGGGAATACGAGCGCGCTGGCGTTCCGATGCTGCCCGTCACTCATGGCGCGACTGAAACCCGCCGCCAAATCCTCATCTACACACTCATCGTAGCTCCCTTCGCCCTTCTTCCTGTCGCCACCGGGCTTGGCGGGGCAATCTATGCCTTTGTAGCGGTCATCGGAGGGGGCGTGTTCACGTGGCATGCCGTCCGGGTCTTTCTGAGCCGTGCCGGAGAGGTCGACGCGCCGCAGGATATCGGGCGGGCCAAAGCCCTGTTCGGGATATCCATACTCTACCTGTTTGCTTTGTTTGCAGCTTTGATTGCTGAACACGTTCTGCCGCTTCATTTTCCGCTGAACGGGGTCGTGTGATGTTGGACAAGGGGCAGATCCGCGACTGGGAGGGCGCTCCCGAAACCAAGGGCGAGGCGACAGCTCCACGCAGTATCGCAGGCAGGATTATGGAAGGCAGAGAAGCGGTGCCGACCGGAGAGCGGGTTATCCTGACCCCTGAACAGGTCAATGCGAGAAAGCGGCGTGGGCAATGGCTGGCGCTGGCGCTCTTTGCATTTGTTATCATCGTGTTCGTTCTTACCATGTCGAAGGTCGGTGGCGGCCTCCCGGAGCGGATGTGAACAAGAAAGCCAGACTGACAACGGGTATTCTGGCCGGCGTTGCTGTGGGCATGCTGGGGCTTAGCTTTGCAGCCGAGCCTCTGTATTCCACTTTCTGTCGTATCACCGGCTTTGGCGGTACAACTCAGGTTGCAACCGAACGGCCTGCCGAGGTGCTTGACCGCCAGGTTCGGGTGGCCTTTGACGCTAACGTGGATCCGGCCGCTCCTCTCAGGTTCCGGGCTAAGCAGCCCTTTGTGGACGTGAAGCTCGGCGAAACCATGATGGTTTTTTACGAGGTGACCAATACATCCTCGGAGCCGGTGAAGGCCATGGCGACGTTTAATGTCGTCCCCCATAAGATCGGACGCTATTTTAATAAGATCCAGTGCTTCTGCTTTGTGGAGCAGACCTATGAGCCTGGCGTTACAGTCGAGATTCCGGTGGTTTTCTTCGTAGCGCCCGATATGGCCAAGGACTGGCAGGCGGATGATGTGAAGGGAATAACCCTGTCATACACTTACTATCGTGCAACGGGCGCCCAGGCGTCTTTGCGGCGGCAAGACGCATCGGCGGTTAACTAGACTGCTATTAGGGGATATACGATCACGGCGTCGGGGGCCTTCCCCCCAGACGCCAAGGCATGAGGGACCTGAGCCATGGCGGGCGACGTCAAGCACGACTTTCATCTGGTGAAGCCGAGCCCCTGGCCGCTGCTTGGCTCCCTGGCCATGCTGCTCATGGTTCTTGGCGCAGCAGGCTCCATGAAGGGCCTCTGGTTCATTGAACAGGGTAACTGGCTGGCGCCCTTGCCAGGTTTTATCGCGCTGGTGTTTGTGCTTGTCGGCTGGTGGGGTGACGTCGTTAAGGAAAGCCGCGGCGGGGATCATAGTGAGGTGGTGCAGATATCTCTTCGCTATGGAATGGTGCTCTTCATTGCTTCGGAGGTGATGTTTTTCGTCGCCTGGTTCTGGAGCTTCTTCGAGATGGCGATTTTCCACACTCTCAGGGCGAGCCCTGCGCATTCGGATCTCGCCAATCCGGCGCTTACCCAGCTCGTGGCCTGGAGCGAGTGGCCTGTAGCCCAGGTCGATGGCAAGGTTGTCAAAACCTTCGATCCCTTCCATCTGCCTCTTATCAACACGCTCATCCTTCTGCTGTCCGGCACGACCGTCACCTGGGCCCATCACGCCCTTCAGTCGGGTGACCGCAAAGGGGCGATCAGCGGTCTTACCCTCACGATCCTTCTGGGCATGTCGTTCACGGCCCTGCAGGTCGTGGAATACATGGAGGCTGGATTCTCATACGATGGATCGCTCTACGGGTCGGCATTCTTCATGGCGACAGGTTTCCACGGGGCGCATGTCGTTATCGGAACGCTCTTCCTGATGGTTTGCCTCTTCCGGCTGCTCGGTGGCGGAATGAAGCCTGAAAAGCATCTCGGGTTTGAGTTCGCCGCCTGGTACTGGCATTTCGTCGACGTGGTCTGGCTATTCCTCTTCGCCTTCGTCTACGTCGCGCCCCATCTGGTCTGGGGCGGCGGCGCACCTGGCGTCGGTCACTAAGGACCAAAGAAGGTGAAGGCCTCGCTCCTGCACGGCCTTAAGGAAGGTCTCTGGATTTTCCTTGGCGTGCAGGTCATCTGCCTTTTTTTCTGGGCGTGGGCGCTGCTTCCGAACATGGCGCCGGGAGCAGACCCGCTTGTTGAGACCTCCCAGCAGATCTGGAGCGGAGGCGGCCATTCGCTCGTTGAAAGCGATTTTCGGACAGGTCGTAATGTCGTCGGCGTTGGTCGCTTTCATCCGGTCGGCGATCCCGCGGGCCTCGATCCGGCTCCTCTTCTTCTGGCAAGTCTTTTCATGCTGGTCGCTCAGGCGGGGGCGGCGCTGGCTCTGCGGTTCTATCCATCGCGTATCCTGCTGGCGTCTGGATCCGCCATCGCGGGGCTGCTGTCCGGGGTGCTCGGCTGTCTTTTCATCGCGATGCAGTGGCTCGGGGACACAGCTTTCCCGCCCGGTTTCCTTAACGCATACCTGCTCAATGCTCTGACACGTGCTTATCTGCTTCAGGTCAGTGTGGGCTTTCTGTTCCTGGCGGTTCCTGCGGCGCTTGGCGTTGCGGGCCTTCTTACGCCGGAGCGGTCATTTGCTTTCAGGTGGGCGGCGATCAACTGGGCGGTCGTGGCCGCCGCTTGGCTCATTTTTTACCTTGTCTGCCATGTGGCGCCGTTTCCCTTCGGCGATGAGGCGTGGAAGCCGGTTTGAGACCGCGCAGGGGGCTCCTGAGCGCCTCTGTAGCTCTCCTGCGCGCGCCGGGTTACATACGTTGAATGTATTTCAGGCCGCTTCCCATACTGTCCCTTTTTGCAGCGCCAATTCTGGCGGCGCTGCTCGCGCTGGGCGTCTGGCAGGTGGAGCGCGCTCAGGAAAAGGCTGCCCTACTGGACAGTTTCGCTCTGAGGGCGCAGGCGCCGCCGCTTGCGCTTGCCAGCCTGTGTCCCGAAGGACCGCTTCCCGGACAGGTTATCACCCCTCCGGACGGGCAGGGCCCTTCGCTGCGGATATTCGGGCAGGACGCAGGCGGAGCGTCCGGATGGCGCCTTATGCAGACAACACAGGTGTGCTCGCGAACCTTCCTGGCTGAAACCGGTTTTGAGGCTCTGCGTATTGGCGGTCCGGGCGGCGAGCTGCCTGCGGGACTGAGGGCGGTTCCCGCCATCGACCGGTTTGTAGTCGAGCCCTGGCCGGAGAGACCAGCCTTCTCGCCCGATAACGCGCCTTCGTCCAATGAGTGGTACTGGTTTGACCCTGCCGCGGTCGGCCGTGCGATGGACGCGGACGGCCTCAACACGGATGTTATTCTTTCTCCCTATCGGGGACCTCCCGCCTTCCTCGCGCGCACCCCGCCGGCTACGCATATCGGCTATGCTGTTACCTGGTTCGGGATGGCGGTGGCCTTTGTGTTGATATACGCGGTGTTCCATGCGCGGGCAGGCCGCCTGCGTCTGGGCAGGGCCAGGTCATGAACTATATTTCCACGCGTGGACGTACAGATCCTGTCGACTTTGTTTCAGCGAGCCTGACCGGTCTTGCGCCCGATGGCGGCCTTTTCGCGCCCGTCGCCTATCCGTCGCTGACGCCTGAGGCGGGGCTGTCCTATGTGGAAGCCGCAACGCGTGTTCTGTCCGCTTTTGCTGGCGACACGCTGAGCGAAGGAACGGTTCGGCAGCTGTGCGCGCGCGCCTATGAACCCTTTGCCCACACATCTGTCGCTCCGCTTGTGGAGGTCGGTCCTGGCCGATGGATGATGGAGTTGCACCATGGGCCTACGCTCGCGTTCAAGGACATCGCGATGCGTCTGATTGCTCAACTCTATGACCATCTCCTCGGACAGCGCGGCGAGCGTATGACGATCCTCTGCGCCACATCCGGGGACACAGGTGGAGCTGCAGCATCTGCGTTTGCCGGCTCGCGCAATGTCGATATCGTTATTCTTCATCCGCTCGATAGGGTGTCCCCGACGCAACGGTTGTTTATGACGGCGACAGGCGCAGACAACGTTTTGAATCTGGCGCTGGAGGGTGATTTTGACGGGACCCAGTCCATTCTCAAAGAACTGCTGGCCGATGAATCGTTCCGGCGACATACTGGCCTTACCGCTGTGAATTCCATCAACTGGACACGAGTAGCCGCTCAGAGCGTCTACTTTGCGCAGGCCCAGGCCCAGCTGGGATCCGGGAGGCCGGTTCGCTTTGTTGTGCCGACCGGCAATTTTGGCGATGCTCTTGCGGCCTATGTCGCATGGAGAAGCGGACTTCTGTCGCGCCTTGATGTCGTAGCAGCCGTGAACGCGAACGACGCGATGGCCCGACTGCTCGCCGGGCGGCCTCTCACGAAAGGAGTGACTACGGAGAGCCTCAGCCCCGCCATGGATATTCAGTTACCCTCAAATTTTGAACGTCTCCTTTTTGAGGCGACAGGTCGTGACGGTCCTGGGGTTGCGCGTGCTTATTCAGACCTGTCGCGGCAGGGGCGGGGAGACCTTCCGAAGGGTTTAGCAGAGTGGTTCCTCACAAACGGGTTGTCCGCTGAGCGCGTATCAGATCAGGAAACGCTAGAAGAGATGCGCCGCACGCTGGCGGAAACAGGCTGGATTGTCTGCCCGCATACTGCAGTAGGGCTTGCCGCCGCCCGTCGCGCACCTGCTGACGGACCGATCGTGTCTCTCGCGACAGCTCACGCTGCGAAGTTTCCTGAGACCGTCCGACTGGCGCTTGGCAGGGCAGTTGACCTGCCGGAGCGCGCTGCTTCTTTCCTTGAGCGTGCGGAAGTCTTTGAGAAAGGTCCTATGAGTGCAGACTTTGTACGTGAGCGCATCAGAGTTATGATGGGGCTGCGTTGATATGGACGGCCGTGATGTCGTCACCTTCAGCAATGGAGCGCGGATTGTCTTCGATCCGATGCCCGGTCTTCGGACCGCAGGCGTCGGCGTTTTCCTTGGGGCCGGGGCGCGGCGTGAGCCTGATGACCGCTGCGGGCTGGCCCATTTTCTTGAGCACATGGCCTTTAAGGGCGCCTCCGGGCTCAGCGCGCAGGCGATAGCTGAGGCCGTCGAGGCGCGCGGGGGCGTGATCAACGCTGCGACCGGCTATGAGATGACAAACTATTTTGTCCGCTGTCTGTCCGCCGACGCGCCGGAAATGCTCGATCTGGCCCTGTCCATGGTGTTCGCTCCAGATCATCCGGAAGAGGAAATCGAACGCGAAAAAGGTGTAGTTCTGCAGGAGATGGGAGAGGCCCTCGATCAGCCCGATGATCTGGTTTTCGAACTCATCCAGAAAGCGTCCTATGCGGGTCATCCCCTGGGTCGTCCTATCCTTGGTCACAAGGATACGCTGAAGGCGATCCGGCGGCGCGACCTGATAGACTTTGCCGATACTAACTATGCGCCTCATTCTACGGTTATCGCTGTTGCGGGCGCCTTCGACCGTGCCGCCATGTTGGAAATAGCGGAGACGTGGACCGGCTCGCGGCCCGGGCGCGCCGCACCCTCGGATGTTCCACCGGCTCCCGCGCATTCTGTTCTGGAGGCTGAGGTCAGGACGCTCGAGCAGTGTCATCTGGTGATGGCGAGGCGAACAGTTTCAGCGGTCTCCCCCGATCGCTTCGCCGTCCGGATCTTCGCCGAGATCCTGGGCGGGGGCATGGCGTCGCGGCTCTTTCAGGAACTCCGGGAGGCGCGGGGTCTGGCGTATACGATCGACGCATCGTGCGATCAGCACAGCGACTGCGGCCGGGTCTCAGTGTATGCAGGCTGTGACGGGCGAGATGCAGGCGAGCTTGTCAGGCTGACTGACGCGATATGGAACGATCTGGCCTCCCAGGGGCCGACGCCGGCTGAACTTGCCCGCGCCAAAGCAGTTGCGGCCGCACAGTTCGCGATGGCGGCGGAAGCGCCGTCTGCACGCGCCAGCACCGCCGCCTATGAGCTCCTGACATTCAACCGGACAATAAGCGTCGAAGAAACGCTGGCGCAGATACATGCCGTCACCGCTGATGATGTCCGCCGCGCAGGCCAGCAGATGCTCCGAGAGGCGCGGCTGGCGAGTGCAGTCGGACCAGCAGAAGGCCGGGCGGCGGCAGAGGCATTCGTCGCGAGCGGCTGAATTCAGGACATTCATGGGCTATCTGACAGCTGAAACGACGACCATTTCCGCCCGCGCTGCGCTCTGGTCCTGGAGCGCTGCTGATGGCGTCCTGTCTATACGTGCTGATCCTGCAAGCGACCTCTCGCGCCTTGATGGCCGCTGGTCGCTTAACACCCTCCTCGAGCAGTTCGACGGGCTGGCGCGTGTGCGCATTGCAACGCCCATCCGACAGGGCAGGGCCGGAGATCCGATCGACATTCGGGCGACCCTCGTTGACGGACGCGGTGTACATTTCTTTGGGGCGTTTCACGATGTGGGTCTGGCGCGGGGACTTATTGTCCAGGCTGATGTGAGGGACAGGCGACGACCAGCCCATAGCAATGTTGAGGCGGTTTTTCATCCGATCCGGCGTCTGGAGACAGTCGAGGTTGCGGGCTTTGAGGCGCTGGCGCGCTTCCGGGCTCCGGATGGACAGCTGGTTGGGCCTGACACCCTGGTTGCAATTGGCGCAGATACCGACTGGGCGGCTATCGCGCCGGTGATGCTGGCGCAGGCGGCTGATGCGCTCGCACGACTGCGTTCTCAGGGACGCGACGTCTTTATGCAGGTCAACCTGTCGGCAGCCGAAATCGCCCAGCCCCTGCTCGTTGAGGAAGTTGCAGCCATCATTCGCGATGCTGGTCTGCCCCACGGCGCGCTGCGCGTCGAACTGACAGAACAGGCGGCTCTCAGGGACTTCGAGGGGGCGCTTGGAGCTCTGGCGGCGTTCCGCGCGGCTGGCGCCGGCATCGTGCTGGATGACTTTGGCGCTGGTCACTCCTCCTTTGCCTGGCTGGCTGAGATACCCGCTGACGGGGTTAAACTTGACCCCAAGCTCTGTCGCATGATCCTGCAACCCCGCGCCTGCCGGATTGTGACGGCGCTGACCGGGCTCATCCGTAGCCTCGGTATGACCGTAACCGCCGAAGGCATAGAGGACAGGCTTGTCGCCGACGAACTTCATGCCATCGGCTGCGACTTTGTGCAGGGATATGCCTACGATCTTCCCCTCCGAGAGCAGGATATCGATGTGGCGTTCGAGCCGCTGGCGCGCTAGTAACCCACCAAACTGACCGTCACTGAGGACGTTATGGCAGAGCGCAGACCCTACCTGATTGCAGGCCGCACCGGCGACTGGGAGGTCGTGATGGGCCTCGAAGTGCATGCTCAGGTGGCCTCGCATGCCAAGCTGTTCTCGGGCGCCTCAACCGCCTTTGGTGCTGAGCCAAACACCAATGTCTCCCTCGTCGACGCCGCCATGCCCGGTATGCTGCCTGTCATCAACGCGTTCTGCGTTGAGCAGGCCGTGCGTACCGGTCTTGGTCTGAACGCCACGATCAATCGTGTATCACGTTTTGACAGGAAGAACTATTTCTACCCCGATCTCCCGCAAGGCTATCAGATCTCCCAGTTCAAGTCGCCGATCGTGGGGGAGGGGCATATCGAGGTCGACAGCGAAGACGGCTATACCTTCAGCGTCGGTATTGAACGCCTCCATCTTGAGCAGGATGCGGGTAAGTCGATACACGATCTTGACCCGACGGCGACCTACGTTGATCTCAACCGCTCAGGCGTGGCGCTCATGGAGATTGTGTCGAGGCCTGATATCCGCTCACCTGCTGAGGCCGCCGCCTATGTCCGAAAGCTGCGTTCCATCCTCATCGCCCTTGGAACCTGCGATGGCGACATGGAAAAGGGCAATCTGCGTGCCGATGTAAATGTGTCCGTCTGTCGGCCGGGGGGCTATGATCATTACAGAGCCACTGGAAAATTTGACCGGCTTGGCACCCGATGTGAAATCAAGAACGTCAATTCATTTCGGTTTATCCAGATGGCGGCGGAGTTCGAGGCGCGGCGGCAGGTTGATATCCTTGAAGAGGGCGGTCGTATCGATCAGGAGACGCGGCTTTATAATGCCGAACGCAACGAAACGCGGTCTATGCGCTCCAAAGAGGATGCGCATGACTACCGCTACTTCCCGGATCCCGACCTTCTGCCACTTGAGCTCTCAGAGGCTTACATTGAGCGCATTCGCGCAACGCTCCCGGAGCTGCCCGACCAGAAGCGCCTTCGTTTCGTGCGTGAGTATGGACTAAAGGAATATGATGCGGGCGTTCTGGCTGGCGATGCCGAGAAGGCTGCTTTTTTTGAGGCTGTCGCTAAAGGTCAGGATGCCCGCCTGGCGGCCAACTGGGTTACCCAGGACCTTTTTGGCTACCTCAACAAGGAAGGTCTGGACCTTGCCCGCTCTCCTGTAAGCGCTGAACAGCTGTCGGGCCTTATCGCGCTCATTTCCAACAATACGATCAGCGGGAAGATCGCAAAGGATGTCTTCCACAAAATGATCCTCACGGGCGAAAGCGCCGCTGCGATCGTCGACCGGGAAGGGCTAAGACAGGTCACTGACACCGGGGCCATCGAAAAAGTCATTGATGACGTCCTGGCGGCCAATCCCCGGCAGGTTCAGGAAATACGCGATCAGCGTGCGGCCGGTCACGATAAGCCCAAGACCCTCGGCTGGATGGTGGGGCAGATCATGAAAGCCAGCCAGGGCAAGGCCAATCCCGCTGCCGTGAACGAAATTCTGGCCCGAAAGCTTGGCCTTTAGGCCTTGGTGAGCCTCAAGGACCGATCCTGCTGTATTCTGAGCACGGACAATCCGTGAAAACTGTTGCCCTCTGGCATCAGAGTGTGCTCTTCTGGCAACAATGTGTGGCGAGCGGGCATCAGGCTGCCGGCGAGCTGTGGATAAATTGTGGACGAATCGGGCGGGTCCTGGCGTCGACCCGTCAGTTCTAACAGCCGGCAGGTAGAGCGGATGTCGCAGTCCCCTGAGGCCGTATCCGAAGGAAGGGCCTGGCTCCCCCGGGCCGCCTCCGTCGCGTTTCGGCTCATCTTCGGGCTTGCAGTGATGATCGCCGCCGGAGCGACCTATCTGGCTGTCACGGACAATAGTCCAAACGCTGCGGCCCAGCCGGGCCTTTTCTGGCTCCTCATCGCCAACCTGTTTCTTATAGGTGGGGTCGCCAGCGTTCTGGGCATCCGTATCTATCAGCTCGTTGTCGAGAACCGGCAGACGGGCGGGGGAGCGCGCCTGCGCCTGCGCATCATCTTTCTGTTTTCGCTTGCCGCGGCCATCCCGACAATAATTGTGGCGGGCTTTCTCGCTGTCGCCATTAACCGGTCTGTCGACCAGTGGTTCTCCACGCCTGTCACCAACATCGTTCAAGGCGGCAAGGAAGCGGCCCGAGCCGCTCTTGATGACCTGCGTCTTGAAGCTCAGAAAGAAACTCAGAGCATCTATTCGGACCTGTCCGGGGTCACTGAGCAGGTTTCGCTCAATGATGTCGTCCTGTACCTGCGCGACCGGAGTGAGGCGCGCGGGCTGTTCAGCCGCGTCGAAGTGTTCGACGGCTCCGGAGCGCCTTTGTTTCAGGTCGCCGATCCTGATGAAGCGCCGCCCCGGGCGGCGCCCACGGAAGGCGACTGGGCTGCAGCCAATGCTGGCGCGATCAATGTCCGGGAGGACGCGGACGGCGCCATCCGCGGTTTCTTCAGATTACCGCGCTTCGAAAACGCTTATGTGCAGGTGTCGCGTACCATTCCTGCTCAGGTCAGCGCGCGGTTTGCTCAGGCCGACGCGTCCCTCAAAGCCTTCGGCGAAGCTCAGACGCGCCGCCAGGCGCTGAGCGTTGTGCTCGTTCTGTCCTATGTCGAGGCCGCCGCGCTGATGCTGCTGGGGACCGGCTGGCTCGGTATGGCCGCATCGGCGCGCATAGCCATGCCCATCGGGGCCCTCGCCAGCGCCGCCCGCGCGGTGCGTGACGGAGACCTCACGGTACGGATGCTAAGCCCAACCCATCGCGACGAAATCGCGGATCTTGCAGACGCATTCAATCAGATGACCGACCGGCTGTCGCGCCAGACTGCCGCCCTCGACCGCGCAAGGATCGATGCTGAGACGCGCTCCAATTTCATTGAAGCTGTTCTGGCCGGGGTTGAAGCAGGCGTTATCCGCGTGGATGGCGAACTCAATGTCACTATCGCCAACACGTTCGCCCAGAGTCTCCTCGGCTTCGTTCACCGCCCCGGACAGAAGCCAGCCCTGGGGGCTATCGCTCCTGAGTTTGCGCCGGCTGCGCGCCGAGCCATAGA
>Ga0169931_10011990_pt1 | contig 12101 bp, 13 predicted proteins | sample Kivu_15m_20L_FD_129675 | JGI IMG/M metagenome (GOLD analysis project Ga0169931, IMG submission 129675) | Freshwater microbial communities from Lake Kivu, Western Province, Rwanda to study Microbial Dark Matter (Phase II) - Kivu_15m_20L... | ecosystem: Environmental > Aquatic > Freshwater > Lake...
GCGGGCTATCTATTCTTTGAGGATTATCCTCAAAATTTTCATTAGACTTTATTGCGTCTTGTAACCCTTCTCTTACTTGTGTGGCGTTTTCTTGTGTAATAGGCGTAGTGAACAATGCATCAATTGAACCGGAAGGTATATTCATAATAAGGGCTTTAGCAAGCATTCTAACCATATCAACATAACCTTCTGGTGGGACAGATACTGGTTGCTCATCTACTGCAGGAGCAGGAGCAGGTTGCTCTGATGCAGGAGCAGGAGCAGCTGCATCCTGAGGTGCAGGCTGTTGTTCTAAAATAGGAGAGTATTTCTTTAATAAATCGTTAAATGCCATACTATTATTTATTAATTACTAAACGATAATAAGCTGTTTAGATTTAATTCTGTTAAAATAATCTTTGCTTAAAAACGTTAAATCATTACGCTTTGTAAATATTTTTACTTTGCTAAATGTATATCTTTCAAGGTTTATTGAATTTAAATAGGTTCTAATATTACTAATTAGCTCTACACTGCGGCCATCGTTTTTTTGTAATAAATGATTAAGAAAGTCGAAAGAAATGGTAGATATAAAAACTTTTATTGGTAATAATCTTTTTATCTTTTTTAAAATCACGTCTAAAAGCTTTAAAACGTCTTCTTCTTGAAAGTGCTTTAAAATTTGAAACCCACCAATCTGAGTATTATTAAAGTAGATAATTGATTTTTCTTTAGACTTATCATTTAACAGTGTTTCACAGAGACTAAAAATAATGTGATGATAGAAAAACTTTTTAGCGTTAGTTGTTATTCTGTCTTTTAAAAGCTCGTATTTGTGCAAATCGTTAATTATATCTACCTCAATATCTTTAAAAAGATAATTAAAATTAATAATTTTAAAATTATATTGCTTAAACTCAAGATAGTTGAGCATTATGCTATTATGGCTCAAATAGAAATTTTTTCAAGAAAATTCTTTGGGGGGCGGCCAATACGAACATTAATAATACCATTGTAATAGTCATCTCTCAATAAAACGTTTTTTGCTATTTGTTCTGAAATTTCAAAGTATGCTAATTCCCATTTTGACCCACACGTTTTTATAATTTTAAATATAAATTTATCTTTTCCGTATTTTTGAATATCTTCATTTAGCTCAGCAGACGAACTAGTATATTCTCTCCAGTCTGATTCTTTTATTTCAATTCTTTTATTTTTCTTACCTTTTAAAGGCTTTCTTTTAAGCTTTGATTTGCATTGTTTCTTTCCGATATATTTTTTATTGGTTACTGTATTCGTTATTTCATAAATAAATCCAAAAGTACTCTCTGATAACACAACCCCTTCGTTGAGTAACCAATGGCCTAGATCCATATAGTATTTAACAAAATTACATTTCTAATCCAGGAAGCGGACGTCTTTGTACTTTAAATGTTGTCTTTTTTTTCTTTTTCTTAGCGCCTAAAATTTTCGGAAGACGGTAGTCGCCGGGAGCATAAGCTTTATCGTTTTGAGAGGGGAATTGATTACCAAATTCTCCTGCGCTAACCGTACCAGCAGAAAATACACTGCCAGTTCCTCCTGCAACATTTGCATTTTCGAGAACTCTAATAAATCTTGATTCGAATAAATTATTTGATTTCATCTAACTGTATACTATTATTTAAGTTAATGCTACTAGATGATTACATAAAAGAGCTAGAAAGTGACCTAAAAATAAGCGAATTGGAGATCAAAGACTACCAATTAAAGCTACCGGGCATTAAGCATAAATGGGCAGGCAGATGTATTCGTCATAAATTGCAGCTCAACGACTTACGTAAAAAGCGTGATTTATTAAAGCGTCAGATAGTTGATAAAATTCAAGAACAAAGCCCTGTTAAACTAAATTTACCTGTTGTTGAAAGAACTGCAGAAAAAGCCTCTGAACTTATAGAATTAGATAACCAAATTAAAGAATTAGAGCTAATTGTAGAGCTACTAGAAAAATCTGAAAAAACTTTGAGCTCTACTTCTTATGATCTTAAGAATCTCATTGATATTATTAAACTAGAGACGACATGATAACACTATCATTCGACCCCAAAAAGGGAACAGGTGTATTATCTGGTGAGCTTTTTGATGAAATTCGTGAACAGTTTTCTGTAAAAAATGAAGCCGCTTTTTTTGTACGTAAAAGATACGGAAGATATCTACCCCAACGAACATACGCTATAACACCGGCTGGTAAGTTTGACCCCGGTCTTTATTATGAAATACGAAAGCATCTAACTGCAATACAATATACTGGTGATGTCACTACAGACGAAACACTTTATACAGTTATTAAGCCTTCTAAAAAATGGGAAGCTAACCCCCAATACTCAACAGACATAGTTCCTCTAGCATTACCCCTACGAGATTATCAAGAAGAAATTGTTAAAAAAGCACTTAGTATAGGCCGGGGTACTATAGTACTCGCCACCGCAGGAGGTAAAACACTTACTGCGGCCTCTTTATTAACTAAGCTATTTCTTTTAAATGGTCCCTCTTTTAGGTGCCTCTATATAGTGCCTGATCTCGGACTAGCAGAACAAACATCAGGCGATTTTAAAAGCTATAATGTACCTTTTTCAGTACAGAAATGGACAGGTAATTCGCCTATAGATACAAATAATCTTTCTAATGTTGTTATTGCAAATCTTGGAATTTTACAAAGTAAAAATACAGATCTTTCTTGGCTTGAAAATATCGATGCGCTTGTAGTTGACGAAGTTCATAAAATTAGAAAAGGCAATGAAGTTAATAAGATTATAAAAATTATTAAAACTCCTATACGCTTTGGATTTACTGGTACTATGCCAGAAAATTTAATGGATCAGTGGAATATTATTGGTAAGATAGGCCCTATAATCTATGAAAAGCATAGTCATGAATTAAGATTAGAAAACTATGTTAGCAACGTACATGTACAAATTTTAAAATTAACCTACAAGGAAGATCCGTTTAAGGATGTAGTCATTTCATCGGCTAATTTGTATCGTGAAGAAGTAAGATTTTTAATGCGTAGTAGATTTAGAAATAATGTTATTGGCAGGGTAGCCTGTAGATTAGATAACAATTCTCTCATTTTGGTAGACTTTATTGAACACGGTGAAGCGCTATACAAAACAATAAAAGAACTGTGCCCCGAGAAGCATTGTTATTTTATTAGAGGTGAAGTAGAAGTTACTGAGAGAGAAAAGATTAGACAGCTCATGGAAAATAGAACAGACGTTGTAGTAGTTGCTATTTCAAAAATATTTTCAACCGGGATTAATATTAAAAACTTACATTATATAGTTTTTGCATGCGGCGGAAAGGCTAAAATTAAAATTGTACAATCAATAGGTAGAGGCCTTCGCTTGCATAAGGATAAAGATAAGCTTATAATATTCGACATTGCAGATGAGTTCAAATATAGTAGCGCGCATTTGGACAAACGTATAGCTTTATATGAAAAAGAAAAAATTAAATACTCAACAAAAGAAGTACAAGAAAGTTAAACCTTTGCGTAAAGCAAAAGCGGCTGAAGAGACGGAAGTAGATCCGGAGCTTCAGAAAATACTTACTACTACTTTGCCTGCTCCAGCGGCAAGCGAAAAGAAGCTCAAACCTAAAGACAAGGTTCATTATGTTAATAGTAAAGAGTTTGAAGAGGAGATTCGCTGTTATTATAAATCCGGTCACATTACACAAAAGCTTGGTGAAAGCCTTACTAAGATTGCACATGGTCTTTCGTATGCCCCTAACTTTATTAACTATTCCTATAAAGACGATATGATAGGCGATGCAATAGTTAAAATGTTTTCTGCGTTGCGTAATAAAAAGTTTAAGCTCGACACAGGGTTCAGTCCATTCTCTTATTTTACTACTATTGCATTTCATGCTTTTATTAACCGTATTAAGAAGGAAAATAAGCATCATGCGGTATTAAATGAATATCGCGATAAAGTGTATACGGAGATGATGCTTAACCCAGATGAGAGTGGCTGTCATATCTATGTTGAGCCTAACGACGACAATTATAATAGATCAGAATGAGCCAAAAGGAAATAACTCTTAGAACGGATAAGGTATGTTGTATTGCCGATCTACATATCGGCGTGCATCAAAATAGTATCTTTTGGCATGAAACAGCTTTAAAATGGGCTGAATGGCTTAAAGACGAACTTATCAAGAAAAAGATAAAAGATATTTTTATCCTCGGAGATCTTTATCATTATCGCGATGAAATAGCCGTTAACACAATTCACGTAGTCAATCAGATTCTTAAATTATGGGAAGACTTTAATATCGTAATACTCGTAGGCAATCACGATGCATTTTATAAAGATAGATCAGATGTAAATTCTCTCTCGATTCTCAACGGATGGAAAAACATTACCGTTATTAGTGAACCAGCTACATATACTATCTTAGGCAAGAATGCGACTTTCTTACCCTGGGGGGCAGATGTAAAGACAGTAGGCAAAGCTGATATTATTTTTGGGCATTTAGAGATTGAAAGCTTTAAGATGAATAGCCATAAGCATTGCGATCATGGTATTAAATCTACAGATTTGCTTTCGAAAGCACAGTTAATTATGACCGGTCATTTTCATTTGCGTGACGAGAGAAAATATGATAATAAGACTATAGTATATGTAGGCAATCCTTTTGAGATGGATTTTGGTGATACCGGATCAACGAAAGGATACTATATATTAGATTTTAATGATCTTTCGTTTAAGTTTTTTGAGAACAGTCTTTCACCTAAACATAAAAAAATAACATTATCCGATCTCACGTCTTTTAAATCTCTTACAGCGTCCGAGGTTAAAGATACCGTTACTAATAATATAGTTAAACTCATAGTAGATAAAAAAATTACAACTGATAATATCGAGCTATTAATTCAAAAAATTGGTGCACATAAGCCATTTAACTTTTCAGTTGATTACTCTCTGTATAATGATTCTATTACTGTAAATGAAGATCAACCGTATGACATTTCCGGCGTTGATATGAGCAAAGCGATTGAAGAGTTTGTAACGCTTTTAGATATTGAGAAGAAAGAAGACGTTTCTACTTATTGTCTTAATCTTTATAAGAAAGCCCTTCACAAATGAAGAGTATTAATTTTAATAAAATTAGCATTAAAAACTTTTTATCTGTAGGTAATCAACCGGTGGTTGTCGACTTTAAGAGAGGCCTACACATTATTACCGGTATTAATAAGGATAAAGAAGACAGAAGAAATGGCGTAGGTAAATCGACTGTTGCTGATGCAATATACTTTGCAGTATTTGGTGAAACGTTACGCGATCTTAAAAAAGAAAATATTATTAATAATGTTAATAGAAAGAGCTGTGAAATTATTTTAGACGTTACTGTTAAAAATCTAGATAGTAAAGAAGATATACAAATTATAAGAACATTAGAACCCTCAAAATGCTACATTTACATTAACGGCGAGGATAAGACCAGAGACAGTATTTCTAATACTAACGACTTTATAATGAGTAAATTTAACTGTACTCCAGAGGTGTTTCAAAACTGTGTTATTATGACAATTAATAATACTATACCTTTCATGGCTAAAAAGAAGCAAGAGAAGAGAAAATTTATTGAAGATATTTTTAATTTAAGCGTTTTCGGCGACATGCTTAATATACTAAAAACTGATATTAACGATACAAAAAAGACTTATGATATAGAGGTAACCCGTCATGATGAAACGCAGAAGACTCTGGCTTCTATTATAAAGCAAAAGGATGACTCTTCTTTAGAACACGAACGCAAGAGAGAAAAATATATATCTCGACAAAAGAGTAATACTGAGGAAATAAAAGACATTACTAAAAAACTTAAAGATTTTGTATTACCAGATGTAAGTGCGCTTAAGAAAGAAATTCTTGAACACGAAGCCAACAGTGAGAAGGTTGATAAAAAAATACAAGATTTACGGCATTCTATTTCAGAAAAAAAGACTCTTATTGCTCAGGCTACTAAAAAAATAAGTTCGGTTGGTACAGATAAAGATGTTTGCCCTACATGCTTGAGATCAATTAAAGATACTGATAGAAATCATATTAAAAATGAAATCAAGAAAATAAAAGAAGAGATTTCTGAGCACGAATTAAACATTAAAAAAATTACAGAAGAAGTAGATCAATTTACGGCTTTACTAGAGAAGCTTCAGATAAAAATTCAAAAAGCGCGAGATGGTATTAATAATTTTAAGCACAAACAAAAAGAAAAAGAGAATTTAGAAGAGCGACTTGCACAACTACAAAAATGGCAGATTGAGCTTGAGCAAGATCTTAAAGACCTAGAAAAAGACAGCATTGCGTTTGACATTATTATTAATGAACAGAAAGAGCGTCTTAATAGAATAAAAGAAGAAATAGAAAAGCATAAAGAAAAGCTCAATACTTTTGATGTAGTTAAATTTGTTGTATCAGAAGAAGGCGTTAAATCCTATATTGTTAAGAAAATACTGCAATTATTTAATAGTAAATTAGCCTACTATCTCAAAAAGATGGATGCAAATTGTATCTGCATGTTTAATGAATATTTTGAAGAAGAGATTGTAGATAACAAAGGTAAAGAATGTTCTTATTTTAACTTTAGTGGAGCAGAGCGTAAAAATATTGATCTTGCCTGTCTATTTACATTTATGGATATTAGACGCCTTCAAGGCGATGTTTCGTTTAATTTCAGTATATATGATGAGCTATTTGATTCGAGTTTAGACGAAAGAGGAGTAGAGTTGGTTATCAATATTCTCCGCGAGCGTGTTGAAAAATATAATGAATCTATTATGGTTATAAGTCATAGAAAAGAAAGTATTAAAGCGGCAACCGGTGATATTATCTTTCTAGAGAAGAGCAATGGGATTACCCGCCGAGTGGATTATAAGGAATATAACAGTTAATATATGAACATGCCTAGCCCGTTTGTGTCGCCTTTTACCTCACCCTTTGTTCAGCCTTTTGCTGCACCTCATCCCGGCCAACCGGTTGGCCCGCAACAAGAATTACCTAGACCACCGGAATTAGATCTTCAACGCTCAATGAACTTTTATGCCGATTATAGCGGATGCGGGTTTTGGAGAATGATTTGGCCTGAACATCTTCTTAATGCACATCAAAAGCTAGTTGTACATGGGAGCACAGTTATGTGTTTTGATCCTAATTATTACAGAGGTACAAAAACCGTTAGAATTCAGCGCCAAGCTACATCTAGTCAATTAAAATTTATACAGTTCTTGAGAGAGATAAGCTCTAAGGTTGGATTTAAAATTATATACGAAATTGATGATCTAGTGTTTAGCGAAGATATACCCGAATATAATAAATTTAAGCCAGATTTCACAGATCCAGAAATAAGAAAAACAGCCCAACAAATTATGGAATTGTGTGATGAAGTCACCGTTACATGCGATTTCATGAAAGAGTATTACATGAGCAAGACAAATAATAAAAATGTCACAGTAATACCTAACTACCCACCAAAATGGTGGATGGGTAATTTCTATAATGAAAAGCGAATTTCTGAAAATTTTGATCAATATGAAACGAAACCCCGCATTTTATATGCCGGTTCTGGTGCCCATTTTGATGTAGATAATAGAGTAAGTCAGAATGATGATTTCTTTCATGTAGTTAATACAATTATTAAAACGAGAGACAAATTTAGGTGGGTGTTCCTTGGAGCGTTTCCTCTACCATTACATCCATTTATAAAGAGCGGTGAAATGGAATTTCACCCCTGGGAGCAGCTTTATTCTTATCCGGAGAAAATCTTTAATTTAAAAATTAATATGATGGTTGCACCTTTACAAGATAACACATTTAATAAAGCTAAGAGCGACTTAAAATATATAGAGGCTTGTTGTTACGGTCTTCCAATTGCATGTCAAGATTTAGTAACATATAAGGATGCTCCTATTAAGTTTAAAACAGGAGATGAAATGATAGCTTGTATTGAAGATACACTTTCTAAGAAAGGCAAATATATGAATATGTGTGCCAAATTTAGAAAAGTTGCCGAAAGTAGATGGCTAGAAAATGAAGACAATATTAACAAGTACGTAGAGCTTTATACCCACCCATACGGTGATTCTAAGCGTAAGCTCTTAAACTCGATAAATGGCCTCTAAATCTTTTAACGAACTGTGCAATTTACACGGTACTGATAAAGGCGATCAAGTTCGCGAAAAGCATTGTTATTCATTTACTTATGAAAAATTATTTTCTCCTTTAAGAGAAAAAAAGCTTAACATTTTAGAAATCGGTATTGCAGACCCGCTTTTCCCGGGAGCATCATTAAAAGTACTTTCAGATTACTTTTTAAATGCAAACATCTTAGGCTTTGATATAGTAAATTGCGATCACTTTAAAATAGACAGAGTTAAAACGTTGAAAGGTGATACCAGTTCAAAAGAAGATATTTTAAAAATATTGGACGTTCAAAAAGAGTTTGATATTATTATTGACGATGGGAGTCATGTACACGACCACCATTTAAATTGTTTTTATAATTTGTTTTCAGCTCTTAAAAAAGGCGGACTTTATATTATAGAAGACTTACAGGCACCAACCTCCGAAAAAACTTTAGCTTATTTTTTTAGCGATGTCAACAAAAACATATTAAAAAATTGTGGAGTTAAGAAAGTCGAATTATATAATTATAACAGATTAATGGTAATCTACAATGAGAAAGCTTAGTAAAAATGAAATTAAAAGGCTAGAAGAAGAAGGCCGTTTAAGAGATCTTGTAGAAATTTGGGTTGACAGACATAATCATAAATTAGAATTACTTAGAACATTTACTAGTTTGGTCGCCGCAATTTGCTCGGCTATTGTTTTGTTTAAGTTAGTCTTACATTTGTAATTGTACTTTACAGAGAATATATTATAATAAGACTGTGTATAGGAATGTAGCTTATCTGCCAAGAGACCAGTTAATGCGTCTTTTTACATGGGATCAAGACGGAAAACGCATAGCTATAGATACAACGTTTGAACCATACATATACCTTGAAACAAACAATAAACCCGATACAACCAGCATTTTTAATACAAAGCTCAAAAAGAAAAAGTTCCGCAATCAAGCCGAACGCGCCCGTTATTTAAAAGATAATAAGATAACTAGAATATTTGAAAATATTAATATTCAGCAGCAATTTTTAATTGATAGCTTTTGGAAAGATAACGAGAAAGAGGAGTTTAATAGCAACCCTATAAGAGTTCTTTTTATCGATATTGAAACTTATAGTCCTGATGAATTCCCTAAACCCGATGACCCCACACATCCCATTAATATTATTACTGTTTATGACACTCTAAGAAAACATTTTGTAACTTGGGGCCTAAAGCAGTATCATCAAAGGAAAGAGGGACTCACTTATATTTACTGTAAATCAGAAAAAGAACTTCTTCAAAAGTTTGTAAATTACTTTACCTCTGATTATCCGGATATTCTCTCGGGATGGAATAGTGAATTTTTCGACGTACCTTACATCATTAATAGGATTACTCGTATATTAGGTGAGGATGAAACTAAAAAGCTCTCTCCTGTTGGTTATATTAGACCTATTATGTTTAAGGGTAAGTTTGGTAGAGAGCAAGTACACTGGCATATAGAAGGTGTTTCTTGTGTAGATTATCTAGATATCTATAAAAGATTTTGCCCTGTTTTGAGAGAATCATACAAGCTTGATGCTATTGGTGAAACAGAATTAGGAGAGAATAAGATCGATTACGGTGATACAAACCTAACAAGTCTGGCAGATGATAACTGGGAGCTTTTTGTTGACTACAATATCCAGGACGTTAATCTTCTAGTGAGACTAGAAGAGAAATTGCAATATCTTACCCTGTTAAGAATGATTGCTTATGCAGGGTTAACTACATTTGAAGGTGCACTCGGCTCATTGTCAGTTATTACTGGGTTATGCGCAATACGTGCGCGTACGCGCGATCAAAGAATTCCTACGTTCAGCAAAGAGGTGCATAGCGATGAACAAAATGCTGGTGCTTATGTAGGCGATCCACAGAAAGGGTTTCAGGAGAACGTTGTTTCGTTTGACGCTAACAGCCTGTATCCAAACGTTATGATTACTTTAAATTTGTCTCCCGAGACTAAGGTTGGTGTTATCGCAGAGAAGACCGATAAAGAAATTACTATTCAACACGTTAACGGACAGACATTTAAACTTACCAATTCACACTTTATAGATTTTATTAAAAAAGAAAAGATTGCTATTTCAAAAGCTAAAGTTTTATTTACACAGAAAGAGAAAGGCGTTATTCCTGAAACAGTTGATCATTTCTATAAGAAAAGAGTCGAAATTAAGAGACAGCTTAAGCTTCTTCAAAAGAAATTAATTACATTAGAAAAAAATACTGATGAATACAGAAAGCTTAAATTGCAGGTTGATAATCTTAATATTACTCAACACACAATTAAGATTTTAATCAATACCATTTACGGCTATTTTGGTAATAAACATAGCCCTCTTGGTGATGATGAATTAGCTGAATCCATTACTTTAACAGGCCAGGCTGTTATTAAGGAATCCAACAGGCTGTTAGAAGAGTATATTAAGAGTAAGGCCGGCCTTACAGATGAAGAAATTAAAACTGACACGCCAATCATCTATAATGATACAGATAGCTCTTATGTCTCTATCAAGCATTTAGTTAAGAAAACCGGTCTTAAAATGCTTAATGAAAAAGGTAAAGTAACACCAGAATATTATAAACAAGTTCAGGATATTGAAGACTATTTAAATGAAAATATAGTTAAGTGGGGTCAAACAGCTCTTGGGTCAATCGATTGCAGGCTAAACTTTAAACGAGAAGCTATTGCAGATGTCGGATTGTTCTTACAAAAGAAAAGATACGTCTTACACGTGCTTGATGAGGAAGGCATTCCATGTGATAAATTTAAATATACAGGCGTAGAAGTTGTAAGAACAACAATGCCTGCACCCATCAAGCCCTATGTAAAAAAGATTATTGAGACAATGTTGCTTTCCAAAGATCTGAATAAAACAAATAAAATTTTTAATGAAACGTACGATATTTTTAAGCAATTACCTGTTGAAGATATAGCTTTTGTTATGGGTATTAAAGGGTACGAAAAGTATTCTGCACAGTGCGACGGGTTTAAAACAGCCAAGCATATGCCCATTCATGTTAAAGCTGCATACTTTTACAATGTTCTGCTAGACAGATTTAATACTGGTAAAAAATATGAAAAGATATCTTCCGGTGATAAAGTACGCTACTTTTATGCAAAACAACCCAACAGGTTTGGCATTTCAACTATCGGCTACAAGTATAATTTTCCAAAAGAATTTGCAGATATATTTGAGCCAGATCATGAATTAATGTTTGAAAAGATTATTTTTTCAGTTATTGAAAGATTCTATGAAGCCGTTAATTGGAAGCTACAATCTCCAGGATCGCAAGTACAGACGGATTTATTTGAATTACTTAAAGATTAATAGTTGATTTTAGTTTTTTATATGTTAAATTTGTTTTATGAGCGAACAAAATCTAGTAACATTTATTGACCACATCGGTAGAACTATTCTTGCAACCCAGGTTTCTTTAGATAAGACCCACCTTACTGTTAAGAATCCTGCTATTATTCACGTACAGCCCACACAGCAGGGTCAACTTAATGTTCAGACAATCCCTCTTTTCTTTAGAGAGTTTGTTGGAGAGAAGGCTCGTGCTAACGGTACTACATGGAAGTTTAATCTTAATTCTATTGTTGTTGGCGTTGACATTGACAACGATACAAGACTTATCGATCAATACAACAAATTGTTTTCTGCTCCGATTGCCCAGCAAGCACCTTCCGAGCCCGTAATTAAGTTGTTTGACGAGTAATTTTTACTTGTATTTAACTTTCGTTCTATTATACTAGAACTATGAGTAAAGACCTTAATAAGATATTTGCATCCTTAGACAAGTTAAATAGTGAAGCTTCATTTTTAAACGAAAATGCACTTAGTAAAGTTGATGAGTGGTTTGATACTGGATGCTACGCTCTTAACGCTATACTTGGCGGGAGTTGTAGGGCTGGCGGTGTTCCTAAGGGGA